>Ga0172362_10000895_pt1 | contig 25197 bp, 24 predicted proteins | sample LakKivs1_kivu2a2_FD_114534 | JGI IMG/M metagenome (GOLD analysis project Ga0172362, IMG submission 114534) | Sediment microbial communities from Lake Kivu, Rwanda - Sediment s1_kivu2a2 | ecosystem: Environmental > Aquatic > Freshwater > Lake > Sediment | place: Rwanda: Western Province, Lake... | reverse complement strand
CCCAGAAACAGCCCCTGGGAGACGGCCACGCTGTTTTACAGGCGGCAAAAGCTGTTCAAAACGAGCCAGCGGCGCTTCTTTTTGCCGACGATATAGTTGATTCAAAAACGCCCTGCGTTTCACAGCTTTCAAGCGTTTTTAAAACCTGCCAGAAGCCGATTTTGTCTCTTTGTCCCATGCCCAAAGAAAAACTTCAGCTTTACGGCATAGCTTCCGTTGAAAAGATAGCCAGCAAACTTCACAAGATTAAAAAAATCATAGAGAAACCGGCTCCGGGTACGGCTCCTTCCGATCTGGCGGTTGTGGGCAAATACATCTTAACTCCGGAGGTCTTCGGTTATTTGAAAAAAGCGAAGCCCGGCCCCAAGGGAGAAATTATTTTGGCGGAAGTTCTTGAAGAAATGCTGAAAGACGGCAAAGTGGTTTACGGTTATGAGTTTGAGGGAAGATGGATTGAATGCGGCAACAAGCTTGACTGGTTAAAATCCAATATTTATTTTGCGCTTCGGCACCCCCAGTACGGGCCGGAGATTAAAAAATTTTTAAAAGAATTAAAGATTTAGCCCGTTAAAATTAAAATGACTGAAAATTCAAAGAATCTTTTAAAGGAGATTTACAAACAAAGGAAGCAAGGCGTAAGAAAATACGACTTCGGGCTTCTGATAGTGATCGGCGGGTCCGAGTTTTATTCCGGCTCGCCGGCTTTTTCCGGCCTTTCCGCATTCAGGGCCGGAGTTGATATGGTGAGGATCGTGGCGCCCAAAAGAGCGGCCGATATCATTGCTTCTTTTAAGCCGGACTTGGCGGCTTACCCTTTAAGCGGAGATAGGTTGGATAAAAACCATTTGAGCATTCTGTTTTCAATGACAGAGTCGGCTAAGGCCGTTTCAAGGGGGAAAGCGGCTGTCGTTATCGGAGGAGGCATAGGGAGGTCAGAAGAAACGCAGCAGGTTGTCTTGGAATTTTTGTCGCGGGCTTCCTTGCCTTGCGTGATTGACGCCGACGGAATCAACGCCCTGGAAAAACACAGCGATATTGTTTCGGGCAAGCCGTTTTTAATTACTCCTCACCTCCGCGAATTTTTTGTTTTAACGGGCAGGGAGGTGGCGGGAAAGTCGCTGGAAGAGAGAATGGAAATCGTCAAAGAGGAAGCCCGGCGGCTGAGAACAACGATTCTGCTTAAAAGCCAGATTGACATAATTTCCGACGGCAAAGAAGTCGCATTGAACAAAACCGGCTCTTTATATATGACAAAAGGCGGAATGGGCGACACGTTGGCCGGGATCGCCGGAGCTTATCTGGCAAGAGGGGCCAGCCCTTTTCTGTCTGCGCGGGCAGCTTCCTATGTGAACGGCAAAGCCGGAGAATTGGCGATAAAAAAACTCGGCGAATCGGCAATGGCAAGCGACTTGATTGAAATGATCCCGGAGGTGATAAAATCATAAAAATATAAAAAATAAAAATATAAAAAAATAAAAAATGTTTAATCTAAAAAACAAGATTGCAATCGTTACCGGCGCTCGCCGCGGAATGGGCAGAACACATGCTTTGGCTTTGGCAAAAGCTGGAGCAAAGGTTGTTGTTTCGGATATTTCAGAAGATGAATGCCGGAAGGTTGTTGAAGAAATAGAAAAAATCGGCGCTGAAGCGATGGCAATAAAATGCGACGTCAGCAAGAAGTCGGAGGTTGACGAGATGATGGGAAAGACCATGCAAAAGTGGGGGAGAATAGATATTTTGGTGAATAATGCCGGTATCTGCCAATTTAAGCCATTTTTGGATTTAGCCGAGGAGGACTGGGATAAAACAATAGATGTAAATCTTAAAGGATATTTTCTTTGCGCTCAAGCCGCAGCAAAAGAAATGGCAAAATCCCGATCCACGACAAGTCGGGATCGTGGATCCTCGACAGGGTCGGGACAGAAATCGGGCGCAATTGTTAATGTTGCTTCAATAGCTATGGGCCAGGTTGGAATGGGTTTTGCCACGCTGGCGCATTACTGCGCTTCAAAAGGAGGCATTGTGGCTATGACCGAGGCAATGGCTTTGGAATTGGCGCCATACAATATCAGAGTTAATGTCGTTGCTCCGGGAATGATTGAAACGCCGATGATTGAGCCATTGACCAGCGATCCGAAAGCGAAAGAGGCGACAATCAGCCAAGTCCCCTTAAAAAGAGCGGGGCAGCCCCAGGAGGTCTCAAATCTCGTGCTTTTTCTTGCCTCCGATGAATCATCTTATATGACTGGTTCCACTGTCGTGGTTGATGGCGGCTGGCTGGCAGGATAATTTCCGAATAATAACAATAAGAAACGGCCGAGAACTGTTCTCGGCCGTTTTTCGTTTGACGCTTACAAGTTTTGTGCTAAACTCAAAATAGTTTTTTGACAATCAGAAAGGAAAGAACGATGCAGGATCCAAACGGTCTTCGCATTTCTTGTTTATACTCTTTGGGTTGCCCAGAATTAAAAATGCGGGGTATTGAAAAATTGTTTTCTATTTTTTTGGAGCAGAACGAGCATCATCCATTATCATTTGCGGATATCGCGGATATCGTATATGCTTCCCGGCGTTTGGACTGCGGGTATTTCTACAGAATGATAGCGGCCGCCAGCGGCATTGAAGATTCATTTTGCGAAGACGTCGTCAGAAGCCATTGGGTTTCCGGCGCCCTGTTAAGACCGTTAGAGACCGCTCACGTTGAAGCCGTCGGTTATCCCAATCATCTGATGGTGATGAAATTCAAGTGGCTTTTAGGACTGCCGCCTCATCACAACTGCGCAGTTCTTTCATTGATAAAAGACGCCTTAAGGCAGAGGGTTGAAATCCCGGAAAAAATTCTTTCGGGCACGAACGAATGTATGGTGAGACCGGGAATGGTTATTGGAAAAAGCGGTTCGTCTTTAAGGGTTCGGACAATAAGAATCGGGCAAGGCAAAAAAACGGTTTTTTTGAGCGATGGAGAAGAAGAAACAATAAAGCAGGGCTTTGCCTTTAAGGCAAAAACAGGGGATTGGGTCTCAGTTCATTTTGGAGAAGCAAAAGAAGTTATTGCCGCATCTGTTGCCGGCAGATTGGCAGACACGATCCGTTCGGCATTCAATTTTTTCAAAACAGGGTATTAGCCCCTGTTTTTTCTTATTTCTATTCTTGCGATAAATCCACGATCGTGGATTTGTTGTAAGAATAGAAAGATAGTAACAATAAGTGAAAAAACAGCACACCCCTTGACAATGTTTTAATACTATGATATGATGTTATTGTAAGGGAAAATAGAGAGTTTGCTCTTAATAATTAAGCGAATAACTGTTCAGGAAATTGGTAATCATGATTCGAAGAGTTCGATTAACTCACTGCTTGAATGCAAAATAAAATGATTATCAATTTTCTGGACAGTTGATCGGCGTGTGTGCGGACTCGGCTTCCGAGTGGAAATGACGCGGATTGCCGATGTAAGCCCCGCTCACATGCGAAATATGAAAAAGCAAGTCCTTCACGCTACTTCCTGGAGGAATTGCCGACAACTGTCCGTTAGTTCTTTCTTTCAGTACCGGCCCTGCGACTTCAGTCAAGGGGCTTTTTTATTTCTAAGATTTTTGTATAATTGAAAAATGAAGAAAAAAAATAAAGTTAAAATCGCTTTTGTTTCTTTAACTTCCTGCGAAGGATGCCAATTCGCTTTGCTGGATCTCGGGAAAAAGTTTTTTGATTTTTTAAAAAAGGTTGATCTGTCGGACTTAGAATTAATTGAGGATGATCCAGAGCCAAAAGGGAAAATTGACATTGCTTTTGTTGAGGGGAGCCCTATAACAGAAGAAGATATCTTAAAGCTGAAAAGAGCCAGAAAGCGGTCAAAAATACTGGTTGCAATGGGAAACTGCGCGGCTTTGGGCGGGATACCTGAAATGAAAAAATACGAACCAAAAGAGAAAACAATCAGATTTCTTTATAAAAAATTAAGAACTGCGGCAAACCCGGAAATTAAAGAAATCAATGATTTTGTAAAGGTTGACCTTGCAATCCCCGGATGTCCGATTACAGGTTCGGAGTTTTTAAGATTAGCTGGAGAGTTGATAAAGGGAATAATTCCGGAAATTACTCAAAGCCCGGTCTGTGCCGAATGCTCCTATCGCGCAACGCCGGAGTGTTTTTTAGTTAAGAAGGAAATTTGTTTTGGGCCAATTACTTTGGCAGGATGCGGAGCTATTTGCCCTAAAGCCGGACGGCCTTGTTTGGCTTGCCGGGGGTTTTTAAAAAAGACGAATGCCAAAGCATTTATTTCCGGGCTGGAAAAATTCAAGTCGCGGGAGGAGATTGACGACGATTTGGAGATTTTCGGACTAAAAGACGAAATAGAATAAAAAGGCCTTGTCCGCGAAGAAGGCGGAAAAGGGCTTTTTTTGTTTGACAATCATTGGTTTTAATGAATAGAATAAAAACAGTTCCTTGAAAAGGAGACAAAAATGATCGTGCTGAAAAAGGGAGCCAACTGGCCGTTGGTTAGATTCATTGTTCCGGCTTTTCCCGAGGTTAACATCTTTAGCCGACATGCCAGCAGGATGACTTCTTTGGGCCTTATTATGGTGGCGAGCGCCGCCAATAAAGTTTGGGGCTGGAGAGTGGAAGTGATTGACGAGAACAATTACAGAGGCCCTCGGAACCAAATTGGTTTGCCGGATCACGAAAAGCTCCAAAAGGAAAATCCTGCTTCGGTTGTTGGTTTTTATTGCGGGCTTACCTCCACTATTGAAAGGGTTTTTGAATTGTCGGAATTTTATCATCGGCAGGAAGCCGTGATTATCGCCGGCGGCTGGCATGTTCATTACTGCCCCGAAGAAGCATTGAGCAATAATATTGACATTGTTGTTCACGGCGATGGCGAAGTCGTCATTCAAGAAATTTTAACCGCTTTGCAACACGGGAGGCCGTTTTACGAAATTTCCGGCATTTCCTTTCGACAAAACGCTGAATTTAAAACAAATGGTCCGGCAATGATAGAGATTTCTTGTTTGAACGATCTCCCGTATCCTGATTTCGGCCTTTTGAGATATGCAAGAAAAATCGCGTGTTATCCCATCGGCCGCACCCGCGGCTGCAGAATGAACTGCGAGTTTTGCAGCGTTAAGGGCAAGCCCCGCTGGGCTGACGCCGAATATCTTTTCAATGTGGTGAATTGGTTGGTTGAAACAAGAAAAGCGAAGCGTTTTTTTATTGTTGACGACCGTTTGGAGGAAGATTTGCCGGGCACCCTTGAGTTTTTTAGGATGATCGCCGAGAGATATGGAGATCGTCTCGGTTTTAGCGTTCAGATAAGGCTTGAGGCCGCCAAAAACACAGATTTCTTGGAAACAATGAGAAGAGCCGGAGTCAGGAGCGTTTGCGTCGGCTACGAGTCGCCGATAGATGAAGACCTGAGAGCAATGCGCAAGGGATACTTGTCACGCAATATGATTCAGTGGTCAAAAACTCTGCATCGTCATTTTTGGGTTCACGGGATGTTTATTTTTGGGTATCCCGGCAAAGAGGAAAGACGGGCAGTTGATGTTCAGAAAACGGTAAGACGCTTCAAGTGTTTTATCCGCAAAGCACGGCTTGATAGTATCCAGGTTTTGCATCCGGGCCCTCTGGTTGGAACCGATCTGCGGGAACGTTTAATGTGGGAGGGAAGGGTATTTCCTCTGGAATTTGTTCCCTGGAGAAGGTACGACGGCAGTTATATTTGCTTTCTTCCGGATGACATGACCCTAACGGAATTGCAGGAAACGCCGCTTAAGATTATGAGATGGTTTTACAGTCCTTTAAGTTTTCTGAGGATTCCCTTAAAGACAATGTTTTTTCCTTTTGATTTTCTTATGAGGGGATGGCGGCGATGGCATAGGGGTTGGCTGCGGGATATCGTGAAGTACGGCGGCCATATTCTCGTCCAGCGCTGGCAAAAAAATCTAAGGAATAAGGAATTTTTGGAAAAATTGGAACGATTCAAAGAAACCGCGCGTTGAGCGCGGTTCGGATGTCCGTTAAAAATCGCTCTATGCCTTTTGGGCCGAGCGATTTTTTTATTCGCTTTCATTTTTATAAAATTAAGGTAGAATAGAAGAATATTATGAAAATCAACATTCCCCACGTTCATAAAATAGAAGGTGAAGCGGGATTTTGGGCAAAAGTCGCCAAAACAGGCCTGGTGGAAGATCTAAAGATAAATACGCTTGTCGGTCTTCGCCAGATTGAAGGCATTCTGGTCGGGAGGAAAGTAACCGACACGCCGCTGATTGTGTCCAGAATTTGCGGTATTTGTCCGGTTGTCCACATCCTGAATGCCTGCTGCGCCTTAGAGAAAGCTTTGGATATCAATATTTCTGCGGCCACCATCCTGATGAGAAAGATTTTGCTGGCGAGCCAGATAATTCACAGCCATACCCTGCATATGTTTTTTATGACTCTGGCTGATTTTTTTGATATTGAAAACGATTTGGAACTAACAAAGAAATTTCCAAAAGAAACGAAAGCCGCGCTGGCAGTAAGGGATTTTGGCATCGGAATAGTTGAAAAAATCGGCGGCAGAACCGTTCATCCCTTAACTCCTCATATCGGCGGCTTCTTAAAAATGCCGGAAAAATCGGGACTTGCCCAAATATTGGAAGAATCAAAATCCGCCCTGGATAATGCCTTAATGCTGGCAAAATTATTCGGGGAGTTGGAATACCCGGATTTTCGGAAAGAAACGATTTTTGCTTCGGTTTACAGCAGGAAAGAATATCCTTTTTACGCCCAGAATATAATAAAGATAGGGGACGATAAAATAAGCGCGGGCGATTTTTATTCAAACAAAATAGAGGAGAGCTTAAAAAATCCGCTCGTTAAAAAAGTGAAGTTTCAGGGAAAGCCCTATATGCTTGGCGCCGTCTCCAGGGTCAAAAATAACGGCGGTCTTTTGAACCCGTCGGCAAAAGACGTTTTAGCCGGGTTTGAGAGAAATAAGGGAAATATTTTCAAAAATAATTTTTACAATCTTTTTTTTCAGGCAGTTGAGGTCGTTCATTTTATTGAAGAGGTCCGGAAGCTGGCGAAAGAAATTTTAAGTTTTGATTTGAACGAAAAGCCGAAAGAAATAAAATTTAACAAGGGTTCCGGGCTTTCCGCGATGGAAGCGCCAAGAGGAACTTTATTTACCTATTTTGAAATAAACGAGAAAGGCATAATTTCGGACTGCGACATTATTACGCCCACCGCCCAGTTTCTGAATAATCTGGAAGATGACTTAAGGGTTTTGTTGCCCAGAATCAATAAACTTTCCCGGAAGCAAAAAGAAAGAAAAATCCGTTCCTTAATTCGCTGTTACGATCCCTGCATCTCCTGCGCAACTCATTGACATTAAAAATATATTATTCTATAATTTTGTTAGCACACAATGGTGAAAATAAGGAAAAAGGCACTAAGGAAAGGATGTTGAGATGAATAGACGAGGGGAACGTTTCTGGAGATGTTTGGCCGCAATTCTTTTTATAATTGTTGCTTTTGGCATTTTGATAACGGGAACGGTAGCGCCGATTCATCCATTTTGGAATGTTGTTATATCAATAGCTGGCTTTGTGGGATTGATGTTTGGCGGGGAATTGTTGACTTTTTTGATTAACTCAAGGCGGTTTCAGAAAGAGAATAGCCCCAAAATCTACCGCTGCGAAAATTGTCAAGTCAACTGGGCAGAAACTGCTTTGAAAAGGCAATATCATTACCGCCGCGACATAACTTGTCCCAACTGCGGAGAGCAGATGTTAGAGATTATTTCTCCAGCCTGAGCCTGACCTTTTTTCAAAGCCCCAAGATAACTCTCGGGGCTTTTCTTTTTTCACCATTTCTTTTTTTTATTTTTTTTCCTTTACTGTTGTACCAAATTTCCACGATCGTAGAAATTTGGTACAACAGTTTTTTTTAGAGTTATAAGTTTTTTACGCGCGGAGGTTTTGCGCATTGTTTTGAAATTTTGTACAATAGAAGAATGCATTAGAAGAATACATTTACGGAGAATGAACTGGCAAAATTTATAATTTCTAATTTTTAATGGCTGACAATATTTACGATCTGATTATAATCGGAGCGGGGCCCGGCGGAATCACCGCCGGCATTTATAGTGCCCGGCAAAGATTGAGAACCCTGCTGATAACCAAAGATTTTGGCGGCCAGATCGCCAGAAAAGCGGTTGATATTTGCAATTATCCCGGCCTTCCGAAAATCAAGGGTCCCGAGCTAATAGACAAATTCGTCAGTCAGTTAAAAGAAGAGGGTGTTGAAATCAAGTTTGGCGAAATTATAAAAATAGAAAAAGATTCCCAGAAATTCACTCTTACTGCCAGCGACAAAAAGCAATTTTCGGGGCTTTCCGTAATTATTGCCAGCGGAGCCGATCCCAGACCTCTGGAGGCAAAAGGCGAGAAAAAATTTATCGGTCGAGGTTTGGGCTATTGCGTTACCTGCGACGGACCATTATACAAAGACAAGGATGTCGCGATAATCGGCGGAGGAAACGCAGGATTTGAGGCCGCGATTTTTATGACAAATTACGCCAGGAAAATTTATATTCTGGAATACGGCCCAACACCCAGGGCAGACCAAGAAAACCAGGAAGATGCCAGAAGATACAAAAAAATAGAAGTGATTTCCAACGCCAAAATTATAGAAGTGAAAGGGGATAAGATGGTCAGCGGACTTTCTTATCGGGATTTGGAGGCAAATCAGGACAAAGCCCTTGAGGTTCAAGGCGTTTTCGTGGAAATCGGCAGTCAGCCGGCAACTTCAATGGCAAAAGGACTGGTTGATTTTAACAAGAGGGATGAAATAATGGTTGAATTTGAAACTTTCCAGACAAAAACCCCCGGACTTTTCGCCGTGGGCGACGTGAACGCCGGGCAGTATAAACAAATAGTTACTGCCGCCGGCGAAGGATGCAAAGCGGCATTGGCCGCCTACGGTTACGTTTACAAACTTAAAAATAAAAATGCTTAAAAAATCAGTCATAAAATCATTGGAAGCGAGAGAAATTTTGGATTCAAGGGGGGTTCCCACCATAGAGGTTAAGCTTGCGTCAAGCCAAGGTATTTTTACGGCCTCCGTGCCTTCGGGCACTTCAACTGGAAAAAACGAAGCATTTGAGCTGAGAGACGGCGGCAGAAGATACGCCGGAAAAGGGGTTCTGAAGGCTGTGGATAACATAAATAGAATCATAGGTCCGGCGATTAAGGGTAAAGACGCGAAGAACCAAGAGAAGCTGGACTTAATAATGGTCAATTTAGACGGCACCGAAAATAAGTTTAAGCTGGGCGCCAACGCAATCCTGGCTGTTTCCATCGCGATTTGCCGGGCGGGAGCCGCAGGATGCAACCTTCCGCTCTACAAATATATTTCCAAACTTTGTAAAAACTCACGCAGTATAACCCTGCCCCAGCCCTCTTTATTGATGATTGAAGGGGGAAGACACGCCGGAAATAAATTGGATTTTCAGGAGTTTATGGTATTGCCCCAATGTCCGTCGTTCGGAGAACAACTGCGCGCAGGAACGGAGATTTATCATAACCTTAAAATAATTCTGGAAAGAAAAATCAACAAGGATTCGGTGAACACCGGGCTTGAGGGCGGGTACGCGGTTCCGGTCTTGGAAAGTTCGGAGCAGACGTTGGGCTTGATAATGGAGGCGATCAAAAATTCCGGTTCTGACGGCAATGTGAGAATCGCCATTGACGCAGCCGCCAGTTCTTTTTACAGCATGGGAAAATATAATTTTGAAGGGAGGCAAATGGAGGGTCAGGAGCTTCTTGGCCTTTATGCGGGTCTTTGCAAGAAATATCCGATTTTTTTGATAGAAGATCCTTTTAACGAAGAGGATGAGGAAGGGTTCAAAAGGATTATGGAAAAATTGGGAGATAAAATAAAAATCGGCGGCGACGATTTTTTGAACACTAATCCTGAAAAAATAAAAATGGCGGCAGAGAGAAAAACCTGCAACAGCTTAACTTTGAAACCCAACCAGATCGGCACGGTAACGGAGGCAATCAGGGCTTCGGAATTAGCCAAGAAAAACAATTGGAACGTGATGGCCTCTCACAGATCCGGGGAAACCAGCGACGATTTTATCGCCGATTTTGCGGTAGGCGTAGGAGCTGATTCCATCAAAGCCGGCGCTCCGGCAAGAGGAGAAAGAGTGGCAAAATACAATAGATTGCTTGAGATAGAAGAAGAGATAATAAAAAGATAATTTTCAATTTTCAATTTTCAATGAATTTTTAATGACCTAATTTTCAATTATTATTTGTTTGAAAATTGAAAATTAGTTTAATCAATTGATTGTAAATTGTAAATTGAAAATTAATAACTTCTATGGCAAAACTTTTATTATTAAGACATCTTCAGTCCCAATGGAACAAAGAAAATAGATTTGCCGGCTGGACGGACGGGCCTCTCAGTTCAGAGGGCAGGGAAATGGCTGGCCCGGTGGCGCAGAAAGTTTTTTGCAATAACATTGACAAAATTTACACTTCTCCGCTTTTCCGCAATCAAGACACAGTGGACAGGATTTTAAAAGAGGCGGGCGGAAGATATGCTTTTTTCATCCATCTTGACGCCGGAAAAATGCGGGGGTGGGGTAATTATGCGGACATCAGTGAAAACTATATTCCTGTTTTCGTTTCAGAAAAATTGAACGAAAGATATTACGGAAAACTTCAGGGGTTGAACAAAGAAGAGGTGATTAATAAATACGGAGAGGAGCAGGTTCAGCTTTGGCGAAGAAGCTGCAAGGCGGCGCCGCCGGGCGGAGAAAGCTTAAAGGACGTCTCAAAAAGGACTATACCTTTTTTCAAAAAATATATTGAAAAAGATCTGCTGGCGGGAAAAAATATCTTGGTTGTCGCCAGCCACAACAGCTTGAGGGCAATAGTAAAATATATTGACAAAATATCCGACGAAGATATCATTGGTTTGGAGATGGAGCCGGGCAAGGTTATAGAGTATGAAATGGACGACTCCTTGACGCCAAAAAATAAAAAAGTTTTTTAGGGCTTGTTTAATTTTTTGATTCGTACTAAAATTAAGAAGTCGTTTTTAAAAAAAATAAATAAAAAAATATGATGAATAATATTTCCAATTTTTTCAAAGGCATTTTTGAAAAAATAAAAAAAGATAATTATAAGACGCTGATTATCGCTATTTGTATTATTGCCGCTGCGGGAGCGTGGGGATACGCCGTTTATTCCCAAAGCAATATGGCGGGCGGAGCAAAGATCATAAGCGGCCAAGAAGCGGCAAAAAAGGTAGTGGATTATATCAATAGCAATTTTCTTAAAGACGGACCCGAGATTTCCGCGACCTCAATAGTCAAAGAAAGCGCGATGTACAAGGTTTCTTTGGTGACCGGCGGAGAAAAAAGCACCGAGCAGATTGTTTATGTCACTCTTGACGGAAGGTTTATTTTTCCCTTGATGGCGGATTTCGGCATCCCCATAGATTTGGATAAAGCCCTGGCTGATTCTCAAAGCAATCAGAATCCCGAAGTACCCAAAAGCGACAAACCTAAATTTGAATTGTTTGTAATGTCTTACTGCCCTTACAGCCTGCAAGCGGAAAAGGCCTTGTCCCCGGTTTACGATTTGCTGAAAAATAAAGCGGATATAGGCATATATTTTGTTGACTATATTATGCACGGCAAAGATGAGGTTGACGAAAATATAAACCAATATTGCATCCAGAAAGAACAGGGCGATAAGTTTTTTAACTATTTGGATTGTTTCGCCAAAAACGGCAAAGACGGAAATTGCCTTTCCGCCGCGGCAATAGATCAGGCAAAGATGAGCGCCTGCGTATCGCAGACCGACAGTCAATACGATATTACCAAAAATTTTAACGATAAAAATACCTGGAAAAATGGACAATATCCTCCTTTTGCGATAAACGAGGACCTAAACAAAAAATACAGCGTTCAAGGTTCGCCGACGATCGTCATCAACAACACCCAGGTAAACCTGGAGAGATCCCCGGAAAAAATCAAAGAAGCCATTTGTAACGCCTTTAACGTTCCGCCCGAAGAGTGCTCTCAACAGCTTTCTCCGGATGCCGCCTCGCCTGGTTTCGGCGACGGGACCGACTCATCGGGCGATAATGGATCTTGCGAATAATATGAAAATAAAAGTATATTCAACCCCAACTTGCGCTTATTGCGTTACCCTGAAGAATTATCTGAAAGAATCAGGGATTGATTTTGAAGATATTGACGTTTCCAAGGACCAAAAACAGATGGCTGAAATGGTCAAATCCTCCGGCCAGATGGGGGTGCCGGTGCTTGATGTGGACGGAGAGATTGTAATAGGTTTTGACAAAGGAAAAATAGATAAATTGCTGAAAATTACCAATTCCCAATAATTAGAAATTCAATTTTTATGGCAATAAAAATTGCGATTAACGGCTTTGGCCGTATAGGCCGGCAGGTTTTCAAAAAGATTGAAGAGTCGCATCCGGATTTAGAGATCGCGGCGATAAACGATCTAACCGATAATAAAACCCTGGCCCATCTTTTAAAATACGATTCAAACTACGGCAGATATGGAAAGGACATAAGCGCAGAGGAAAACGCCATTATTGTGGATGCCAAAAAATACCCGGCTCTGGCGGAAAAAGATCCCGAAAAACTGCCTTGGCGCGACCTGAAGGTTGATATAGTTTTAGAATGCACGGGCTTTTTTACTGATGAGGCCGGCGCCAGAAAGCATATTAAGGCCGGCGCCAAGAAAGTTATAATTTCAGCTCCGGCAAAAGGAAAGGAAACTCCGGGTTTCGTTTTAGGAGTAAACGCAGACAAATACGACCCCGGAACCGTGGATGTAATGGATATGGGTTCTTGCACCACCAATTGTTTGGCTCCGGTGGCCAAGATTTTGAACGATGAGTTTGGAATCGTGAAGGGTTTTATGACGACGATTCATAGCTACACCAACGACCAAAATATTTTGGATCTGCCCCATAAAGATTTAAGGAGGGCGAGAGCCGCGGCATTAAACATAATTCCCACCTCAACCGGAGCCGCTAGGGCGATAGGCAAGATGATTCCCGAAATTGAGGGAAAACTGGACGGTATCGCTATTCGCGTGCCCACGTCCACTGTTTCTGTTTTGGATTTAATTGTTGAGGTTAAAAAAACAACGAGCAAAGAAGAGGTAAATGAGGTGTTTAAAAAAGCGGCCGCCTCCAAAAATTTCAAAGGAATTTTAGAGGTTACGGAAGAGCCGCTTGTTTCAACGGATTTCAAGGGAGACACGCATTCTGCCATAGTTGATTTGGAAAAAACAATGGTGAAAGATAATTTGGCAAAGGTCTTGGCTTGGTATGACAACGAATGGGGATATAGTTGTCGGCTGGCTGAATTCGCCGAGTTCGTAGGCAGGCAGATTTAATTAATTCTCTTATCCAAAAAAGCTAGGTCCGACCTAGCTTTTTTTTATTGTTTTTGAAATGTTATAATAAAATGGCAAGCCGCTGTTATTTCTGTAATTTCCGGCAAAAAGCCGTTTCGCGGCGAGCGAAGGAAATTAAACAAACCGGGAATTTCTATTTTCCCGGAAAAATAGTATAATGAAATAATAGTTTTGGAGACATTGTTATGGACGAAAATAATAAGATACCGGTTGAGGTTTCAGCCAGGCATATACATTTATCCCAACAGCATTTGGATCTGCTTTTTGGGGAGGGTTATAAACTTACGCTATTAAAACGCTTAACCCAGCCCTGCGATTTTGCCGCTCAGGAGACCTTGGATGTCAGAATGGGATCTAAGCTTATTCCAAACGTGAGAATAATAGGTCCGGTCAGAGAAAACACCCAGATTGAATTAAGCAGAACAGACGCCATTAACCTGAAAATAAAGCCGCCCGTCAGATTATCGGGAGATTTGGCCGGTTCCGCCAGCATAACGCTTGTCGGGCCTCGGGCAACGGTTGATTTGGATCAGGGCGCGATAATAGCCCAGCGTCACATCCACGCAAGCCCATCAGAGGCCCAGCAAATGGGGCTGACGGAAGGAATGTTGGTTTCTGTTTCGGTTGAGAGCCAAAGGCCGGTTACATTCCATAATGTCAAAGTGAGAACAAGAGGCGATTACAAGCTTTGCATGCATGTTGATACGGACGAGGGCAATGCCGCGGACATTGATAAAAAAGCCGAGGGGCTGTTAATAAAATTAGAATTATGATCCTTATTCTGAACTGCGGTTCCCAGTCAATTAAATGGAAGTTGTTTGACGAGAAAAACCTTAAATCCAGAAAAGAGGGCGGGAGGGATGTTTCCAAAAAAATAAATTATCAGCGGATTTTAGAGCAAGAATTGGGCAGATTAGAGGATTACAAAGAAAAGATTTCCACGATCGGCCATAGGTTTGTTCACGGCGGCGGCAGGTTCAAAAAGCCCGTTAAGATAACGCCCGAGGTTTTGAAAGAGTTAAGGCAATTAAATGCTTTGGCTCCCCTTCATAATCCATATAATGTTCTGGGTATTGAGGCCTGTCTGAAGATATTTTGCGATATTCCTCAAATTGCTGTTTTTGACACGGAGTTTTATAAAAATCTGGCGCCCAAGGTTTATACCTACGCTCTTCCCGAAGACCTGGCGGAAAAATATGGTTTTAGGCGTTACGGATTCCACGGCTTATCGCATGAATACGCCGCAAAAGAAGGAGCCAGGATTTTGGGCAAGCATTTTAACAAGTTGAGAATTATCACCTGCCATTTGGGCGGGGGATCGAGCATCAGCGCCATTAAAAACGGCAGGATCGCGGATACCTCTATGGGATTTACTCCCACGGAAGGGGTGGTTATGATGACGAGGTGCGGAAGTATTGATCCTGGAATTATTCTGGAAATCGCCAAAAATTATTCTCTGGAAAAAACGGAAGAAATTCTTAACTCCGAATCCGGAGTGAAAGGAATCTGCGGCTGCGACAAAATGCTTGATGTCCTGAAAAAAATAAAAAAGAAAGACAAGAAAGCAAGATTGGCTTTGGATGTTTTTGTTTACAGCATTCAAAAACAGATCGGCGCCTATTTGGCTGTTTTGGGCGGCTGCGATTTGCTGGTTTTTACCGGAGCCATCGGATTCGGATCAAGAAAGATAAGAAATATGATTTGCCGCGATTTAAATTTTCTGAAGAAAACCAATGTTCTGGCCGTTAAAGCCGATGAAGAATCAATGATATTAAAAAAGATAAAGAGCGTTTCTTAAATATATGCGCAAAATCATATTAGGCATAAACAATGACTTTTTAAGGGAAACCTATTATCAGGTTTTTTTGGAAAAGGGTTTTGAGGTCTTAAAAACAAAAAGCGGGGAAGAAGTTTCGGGATGGATGAAAACGGAAAATCCCGATGCAGCGCTGCTAGATGTTCAATTATCGGAAAAAGGCGGATTTGATATATTGAAAGAAAACAAGGAGGGAAAAAACGGCAAAAAAATCCCGATAATTATTTTTTCCGATCTGGAAAAGAAAAACGAACGGACAAGAGCGATGGAATTAGAGGCAAATGGTTTCATTGCCGCTGCGACAACCGTTCCCGAAGAAACGGTAAGGCACGTCAAAATCGTTCTCGGAGAGCAAAAGAGCTATCGCCTCGCGATTAACAAAAAACTGCACAATGCCAAAGAAATCATCGCCGATTTTGGTTATAATTACGATCTTAAATGCCCCAGTTGCGGCAGCGATCTTGTTTTGAACCTAATAAGGGATCTTTCGCGGGGAGAGGACTGCTTTAAGGTTTCTTTTATGTGTCCCGATTGTCTTTATTCCAAATAACAAGCAAATTCAAATATGGAAAAAAAACATTCAAAAAATATAGTTTGGTTTGATAATACCAAGATTTCAGACGTGCCTTCGGTAGGCGGGAAGAACGCCTCTTTGGGCGAAATGATACGCAGTTTGGCGGCCAAGGGCGTCAATATTCCGGATGGTTTTGCCGTAACAGCCGGAGCTTATTTTTATTTTCTGGACAAAAATAATCTCAGGAGCAAGATCGGGGAAATCCTGAAAGATGTTGATGTTTCAAACATCAAATCCCTTCAGGCGAAAGGGGCGATAATCAGAAATTTGATTCTGGGGGGGGAGCTCCCGGAGGATTTGTCGCAGGAGATTTTGTCTTTTTACCGGCAGTTATCCCAAAAATATAACGACAAATACACCGATGTCGCGGTTCGTTCTTCAGCCACCGCCGAAGATCTGCCTGGAGCGAGTTTCGCCGGACAGCAGGAGACATTTTTGAATATCGCCGGAGAAAAGTATGTCTTGGAGGCGGTTAAAAAATGTTTTGCTTCTCTTTTCACAGACAGAGCCATTGCCTATAGGCAAGAGATGAAGTTTGATCATTTGAAAATCGGTTTAAGCGTAGGCATCCAGAAAATGATTAGATCCGACTTGGGTTCTTCCGGAGTAATGTTTTCCTGCGACACGGAATCGGGCTTCGGCGACGTTGTTCTGATCAACGCCAGTTACGGATTGGGAGAGAATATCGTGCAGGGAAAGGTTGACCCCGACCAGTACTATGTTTTTGAAACAACCTTGAAAAAGGGATTTCGGCCGATTTTAGAAAAAAAATTAGGAACGAAAAAAACAAAACTGGTTTATAACAAGAATCCTCAAAAACCCACAAAAAATATTCCCGTTTCCCAAAAAGACCGGCAAAGATTTGTTTTGAACGACGATGAAATTTTAACATTGGCAAAATGGTCAATGCTGATTGAAGAGTACTATAAAAAGTCAATGGACTGCGAATGGGCGAAAGACGGCAAAACCCAGAAATTGTATATTGTTCAAGCCAGACCGGAAACCGTTCAAAGCAAAAAAAACCTGAATGTTTTGGAGGAGTACATGCTGAAAATTCCAAACTCCAAATTCCAAATTCCAAAGGTGTTAATAACGGGGTTAAGCGTCGGGAATAAAATAGGCCAGGGCAAAGCGAACAGAATAATGAGCGCGAAAGGCATCAACAAGTTTAAAAAGGGAGAGGTCTTGGTCACGGATATGACCGATCCCGATTGGGTGCCGGCAATGAAACTGGCTTCAGCCATTGTAACGGATTCCGGCGGACGCACTTGCCACGCGGCAATTGTGGGCAGAGAGCTGGGGGTACCGGTAATTGTGGGCGCGGGAGACGCCACGAAAGTTATAAAATCTGGCCGAGGAATCACTATTGACTGCTCTCAAGGAGAAAAGGGCTTGGTTTATGAGGGTATTATCCCTTTTGAAATAAAGAAAACCAATATTTCCAATATCGCAAAAACAAAAACAAAGATTTTAATGAACGTGGGCGAACCTTCCAACGCATTTAACCTAAGTTTTATTCCCAATGACGGCGTTGGTCTTGCAAGGGAAGAATTTATAATCGCAAACGAGATAAGAATACATCCGAACGCCTTGTTAAACTACAAGAAATTAAAACCGGCGTTGCGCAAAAAAATTGATCTTTTAACCTTGGGCTATGCCGACAAGGCGCAGTTTTACGTTGATAAATTGGCAGACGGCATCGGGAAAATCGGGGCGGCTTTTTACCCCAAACCCGTGATCGTGCGTTTTTCCGATTTTAAGACAAACGAGTACCGTTCACTGGTCGGCGGAGAAGAATACGAGCCAAAAGAGGAAAATCCCATGATTGGCTGGCGGGGCGCTTCCCGTTATTACGATAAAAGATTTGCTCCGGCTTTTGTCTTGGAGTGTCAGGCGATTAAAAAAGTTCGGGAAGAATTTGGTTTGGATAATATCCAGGTTATGATTCCTTTTTGCCGAACTATTGAGGAAGGCAAAAAAGTACTAAAATTAATGGAAGAGAACGGGCTTAAGAAATCCCACCTCGCTTCGTCTGCGGACGGAGCTTTGCGGGATGACAAAAATCTAAAGATTTTTGTTATGTGCGAGATTCCCTCAAACGTAATTCTGGCTGGGAAATTTCTGGAAATTTTTGACGGATTTTCAATCGGCTCAAACGATTTGACGCAACTGACTTTGGGGCTAGACAGGGATAATTCTCAGCTGGGAATCGTCGGAAACGAAAAAGATGATGCCGTGAAAAAACTTATCAAAGAAGCCATAAAGGCGTGCCAAGATAACAATAAATACATCGGCATTTGCGGTCAGGCGCCGTCGGACTTTCCGGACTTCGCCCAATTTTTGGTGGAGCTTGGCATAGAGTCAATATCACTGAACCCCGATTCTGTGATTAAAACCAAAATCGCCATTGCCCAAACCGAGAAAAAGCTAAATTTTCCCAAACAAACCTGACCCACCACGCCTTTGCATCTATACGTCGATGCGTAGATGCGCGGGTGCGGAGTTAATTTTATGCCGGTATTTCATCTAAACGATCTACCAAAAGAGAAGAGGATTCAGATGATAGGAGAGTTTTATGATATAATTGATTCATTAAAGAACCGAAATGAAGTTCGTTTTTTCTTTAAAAGTTTATTGACGGCGGATGAAATTGCAAATTTAATGCGGCGAGTGGAAATAGCAGTTCTTTTATCGGGAGACTTTACATATAGCCAAATTATTGAATTATTGGGAGCGGGTGTGGCAAAAATTTCCAGCGTGCAAAAAGCATTAAAGCAAGACGACAGCGGTTACAAAACCATTGTAAAAAGGCTGATTGAGAACAGGAAAAAAAGAATTCAGAGGATAAGAAATGAAGCAAAAGATGCCGCGAATATGTCGCCCTCTAAGGCGATTAAAAAACGTCTGGGTGTTTCGATTTTACCTGACTTGTTGGACGCTGTCATAGAAAAATTTGAAGACGATAAGGATTTAGAAAAAGAGGCCTTATTATTTACGCCATCAAGGGTTTTATTCAAAAGCAGAAGAAGCAAATAATCCATTAACTCTATAATCATTATAATAATTATTCTGTAAAAAAATAATTTTAAAATCATAGAATTGCGAAACGCCAATAAACCACAAATATGTATGATATAATAACCTTCGGTTCTGCCACCAGGGATATATTTTTGACCCCGGGAAATTTCAAAAGAGTAATTGATAAGAAAAAATTTATAACCGGCAAGGGGATTTGTTTCAATCTGGGCTCAAAAGTTGATATTAAAGAAATTTTGTTCTCTTCCGGCGGCGGAGGGACAAACACGGCCGCCACTTTTGCGAAACAGGGCCTAAGAACCGCTTATTGCGGGGCAGTGGGCACGGACCTTACGGGACAAGAAATTATTAACGAGCTGGGAGAGAAAGAAATCAGCACCCAATTTGTTTTCAAAAAGAGGGGGAGACCGACAAGCCATTCTATCGTGATAACGGGCGTCGGAAACGATAGAACTATTTTGGTTTACCGCGGAGCATCTGAGCTGCTTTTAAGGGAAGACATCCCTTTTGACCAGCTCAGAACAAAATGGTTTTATATTGCTCCGCTTTCTGGAAAACTGTGCGATATTTTTGAGCCATTGGTTGATTTTGGGCGCAAAAAAGGCATAAAGATCGCCGCCAATCCGGGAAATTCGCAAATTTCACTGCCGGAAAAAAAGTTAAAAAAAATACTTGAAAAAATAGATGTTTTAATCCTAAACCAAGAAGAAGCATCTTTGCTGACGAGAGTGCCATTCTCCAGAGAAAAAGAAATTTTTAAAAAAATAGACAAAATTTGTCCGGGAATCGCGATAATGACAAAAGGAGAGAAAGGAGTTCTCGTATCTGACGGCAAGAACATATTCAGCGCCAAGCCCCCAAAAATAAAAGCGGCTGATCGCACCGGCGCGGGCGATTCTTTCGCTTCCGGGTTCGTTTCCGGACTTTTCCAAACGGACGGAAACATCACATATGCAATCCAACTGGGCATAGCCAACGCCAGCGCTTGCATTAAAAAATTGGGTTCCAAAAACGGATTGCTTTCTAAAGATGAAAATTTTTTGAGAGTTAAAGTAAAAAGGGAAAACACACTAAAATGAGCTTTAAAAAATATTTAGAAAAAGCGGCAAAAAATAAATGGGCGATTGGCCAATTTAATTTTTCAACGCTTGAACAGCTTAGAGGAATTTTGACGGCGGCAAGCGAAAACAAAAGCCCGGTAATTTTAGGGACATCCGAAGGAGAGTGCAGGTTCCTGGGCATAAAAGAGATAATCGCTCTGGTGGAATTGGCTAAAATTGCCAGCAAAATTCCTATTTTTCTGAATCTCGATCACGGCAAAAACCCGGATCTTATAAAGGAAGCTATTGATTATGGCTATGACGCGGTTCATTTTGACGGGTCGGAATTATCGCTGGAAGAAAACATTGAAAAAACGAAAGGGGTGGTCGCCTACGCACGCCGGAAAAACGTGTTGGTTGAAGGAGAATTAGGCATAATCTCGGGAGAATCAAAATCCCAAAAAGGAGGACTGGCCATCAAAAAGGAAAATCTAACTTTGCCCGCTGACGTTCAGAATTTCATCAAATCAACGAAAGTAGACAATCTGGCTGTTTCAATCGGAAATGTCCACGGCGTCTATGAGTTTATGCCAGAACTTGATATTGAAAGGTTGGAAGAAATAAAAAAGATGACCGCGCCAAAAAGCGTGGGGCTGGTTCTGCATGGGGGATCGGGCATCCCAGACAACGATATAAAGAAAGCCATTGCCTCCGGCGCGGTCAAGATAAATTTCAATACGGAGTTAAGAACGGCTTGGCGCAATGCTTTGGAACTTTATTTCAAGCAAAATCCAAAAGAGATTAAACCCTATAAGGTTTTGTCTTGGGTTCAAAACAAAATTAAGGAAAAGGTCGAAGAAAAAATATTTTTACTTAATTCTAAAAATAAATTATAATCAAGAAGTATGAAAAACACTCTTTTTATTATCCTTGCCATAGCAATTCTTATTTTGATAGTTATAGGCGGGTTCTGGGGGCTTGCAAATTATCAGAAAGGAGTTAGTATAAGCACCGACAAAAGAGAATACTCCAGCGGAGACGCCCTAACGGTGACAATAAAAAACAAACTGGATAGAAGGGCCTGCTTTTCTTCCTGCTATCCCTATTACCTGGAAAGAGAAACCAGCCAGGGAAACTGGGAAAGTTATAAATATCAGGACTGCGGGAGCGAGGATTTGGCGGAAAATTGTATAGATCCCGGCCAGACAAAAACTTTTGAAATGGCCCTTCCCGAATTGGAAATGAAAAACCACCGGCTTGCGATTCCGCTTTGTCTAAACTGCGTTCCCAATCAGGAGTTTAAGGCGGAGAACTGGTTTTATTCCAATAAATTTGTTATAAAATAATTCAGAGTGAATAGTGGATTGGTACGAATTCACGAATTCGTTAAAAAGCGAATAATGAAGATTCGTATATTCGTAAAAAGCAATCCTACGGGTAGTCCGCCTGTAGGCGTCCAGAGTAATTCGTAAATTTTACATGAAAATTATTCACGAACGCGATAAGTGCATTGGCTGCGGCGCCTGCGCGGCTGTTTGCCCCAAGTTTTGGGAAATGGCTGACGACGGCAAGTCAAAACTTATCGGATCCAACCTTAACCAAAAAACGGGAAACTATGAGCTGGAAATAGAAAACCAGGACTGCAACCAGAACGCGGCGGATAACTGTCCCGTAAGCATAATCCATATTAAGAAATAAAAATGATAACATTATCAGCCAAGGCAAGAACAGAAAACAAGGATCCGAACGAAATAAGAAAGCAGGGAAAGGTGCCTGCGGTTTTATACGGTCCGAAAATAAAAAACAGGTCTGTTGAGATTGATCTGAAAGAGTTTTTGAAAGTGCTTAAAGAAGCGGGTGAGAGCTCGCTGGTTTCTCTTCAGCTTGGATCGGATAAATTTTCGGTTTTTATTCATGAGGTCAAATTTAATCCGGTCACCGACACCCCGATCCACATTGATTTTTACCAGCCAATCCTGACCGAAGAAACCGAGGTTTCGGTGCCATTGGTTTTTGAGGGCTTGGCGCCTGCGGTTAAAGATCTGGGAGGAACACTGGTAAAAGAAATGCAGGAGGTGAAGGTAAAAGGCCTGCCCCAGAACATCCCTCACGAAATTAAATTAAGCGTAGAGGCGTTAAAAACTTTTGATGACGAGATTCTAATTAAGGACTTAATCGTTCCGAGCGGAGTTAAAATTCTTAAGGAACTGGAAGAAATCGTGGCTCTCGTGGTGCCGCCCACCAGGGTTGAAGAAGAATTGGCAAAACCCATAGAAGAAAGGGTTGAAGAGGTTGAAAAAGCGGAAAAGAAAGAAAAGCCGGCGGAAGAAGAAACCAAAGAGGAGGCGCCGGAAAAACCCGAGGAAAAAACACAAAAAAAAGAAGGTAAAAAGCCCTAAATCATGCTTTCTTTCAGGAAATCGTTTTTCTTCTTTTCTCTATTTTTTGTTCTGGCGATCATTCTGCCATTTTTTGTTTTGCGCGCGGAAAATTTGGCTGAAACTTGCGATTTGCAAAATATTGAGAGGCAATGCCAGGGCTTGCCAGCCAGCGAATGCCGCAAGATTCTTGAAAAATGCGAAAAATATTACCAAGAGGAAAGCAACCGCATATCGGCAGACGTTAATAAAACCGCCAAGGAAAAGAAAACCCTTCAGAACAAAATCGGGGCCCTTGATAGAACGATTAAAAGCTTGCAGTACCAGATTTCTCAAAGCAATTTGGTGATAAAAGACCTGCAGATTCAAATCGGCGACACGGAAACATCCATTGTAAAAACCATCTCCGAAGTGGAGGACAGCAAGATAAAATTGGCGAACATATTAAAGAATATAAACGAAGAAGAGCAAAAATCCTTAATAGAGGTTTTGTTTTCTGAAGAGAAAATCTCGGGTTTTTTTGATAATATTGTTAATTTGCAGATTCTGAACTCAAAAGGCAGAGAGCTCTTAATGAATATAAAAGAATTAAAATCCAACCTTGAGAAACAAAAAGAATCTTTGGATAGCGAAAAAGAGGATTTGGAAAAAACAGTAAAGATTAAGGCCATTCAAACCGAACAAAATAAACAGACAAAGGGTGAGCAGGAATATTATCTTGGTTTGACCGAAAAAGAGTACCAAGCAAAATTGAAGCAACAGCAAGAGGTAATGAAAAAAGCCAATGAGATAAGAGCCAGAATCTTCAGCTTGATAGGAGTGCCCCAAGCCCCCACATTCGGCGAGGCGTATGAAATCGCAAAATATGTAAGCGGGGTCACTGGAGTAAGGCCGGCCTTTCTCCTTGCTATTTTACAGCAGGAATCTTCCATAGGAAAAAACGTCGGGCAATGCTATTTGACTAATACCGAAACAGGATCCGGAAAAAAAATAAACACCGGTGCCGCTGTCGGAAAACTTATGAAGCCGAGCAGAGACGTTTCTCCCTTTTTAACAATCACTTCGGAATTGGGCCGGGATCCTTTCAGCACCCCTGTTTCTTGCCCGATGAGCTTTGGGTGGGGGGGAGCTATGGGGCCCGCTCAATTTATCCCTTCCACCTGGATGCTTTTCAGAGACAGGATAAAAGCGGTGATAGGCGCGCCGGCAGACCCTTGGAACATAAGAGACGCATTTTTAGCGGCCGGATTTTATCTGGCAGACGGCGGAGCCAGCTCAAAAACTCGTAGCGGAGAATGGAGGGCGGCGATGATTTACTTTTGCGGTTCGGCCTCAAATACGGCTTACAGCTTCTACGCCGATAATGTCTTAAAGATTGCCGACGGCTTTGAAGACGATATCCGAATTATTGAAGCCAATAAATAAATATGCCGCAATACAAAAAACCCGGGCCTCCCAGCCCGGTTTTTTTGTATTTTGATTTATTCTTAGAGATTTTTCCTGAATGCTCTTACAATATTGTCCATTTTCCCGTTCATAATGGATTCTATGCTGTGCCAAGATTTTTTAATTCTATGGTCGGTTATCCTGTCTTGGGGAAAATTATAAGTTCTTATTTTCTCCACTCTTTTCGCTTTCCCGATTTGGGTTTTTCTGGCGCCGGAAATTTTTGACTGCTCTTCCTGATTTTTTTTCTCCAAAAGTTTCGCCGATAATATCGACAAAGCGTTCTCTTTATTCTGGAGCTGGTTTCTTTCGTTTTGGGAAGCAGCCACAATGCCGGTCTTGAGGTGGGTGATTCGCACCGCCGTCTCTCTTTTCTGAACATTCTGCCCGCCCGGACCGGAAGAACGGTAGTAGTCAACCCTTATCTCGTCAGGCCTTATTTTGATCTCCGTTGTGCCGGGTTTTGCCAAAACTGCCACTGTGGCGGTTGAAGTGTGAACCCTGCCGGATTTTTCCGTTCTGGGTATTCTTTGAACACGATGAACTCCGCCTTCTTGCTTCAATTCATCAAAAGCGCCATTGCCCTGAAGCTCAAAAACGACTTCCTTGAACCCATTCAAATCGGTCGGATGAGAATCCAAAACTCTTTGGCGCCAGCCCTTAAGAGAAGCATATTTTGAATACATTCTGTATAAATCTCCGGCGAACAACGCAGCTTCTTCTCCTCCGGTTCCCGCCCGGATTTCAATTATTGCCGAGGAGGGCCCGGAAGATTTTTCTTCTTTCAAAATTCTTGCCAGCTGTTCTTGGAAGATTCGTTCTTTTTTTTGAAGATCCGCGCTTTCGGTTTGAGCCAGAGAAATCAGCTCCGGGTCTTCTCCGCCCCTTAAAATGGTTTTGTTTTCTTCTATTTGTTTTTGGATTTCCTCAATTTCTTGTTGTTTTTCCAATACAATCTCCAATGCCTTCTTTTTTTTCATCAGGCCTTCAAATTTCTCTCTATCGGAAATCAACTCAGGATCGCTGAGTTGATCAAGAATTTTTTGGTATTCTCTTCTTGTGGAGTCAATGCCTATTTTTGCCATTGCTAAGAATTACTTTTTCTTTTTCGCCAATCTTTTCTTGAATCTTTCAACCCGTCCCATCGCATCAATAATTTTTGCCTTACCCGTATAAAAGGGGTGGCACTTTGAGCATATTTCAACCTCAATCAACTCCTTTGTGGAGCCAACAGCAAAAGTATTGCCGCAGGCGCAAACCACCCTGGCATTTTTATAGTATTTTGGGTGAATATCTTTTTTCATAATAAGTAAATAATATCAGATCTTGGCGGCAGGGTCAAGCGGATATTACACTTTGGCGCCTTTGCGCCGCGCCATGTAAGTTCAACAAGTAAGTGCAACACTTTGATGAAATGAGTTATCATCAAAGTGATATGAATTACAATCATTTT
>Ga0172362_10000894_pt1 | contig 25197 bp, 28 predicted proteins | sample LakKivs1_kivu2a2_FD_114534 | JGI IMG/M metagenome (GOLD analysis project Ga0172362, IMG submission 114534) | Sediment microbial communities from Lake Kivu, Rwanda - Sediment s1_kivu2a2 | ecosystem: Environmental > Aquatic > Freshwater > Lake > Sediment | place: Rwanda: Western Province, Lake... | reverse complement strand
TGGCGACGGAGGTCCTGGCGCTCACCCGCGACGACGACGCGGACATCGGACGGCTCGCGAAGCTCCTGCACCAGGACCCCGCGCTCGCCGGCCACGTGCTGCGCATCGCCAACTCGCCGGGCTACCTGCCCCGCTCGCCGATCGTGTCCTTGCAGCAGGCGGTCACCCACCTCGGGTTCACGCTGCTCTCCGAGATCGCGCTGGTCGCGTCGATGCAGAGCGGCGTCTTCAAGGTGCGGGGCTACGAGAGCGAGCTGCGCGGCATCTGGCAGCACGCCCTTGCATCCGGCGGGTTCGCGCGCGAGATCGCGCGCAAGCTGCGCAGCAACGTGGAGAGCGCCTTCCTGTGCGGCCTGATGCACACGATCGGCAAACCGCTCGTCCTCCAGACGCTGGTCAACGAGTCCGGCAAGCTCGGCGTGGCAGCGAGCCGCAACGACGTCCGGCAGCTGATCGACCAGTTCCACATCGCCGCGGGCGGCCTTCTGGCGAAGCGCTGGGCCCTACCCGGCGCCGTCTGCGACGCCATCTCGAGCTATGCCTCCTACACCTCGGGTACAGCCGGACCACGAGAGCCGGTGATCACCGCGCTCGCCGACCGTCTCGCGTTCCACCTGGTGGACAAGGAGACCGACGAGAGCGCGCTGCGCGCGCACCGCGCATGGGTCGACCTCAACCTCTACCCCGAGGACGCGGACCACATCCTCGCCAGGACGGACACCGTGCGCGGGCTCGTCGAGAGCATGCTGCTGTGAGCGCCCAGAGCATCGACCACGCTGCGGCGAGCGCCCGGAGCATCGACCACGCTGCGGCGAGCGCCGAGCGCTTCGACGTCGTCGTGATCGGCAGCGGCCCCGCCGGTCAGAAGGCCGCGATCCAGGCCGTCAAGGCTGGTCGTACGGTCGCACTCCTCGAGCGCGAGGCCGCCATCGGCGGCAACTGCGTGCACCGCGGGACCATCCCGAGCAAGACGTTGCGCGCCGCCGCGCTCCGCGCGACCACGCCTCTCGATGGCGCCCAGCTGGCGCCGAACATCGAGGTGCGCTCGCTGACTTCCCAGCTCGAATCGGTGGTCGCTGCGCACGCCGACTACATGCAACGGCAGATGCAGCGCAACGGGGTCGCGTACCTGCCCGGACGCGCAGGCTTCGTGTCTCCGCACGAGCTGGCCCTACGCTCGGTCGACGGCTCTTCACGCACGCTCTTCGGGGACCTGATCGTCATCGCGACCGGGTCGCGGCCGCGCGAGCCGCGCGAGATCCCGATCGATCACGAGAACGTGCTCGACAGTGACTCGATCCTGTCGATGATCTACCTGCCGCGCTCGCTGACCGTGCTCGGTGCCGGGGTGATCGCCTGCGAGTACGCGTCGATCTTCGCCCGGCTCGGCGTCGACGTCACGATGATCGACTCGGGCCCGCGACCGCTGCGCTTCGCCGACGGAGAGATCGTCGACCGCTTCGTCGCCGGTTTCAGCCGCAACGGTGGGCGCTTCATCGGCGGGCGCAAGATCGCCTCGGCGGCGTGGGACGGCATCTCGGCCGTGCGGACCGTGCTCGACGACGGTAGCGAGGTCGTCAGCGAGAAGATGCTGGTGGCGCTCGGTCGCGTCGCCAACGTCGAGGACCTGGACCTCGCCGCGGCGGGCCTCGCAATGGACGACCGCGGGCAGGTTCCGGCGGACGAGAACTGCCGCACCGCCGTGCCCCACATCTACGCGGTCGGCGACGTCATCGGCGCGCCCGCACTCGCCTCGACCTCCATGGAGCAGGGGCGCCGCGCGATCTGCCACGCGCTGGGACTGCCTCCGGGCCACGCCCCGGAGCTGTCGCCGATCGGCATCTACACGATCCCCGAGATCGCCACGGTCGGCCTCGACGAGGGCCAGGCGCTCGAGCGCCATGGCGCCATCATCGTCGGGCGCGCGCGCTTCGACGAGGTCGCACGCGGCCAGATCGGCGGCATCACCGACGGGCTCCTGAAGCTCGTCGCCGACGGCAGCGGACGGCTGCTGCTCGGTGCGCACATCGTCGGCGAGGGAGCGACCGAGCTGATCCACGTCGCCCAGATGGCTCTCCTCGCGGGCTTCGGCATCGATGCGTTCATCGAGAACATCTTCAACTTCCCGACCCTGGCGGAAGCCTATCGCGTGGCCGCACTCGACGTGGCCGAACAGCGGCAGGCGCTCGCGGCAGCACCGCCGGCGGCCGACCGCGCGGCCTGACCCGTCAGAATCGGCGGGCGCGCCGCGGCACACAATCAGTCGCGCCGCGGTCGGCTCTCAGCCGCGTCGCGTGAGGCGGATCTCGACGCGCCGGTTGCGCGCCCTACCGTCGGCGTCGGCATTGGACGCGATCGGTCGCTGCTCGCCATGACCCGCGGCGGAGATCCGCCCGCGCAGCACCGCGTCGCCGGCCGCGAGATCGTGCGCGATACGCGACGCGCGGGCGAGCGACAGGTCGAGGTTGGACGGGAACTGCGCGGTGCGGATCGGCACGTCGTCGGTATGTCCAGAGATCTCGACGTGCAGCCCCGGCGCGGCTGCGACCAGCGCGCGCAGCTCGGTGAGGAGCGGCTTCATCGCGGCGACCGGCTCGGCGCTGCCAGGCCGGAAGCCGTCCACCGCGCCGATCTCGACCACCACCTCGCCGCTGCGGGTCGCAACGGTTGCAGCGAGTGAGCGGTCGCGCCCGGCGAGCTGCTCGAGGTAGCGGCCGATCGCAAGCAGCTCCTGGTCCTGCGCCACGGGCGCGCGCCCCGTCGGCGACGCTCGGTCCGGCGCGGCCGGGAGACGATCCTCGTCAGGAGAAGCAGCAGGCAGCGCATCGTCGTCGGTCGTTGCGGGATCGACCGGAGGCGGAACGGCGGCCACCTGGTGCACCACCCGCGTTGCCGGTGCGGTGTGGACCTCCGGCGTTGCCGGTGCCGTCTCCGGCGGCGCATCGCTCGCAGCAACCGCCGCCGTGGCGGCGATCGCCACCGGCGGCGGCGCGGACGTCGCGACGCGGGCCGCCGTCGCGCCGATCGCGGCGATCACGGCGAAGCCGAACAGCTGCAGCACCAGGTCGCTGAACGTGACCAGCCAGCCCCAGCTGTCCTCGTCGCCGGATCCCGCCGGCGCGCGGCGCGGCTCAGGCAGCACGATCGGACAGCAGGGTGATCGCCCCGCGCTCGGGGAGATGCGCCAGGCCGGCGAACGAGCGCAGCGCGCGCTCGACGCGGCTGGGATACTCGCGGCGATGGATCAACTCGGCCCCCAGCGCGATCATCTGCAGCACGAGCCAGCGCCGCTCCAGCGAGGTCGAGAGCTTGGTCGCCAGCGGCAACACGACGACGTTCGAGAGGATCGCACCGTAGAGCGTCGTCAGGATCGACATCCCGAGGCTCGGCCCGGCCGCCGCGAGATCGCCCGCACCGACCTGGGGCAGCAGCAGTGCAAGACCGATCAGCGTGCCGATCAAGCCGAAGGCCGGGAAGAGCTTGCCGAGTGTCGCGAGCACGGTCCGCGCGTCCTCGCCGTCGCTCGCGGCGCGACGCGCCTCGCCGAGCAGTGCGTCGCGCAGCTCGGCCGCGTCGGTGAGCTCGAGGGTGCGCTCCATCGCCAGGCGCAGGAACGGGTCGGCGACCTCCTGCGAGCTTCGCTCGAGCGCCGGTCCGCCCTCCACGCGGTGCACGCGCGCGAGGCGCTTGAGCACCGCGATCGTCGACTCGAGCGCCCGGCCGTCGTCCTGCGACGGCTCCTGCAGGAGCAGCGTGATCTGGTGCCACGCCGCGGCGAGCCGCGCGCGGGGAAACGTCAGGCACAGCACAGCGAACGCCCCGCCGATCGTGATCAGGCCGGAGACCGGCTCGAGGAGCCCGCGCCCGGCGAGGAACGTGATCGCGAGCGACAGCAGAGCCAACACGAGGATCGGGCGGGCGGCTGCACGCGGCAGGGCCGGAAGGATTGGGCGCTTCATGCGCCCGCAGCGTTGCATCCTCCGTGCCGCACCGGACCGACCGTCACGACGAGCGATTCGCCCCCGGAACGGCGCGTGCGCACGCAGGCCCTGGGCAACTCTTGCCGCGGCGGGCCCTTCCTTCCGGCGAGGGCCCGGACGATCGCGCAGGCGCCGCGTCAGAGGAGCGGGATGCGGTGCGCCGGATCGAGCGTCGGGTCCTCGAGGACCAGCTGTCGGCCCTTGCGACGCACCAGATCCACCACCACCGGCGCGAGCAGGTTGGCGTAGATCTCCGTTGGTCGGGCCGGGATCGTCACCAGGACGAACAGCGCCACGTCCTCGGCCGCGCAGCCGAGCGCGGCGACCGCCTTGTCGAGCGGCGGACGGTAGCCCGGCACGAACGGGACCGGATCGACCACCGCGAAGGCGAGGTCCGGCTCGTCGATGCAGAGCATCCACTTGAAGGGCGACCCCGGGCGCGAGTCCAGCACCACGAAGCGACGCTCGTTCGGAAACCCGATGAGACCCGGATCGAGCTCGAAGATGCTGTCCACGGGAACCGCGAACTCGCCGAAGCGCTGCGAGGCGATGGCGACGGTCCGCGGCGCGGGGGGTGCCACCACTCGCGCCTGCGCGACGACCTCAACGCTGGTTGCCACGGCGCTGCTCCTCCCAGAGCGCTGCGAGCGCGCTCAGGTGTTCCGGACTGCCGAGCTGCGCCCGGCGGTTCTCGCTCTCGATCATCCGCAGCACCTCTTCGCGGTAGATCTTGACGGCGCCCGGCGCGACGAAGCCGAGGCTCACCTGGCGGTTGCGCACGGCGAGCACGCGCACGGTGACGTCGTCGCCGATGCGCACCAGCTCGCCGATCTTGCGCGTCAACACCAGCATGCCACCCCCTCAGAGACGCAGATAGTCGAGGATGCTGGTCTGCAGCGTCCGGCTCGAGGTCAGCGTCGCCTCCAGCGCGGTCTGGAGCTGCGTGAGCTCCGTGACCACGGTCGCGTAGTCGGCGCTCTCGATCTCTCCGAGCCGCGCCGTCACCTTGGAGACGCTCGACGTGAGCTCGCTCGCGCGATCGCCGAGCTGGCGCGCGCGACCGCCCACCGACGTGCGCTCGACGCGCAACGCGTCCGTCGCGGTCTCGAGCGGGTCGATGTTCGCCGTCGAGGAGTTGCCCGCCGCGAGGGTCTGCCGGAGGTCGTCGAGCGCCGCGATCGACGAGCCGAAGACGGCGCCGCCCGGCGTCGTGAGACGCACCGTCGCCCCCGGCGCGCTACGGATCGAGAACGGGTCCGCGGGTCCGGCATACGGGTTCAGCGGGTCGAAGCCCGGATCGTCCGGGTCGGCGAACACCGGCGTGCCGCTCGCGAGGCCGCCGAAGACCTGTCGGCCGTCGATCTCGGTGTTGCCGAGCGCGATCAGCTGGCGCTCGATGGCGTCGATCTCCTCGGCCGCGGCTTGCCGCGATTCCACCGTCGCGAGCGTGCCCGCCTGCTGCGCCGCGATCTCCTTCGCGCGCACCATGAGGTCTTCCGCCTGGTCGAGCGCATCGTCCTGCGCCGCCAGCACGGCGCGACCAAAGCCGACGGTGCGCGACAGGCTGCTCAGGTCCCGGCTCTGCGCGCGCAGCCCGTTCACCAGCGCGGCGCCCTGCGGATCGTCGCTCGGCTCGCGCAGCGTCTTGCCGCTCGACAGCGCGTCCTGCGCGTCGAGCAGGCGACGCTGCAGCTGCCGGACGTTGCCCAGCAGCTGGTCGCCCATCATCGACTGCGTCACGCGGCCGATCATGCGCGCCCCACGTGCGTGACCCGGCCGATCATGCGCGCCCCACGTGCGTGACGCGGCCGATCATGCGCGCCCCACGTGCGCGACGCGGCCGATCACGACCGCACCATGCCGATCAGCTCCTGGAGCATGCTGTCGCCGACCGAGATCAGCTGTGCCGCCGCCTGGAATGCCCGCTGGAAGCGGATCAGGTCGGTGAACTCCTCCTCGAGGCTCACGCCGGAGACGGCGTCGCGCTGCGCCTGGACGTTGGCGAGCAGGCCCTGCTCCACCGCCGCCGCGTCGGTCGCGTCGCGAACCGAGGCGCCGACGTCCGCCTGCAGCGTACCCAGCGCGCCGCCGATCGTCTGCCCGGACAGCCCGGGGAACGTCTGGTCGCGCAGCTCGACCAGTGCCAGCGCATTCGCGTTGTCGCCCGGCGTCGTGCTCTGTGCGGCCGCGATGCCGCGCGGATCGGTGAGCGCGACGGTGAGGTCGGCGGCGCCGGTGCCCGAGAAGAAGTCCGTGCCGACGAGACCGTCGAGGTCGCGTCCGGCGGGATCGGTCTGCACGGCGTTGACCGCGTCGCGCAGCGTCAGCGCGATCGCATCGAGAGATGCTGCGGCCGCCGGGACGTCCTGGTCGCGGACGACGAGCTGCGCGCCGATCTCGCCGCCCGGGTCGCTGCCGAGCGGGATCAGCGAGTTGTCCGGTGCGACCACGCCGACGTCGTGCAGCGCGGCGCCGTCGAGGCCGAGCGTGGTGCCGAGCCGCGCCTCGAGCGTCGCGGCGTCGCTGCCGGTCACCAGCGCCACGCCGGAGCGCGCGTAGACGTCCACGCTGCCGTCGTCGTTCTCCACCGTGCGGATGCCGATCTGCTTCGCAAGGTCGCCGAGCGCCGCGCGCCGCTGGTCGCGCAGCTCGTTCGCGGTCGCCCCCGTGGTCCCTTCCTCGAGCGCGATCGAGCGGTTCAGCCCGGCGATGCGCGACAGCACGGTGTTCGCGTCGGCGACGCCCGCCGCGGCGCGACCGTCGGCCTCGCGCTGCACGGCGGCCAGTCCCTGCGCGCTGCTGCGCAGCCGGCTCGCGAGCGCTTCGGCGCGGTTCAGGAGCTCGTTGCGCGTCGCCAGATCCTCGGGGTGCGCGCTCAGCTCGTTCGCCGCGGCGAAGAACTCCTGCAGCGCGCCGTTCACCGAGGCGTCGCCGACCGGGAACAGGTCCTGCACACCCTCGAGCAGGTCGCGCCGCGCCGCTGCCCCGGCCGCCGTCGAGGACTGCCCCAGCAGGCGCGTCTCGACGAAGCGGTCGATCACCTGCTCGACGTCCGCCACGCGCACGCCGCCACCGGCTGCCGTCGGGACCGCCTCGAGCACCGCGCGCTGGCGCGTGTAGCCCGGCGTGTTGACGTTGGCGATGTTGTTGCCGTTCACGCGGAGCGCGCGCTGCTGCGCGATCAGGCTCGAGCGTCCGGCGTTCAGGATGTCGGAGATCGCCATGGCTGCTCCTCAGGCGCTCCAGCCGGTCGCGGCCGCAGGCGGGGGCGCCGTCAGGGTGGCGCGCCCATCGTAGGCGGCGCCGGGCTGCGCCCGGCGAATGCCGTCGAGCAGCTCGCCGACCTGCGAGAGAGCACCGCGCACCATGGCGAGGTTGATCCGCTGCGCGCGCTCGAGGGCATCGGCTGCGGTACGGACCGCACGCAGCAACGCGGCCAGCTCCGGATCTTCTTCCGCGACGGACGCGAGCACTCCGGGTGCCGCGAAGCGCGAACGACGCTCCTCGGTCGCCCGGCGCCACTGCGCCTGCAGCGTCTCGCGCGCCTGCAGCGCTTCGAGCAGCGCCGGCAGGTCGCGTTCCGCCACCGCGCGGCGCTCGTCGGCGACGATCCGCTCGAGCCGGGTGCAGCACTCCCGCTCCACCCCGAGCAGCTCGGCGAGAATCGCGCGCTGCGGTTCCCGGGCCATGGCCGGCTCAGGCGATCTTGTTCGACGTCAGCTCGCGCAGCAGAGCGCCCGCGATGTCCTGCGACGACGGTTGGTACGTGCCCTTCTGGAGCGCCTCGCGGAGCTCGGCGACACGCTGCTCGTCGATCGCTTCGACGTCACCCACCTCGGCCCGGAGTGCTCCGAGGGTGCGGGCGAGGGGCGACAGCTCGACGGTGTCCTGTCCGGCGACCGGGGCCGGTGTCTGGTCACCTCGGGGCTTCACCCCGCCGGCGGCGCCGGCCTCGCGGCTGGTGCTCGCCCCGGCGAGAGGGTTCGACTCGGGTCCGACGATCTTCATGATTTGGCTCGCTTACTCCCCACCACGCACCCTTGTCGTACGTCCGGGCGAAAAACTTTAGGTCGCCGCCTCGAGAAGAGGCTTCGGGTCGACCGGATGCCCTCCCCGCTCGACCGCGAAGTGCAGGTGGGGGCCGGTGCTCCGTCCCGTGCTCCCGACCGCGCCCAGGACCTGGCCCGCACGGACCGACTCACCCGTCTGCACCGTCATGCCGGCGAGGTGCGCATAGCGCGTGCGCATGCCGTAGTCGTGCACGAGCTCGACGAGGTTCCCCGCGTCGCCGCGCCGGCCGCTGAACGCGACGGTGCCGTCGGCCGCGGCGCGCACCGGCGTGCCGAGGGGTGCCGCCAGGTCGAGCCCGGCGTGGAACTCGGGCTCGCCCGTGAACGGGTCGCGGCGCTTCCCGTAGGCCGAGGCGACGCGCGCCGCCACGGGGGCCACGAGGTCGCCGACGCCATCGCCGAGGAATGCCGTGTCCGCACCTCTGGCCGCAGCCGACGCGTCGGTCCGTCCGGCGCGACCGATCGCGACGCTCGGCTCGTCCGATGGACCGTGCTCGCGCTCCAGCTCCCCGGTCAGCTGCCGCGCGAGGCCGAGGTCAACCTGGTCGACCAGGCTCCGCGCCATCTCGATGTCGAAGAAGCCGTCCATCATCCGGCGCTCGGGGGACGCTTGCAGGAGCCCGGAGTCGCCGACCGTCTTGCGCATCGCCCCGATCATCTGCGCGAGCAGCATCGCCTCGAACTCGCGTGCCACCTCCTTCACCGGCTTGTGTCGCAACGCGTCGAGCGAGGCCGTCGCGTCGAGGCCGAGCGGAGTCGCCGCCAGCGTGGTCCCGAGAGCGCCCGTGATCACATGAGCTCCAGGTCGGCCTGCAGCGCGCCCGCCGTCTTGATCGCCTGGAGCACCGCGATCAGGTCCTGCGGCGTCACGCCGAGCAGGTTGAGCCCGTTGACCAGCTGCCCGAGGGTCACTCCGGGCGGCAGGATCGCCAGGTTGCGCTTGGCGCCCTCGGACGCGACGATCTGGCTGTCGGGGACGACCACCGTCTGACCGGCGGAGAACGCCTCCGGCTGCGATACGCCGAATTCCGTCTTGATCTCCACCTGCAGCGAGCCGTGCGCGATCGCCACCGGAGCGATCCGGACCTCCTGGCCGAGGATCACCGTACCGGTCCGCTCGTTGATGATGACCTTCGCCGAGGTGTCGATCGCGATCTGCAGCACCTCGATCTGCGTCATCGCGTTCATCGCCTCGCGCGTCCCGGGACCGCGCAGGGCGACCTCGATGGTCTTCGGGTCGATCGCCACCGCGTCGGTCGTCGTGCGCAGATTGATCGCCTCGGCGACGCGGCTCGCGGTGGTGATGTCCGGCTGGTGCAGGCTGATCTTGAGCGTGCCGTCCGGTGCGAGGTCGACCGGCAGCTCGCGCTCGACGAGTGCGCCGTTCGGGATGATCCCTGCCGTGGTCATCCCGCTCGTGGTCGAGGCGCCGGGTGCCGATGCCGAGAAGCCGCCGCCGAGAGACACCGGGCCCTGTGCGACCGCATAGACCTGCTGATCGCCGCCGCGCAGCGGCGCGGTGATGAGCGTGCCACCCTGCAACGACTTCGCGTCGCCGATCGAGGACACCTGGACGTCGATCCGGTCGCCCGAGCGGGCGAAGGGCGGCAGCTTCGCCGTGACCAGCACTGCGGCTGCGTTCTTCACGCGGATCTGCCGCGGGTCGACCGTGATCAGGACGCCGTTTCTGCGCAGAGCACTCAAGATGCTCTGGATGGTGAACAGCGCCTGCTGGCCGTCACCCGTCCCCTGCAGGCCGACGACGATGCCATACCCGGAGAGCTGGTTGGTTCGTACTCCCTCGAACTCCGCGATGTCCTTGATGCGCGCCGCCCGCGCGACCCGCGGCACCCCCACGAGCATCGCCAGCAACGGCAAAAGCAGCACCAGCACCACCCACGCGCCCAAACCCCCGGCACACGAATGGCGCGACGATCCCGCGCGCACGGCGCGCGGCCGAGCGAAGCGAGCGCGGGGAGTGGGGCCCCGCGCGGCTTCGCCGCGTGGGGCGAGGGGGCGCGTGCCCCCTCGTTCGATAGCCGGGCCCCGCGCGGCTTCGCCGCGTGGGGCGAGGGGCGTCGTGGCCCCTCGTTGAACTAGAACGGCCATACGTAGTCCAGGATCATCGTGCCCCACCCGGCGCGCTGCTGGCGGCCGATCTCGCCGATCCCGTAGTAGTCGATGCGAGCCTGGGCGAGCTTGGTCGAGGCGACCTCGTTCCGCGCGTCGATGTCCTCGGGCCGCACCCAGCCGGACAGGACGACGTGCTGGTCCTCGTTGTTCACGGCGACGACCTTGTCGCCCTGCACCCAGAGATTGCCGGTCGGCGAGACGGCCTTGACCTCGACGGTCAAGCGCGCGTTCAGCCGGCCGGAGCGCGAGGTCGCGCCGCTCCCCTCCCAGGTCCGCTCGGAGTCGGCGTTGATCAGCTCGTCGGGGTCGATCGTCGGGTTTTTCTGCGCGAGCTGGGTCGTCAGGCCGAAGAACTGGCTGATGCCTTCCGTGATCGACGCCGTGTTCTCGGTCGAGGTGTCGGCGGACTTGGCCCCCGAGTCGTCCTCGAACACCAGCACCGTGAGCAGGTCGCCGGTGTTCGCGGCGCGCACGTCGGAGAACAGGTAGTTCGCGCTCACGTTGGCGCGCCACAGCGAGCCGTTGCGCTTCTCGAGCGCCGTCGGCGGCTGGACCAACGTCACGCCACCGAGGAGCGGCACCGGCTCGGGCTGGCGAAACGCCGGACCGAGACAGCCGCCGAGGAGGAGCATCGCCAGGGCGAGCGGGCCGCGTTGCGCCAGCCGGACGGCGGACCCGCTCGGGCGGGCTCCGGGTGTGCCGGAGGCGTTCGTGCGGGCTCCTGGTGTACGCGAGGCGTTCGTGCGGGCTCCTCTCGGTCGGTCGGCAGCGCCGCCGAGCGTGTCAGTAGACGACGGATACCGTGCCATGATCGACCACCCGTCCCACCAGCTCGCGCTTCGAGCTGGCGTTCACCACGCGGACGCGCTCGCCCGCACCGGCGGTGTCCATTGACTCACCGGAAACGCTGATGCGCATACCGCCCTTCTCCACGAGGACGCGCACCAGGTCGCCGCGCTTGACGAGCACCGCGTTGGCGAGCCCCTGCAGGGTGAGCGGCTTGCCGGCGGCGATCGCCACCCGTGCCTCGCGGCCGATCGCCGACGCGACGTCGGTGAGCACCGTCGTGGGCAGCTCGTCGAGGCGCCGCTCCTCGAGCCGCAGATCGTCCTCGCCGAGGATCGTTCCGCGCGTGATCGGCTGCCGTGCCACGACGACCTGGCCGAAGGTCGCGATCTTGAGCCGCACCGGAACGGTCGACGTCACCACGCCGTCCTGCACGATGCGCACGTCGGTGCGCCGGAACCCGCCGCCCGTCGCATGCGTCGACGGCGGATCGGCCTCGATGTCGTACGCGCCGAGCGGGATCCGCACCTGGCGCTGCACGTCGATCTCGTCGACACGGTCGCCGGGGGCGAGCTGGCTCCCGAGCTGCGCCTCGATCGCAGGACGCAGCGCGGCCTCGTCCACCACCTGGTGCGCCCGTGTGATGCTCACGGTGGCGGGGATCGTGTACGCGACGGACTCGGCGAGCCCTGCATCCTGCAGCTTCGTGAGCACGCTCTGGCCGCTGATGCGCCGGCTGGCGCCGGCCTCCGGCGCGGGGCAGATCTCCAGGTCCGCGAAGTCGACGCCGACGCCCTCGAGGGCCGCAAGGTCCGCCAGACGGACCATCGCTCCCGCGACGGTCGCCTGCGGCAGGACCTTGACGCGGCCGGCGGAATCCGCGGCGGCGGCGCGCTGCGACGCCGTCGCGAGGAGGGCGGCGAGCGCCAGCGCTGCGACGGTGCGGCGGACTCCTGCTGCGCGAGGACTCATCGTCGTCACCGGACGATCTGCGCCGCGGCACGCAGCATCTCGTCTGCTGCCGACACCGCCTTCGAGTTGATCTCGTACGCGCGCTGGCCGGAGATCATCGCGACCAGCTCCTCGACGACGCTCACGTTCGAGCCCTCGAGAAAGCCCTGCGTCAGCTCACCGAAACCGTCCTGTCCGGGCGTGCCGAGCTGCGGCGTGCCCGAGGTCTCGGTCTCGCTCAACAGGTTGCGACCCTCGCCGCGCAGGCCGGCCGGGTTCGCGAAGCGCACCGTCTGGATCTGTCCGACCTGCGTCGGCGTCGTCTGACCCGGCAGAGACACCGTCACCGTCCCGTCGTTGCCGATCGAGATCGACTCCGCACCCTGCGGAATCGTGATCTGCGGCGTCAGCGAGTCGCCGTCCGAGGTCACGAACGACCCGGTCGAGTCGAGCTTGAAGGCGCCCGCGCGCGTGAAGGCGAGGCTGCCGTCGGGCAGCGTCACCTGGAACAGGCCATCCCCACGGACGGCGACGTCGAGCGGATTGGAGGTCTGCGAGAAGTCCCCCTGCAGCTGCACGCGCTGGATCGCGGCGGGCTTCGAGCCGAGACCGACCTGGATGCCGGTCGAGACCTGCGTCGTGCCGGTCGCGGCACTGCCCGGCTCGCGCAGGGTGTTGTAGAGCAGGTCCTGGAAGTCCGCGCGGCTGCGCTTGAAGCCGACGGTGCTGACGTTCGCCAGATTGTTCGCGATGACGTCGATGTTGAGCTGCTGCGCTTCCATGCCGGTCGCGGCGGTGTAAAGGGCGCGGATCATCTTGGCTCCTGCTGCTGTTCTTCCCTAGACGCGGGCGACATCGCTGATCACCCGCTCGTTCACCGTGTCCAGCCGCTGGGTCGCGGTCATGTACGCCTCGAAGCCGCGCATCGTCTCGATGAGCGCCACGAGGTTGGTGACCGGGGAGGCGTTGGTGCCCTCGAGTGCACCCTGCATCACCGCGTAGGTGCCATCGGCCGCATCGGTGAAGGTCTGCCCACCCGGCGAGAAGGCGCTGCCTGCGGCACGCTCGAGCTGCAACGGGTCGGGTACGTCCACCACGCGGACCTTGGCCAGGCGGTTCAGGCCCTGCTGGACCGTTCCGTCGTTGCCGATCTCGATCGGCCCGTTCTGCGCCGCGTCGCCGAGCTGGATGTCGCCGCCGTCGCCCTGCACGCGCCGCCCCTCGCCGTTGACCAGAAAGCCCTGCTGGTCGAGGTTGAAGCTGCCCCGGCGTGTCAGCAGCTGCCCGCTGGCACCCGCGTCGATCACGAAGAACCCCTTGCCGGCGAGTGCCAGGTGATACGTCGAGCCGTTGCGCTCGATCGGCCCCTGGCTGAAGTCGGTCTGCAGCTGGGCGCGGTTGAACGGTGTGGCGACGCGGCCGGCCGCCTGCCCTGCCTTCCCGTGCGCCGATTGCTGCACGAGCAGCTGCGCCTTGAAGCCCGGCGTGCTGGCGTTCGCCAGGTTGTTCGTCAGGGCATCGAGCCGGTCGAGTGCCGAGAGGCTGCCCGACACCGCCGAGTAGACCGCGTGATTCACCGTCCGTCTCCGTCGTGGTCCCGCATCCCGGGGCGTACGAAACGCAACCCCCGTGCCACGCGTCCGTCACGCTGCGGCGTTCTGCGCTCGTGCGCCACGCGTCCCTCGCGCTCCGTGCGGCAGATCCTGCCGGGAACTTCCTGCCGCGTGGTCACGACGCGATCCGAGCGCCGGCTGTGCGCGTCGCCGCCGCGCCGGTGACCGAACCCGGCGCCGCGGCGTAGCCGAGGCGGCCCGTGGTGAGCCCCGCGAGCACGCGCGCCTCCGCGATCGGCAGCGAGAGCTTGCGCGCGATCTCGGCGATGGGGGTCTGCGCCGCCGCGAGTTGCTGCACCCGTTCGGCGAGCGACGGCGGCGACTGCTGGCTCGCCTGTGCGACCGGAGGTGGCGGCGGCACCGTCGCGGTTGCCGCCATGGCGGCGGCGAGCGGCGTGAGGCGCGGCTCCTCGTCCGTCACGCGCGGCTTTCCTGCGCCGCGGCGCTGGGTCTTCGCTGACGCCTCCGTCGGACGGCCCCCGTCCGCGGCTGCGCGCTCCCCGCCGAGACTGCCGAGATGCTCGGCGTGCGCCACGAGCCGGCGGTCGAGATCGCGCGCCTCGCCCTCCGCCTGCAGGACCAGCAGGCGCAGGCTCTCCTGCAGCTCGCGCAGCCGCGCCTCGTACTCGCGCCAGGCGGCTGTCGGGTCACGGCGCAGCTGCCACCAGGTCGCGGCCAGACCGAGCAGGACCAGCGCGTCGAGCGCGGGACCGCTCCATGCGAGCAGGTCGTGGACGTTCATGAATCCTCCTTGCTGAAGTGCTGGCCGAGCGTGCCGCCCAGGCGCAGCAGCGCCTGCGAGTGCAGCTGGGAGACGCGCGACTCGGTCACGCCGAGCACGGCGGCCACCTCGCGCATGGTGATTCCTTCGCGGTAGTAGAGCGCGATCACGCTGCGCTCGCGCTCGGGCAGGCGGTCGATCGCGTCTGCGACGAGCTTCGCGCGCTCCCGCGACAGCAGGGCGGCGAGCGGATCCACGCGCTCGACGTCGAGGATGTCCTCGATCGCGGGCTGCTCCTGCGCCGGCGCCTCGCCGAGGTCCTCGAGGCCGACGACGCCGCTGCGTCCGATCGCGGACAGCACGTCGCGCAGCTCGTCGACGCCCATCTCGAGCTCGGCCGCGACCTCCTCCTCCGTCGCCGGCCGGCCGAGCCGGCCCTCGAGCGTCTGGTAGGCGCGCTCGAGCTTGTTGGCCTTGCGGCGCAGGCTCCGCGCCATGAAATCGGTCGCGCGCAGGCGGTCGAGGATCGCGCCACGGATGCGCAGCCGGGCGTAGGCCTCGAACTCCACCTGACGGGTCGAGTCGAATCGCTGCAGGGCCTGCAGCAGTCCGTCGAGGCCCCAGTTGACGAGCTCGTCGGCCTCGACGTTCGCCGGCTTGTGCACCAGCAGCCGTCGCACCACGCGCTTCACCAGCGGGAGGTGGGTGCGCAGCGCCTGGTCGAGGACCTGCGGGTTCTGCTCGATCGGGGACAGCCCGACGGGCTGCGGTCCGTAGGCGGTCTTGGCCGTTGCGGCTCTCATGGCCGTGCCTCCAGTAAAGCCGAGCTTGCAGGGAGCGGATGGGCGCGCGCGTGAGCGGCAGCCGTCCCCGATGCGACGAGACGCGCGGCGAGCGCATCGAGCGCGAGGCTCACCGGGGCGCGCGGCGCGTACTCGAGCACGGCCCGCTGCCGGCGGATCGACGCGGCCGCTTCCGGGTCCGCGGGAAGGTGTCCGAGCGAGCGCGGCGCGAAGCCGAGGAAGTGCTGGGTGACGCGCGCCAGGTTCGCGAACGTGCGCGCCCCGTCGGCCGCCGAGCGCGCGAGGTTCACCACGACGTCCGCGTCGACCTCGCCATAGCGCGTTGCCAGGACCTTCATCAGCGCGTAGGCGTCGGTGAGCGCGGTCGGATCGGGGGTCGCGACGACGAGCTTGCGGTCGGCAGCGAGCGTGAAGCCCAGCACAGCCGGTGCGATCCCGGCCGCGGTATCGATCAAGGCGACATCGAAGCTCTGCGCGAGCTCGTCGAAGTGCGCGAGCAACTCGCAGAGCTTGCGCTCGCCGAGCCGCGCCATGTCCTCGAAGCCGCTCGTCGCGGGCACGATGCGCACGCCGGCCGGCCCCTCGAGCAGCACGTCGCCGATCGCGCGCTCGCCCGACAGCACCTGCCGCAGGGTCGCGCCCGGCGCGAGACCGAGCATCGTGTCCACGTTGGCGAGGCCCAGGTCGGCGTCCACGACGAGGACGCGCAGCCCGCGGCGGGCGAGTGCGATGCCGACGTTCACCGTGACGAACGTCTTGCCGACGCCGCCCTTGCCGCTGGTCACCGCGATCGTCCGGACCGGCCGCGTGAGCTCGCCGGTCGTGCCTTCCGCGTCGCCGGCGCAGGCCACGGGCAGCTCGCGGCGGGCGGTCTCGCCCGCCGGCCGGACCAGTCGCAACCGCGCGGTCGGACTCGCCTGCGGCGCCTCGGTGGCGTTTTCGTCGTCGTTCATGCTCATCATGCCGCCATCAGCCAGCGGACGATCTGGTCGCCGCTCGCTGCAATGAGGTCGTTGGGAACGCGCCGGCCCGTGCCGAGCCACGCGAGCGGCAGGCCGGTCTCGGCGAGCCACGTGCACGCGACACCGGGCTCGTCGCCCTCGTCGAAACGCGTCACGATGCAGCGCGAGGCGCCCAGCTGCGCGAGCTGCGGCCACACCCGCTGCAGCGAGCGCAGCGAGGCCGCCGCACTCACCACGGCCGTGACGCCGACCTGGCCGCCGGCGCCCGCGAGTACCGTCTGCAGCTCCGCGCAGGCGCCCGCGTCGCCGCTGAGTCCGGCGGTGTCGATCAGGATCCGCGCGCTGCTCGCGCACGCCGCGAGCGCCGCCCGCAGTGCCCCGGCGTCGGCTCCCACGTGCAGCGTCGCGCCGAGCAGACGAGCGTAGGCGCCCAGCTCGTCGACCGCGCCGATGCGCTGCGTGTCGCAGACGATGAGCGCTGGCGGCTGTGCGCCCTCACGCACGAGGCGCGCCGCCAGCTTCGCGATGGTCGTCGTCTTGCCGCCGCCGGTCGGGCCGACGAAGACCTCGACCCGCGGACCGTCCGGCGGGGCGATCGCCACGTGCTCGAGCAGGCTCGCGCGCAGCGCGTCCTCGTGCGGCAGCGCGCCCGCCACCGCGCGTTCGAAGCTCCGCGCCACGGGATGCGCCAGCTGCCTTCCGTAGCCGCACGCGACCAGGCGCTCGACGATGTCGCGCCCGTCGGGGCCGAGCTCGCCCGCACCGCCGTCGAGCTCGAGGAGGACGCGATCCATGCGCTGCATGCGGCGGCCGAGCTGCTCGAGCTGCGTGCGGATCAGTGCGAGGTCGAAGCGCACGTCGCCGGTGTCGTCCGGCTCGCCTCGGCTCGGCTGCAGCTCGGTCGCGACCGGGCTGATCCCGGCGTGATCCCCGTCGGCCACGTCGACCGCCGCGGTGACGATCACCCCGCCGGGCTCGTGGCGCGTCGACAGCACGAGCGCGTCCTCGCCGAGCGCCTCGCGCAGCGCGCGCAGCGCTTCGGCCGTGGTGGGTGCGGTGAATTGCCGGATGCGCATCAGATGGCTCCAGCCACGGCGGCAGTCGCCCCGCGGCGCGGCACGTTGAACATGGTGGGGGCGCCGTCGGCCGCCGGGTGCTCCTCGTCGACGCGGACGACCCCGAGCGATTGCAGCCGCACCGTCGGCGGTATCTCCGCCGGGGCGAGCAGCACGAGGCTCGGCAGGAAGCGCTCGAGGAAGCGACGCAGGTGTCCCCGGATGCCGGTCGAGCACAGCAGGACCGGCTGGCGCCCCTGCAGGGCGAAGGGCTCGGCCACCTCGGCGAGCTTCGCCAGCAGACGCTGCGCGAGGGCCGGCTCGAGGGCCAGCGTGGCGCCCTCGTCGGTGCGGTGCACGGCGTCACCGATCGTGCGCTCGAGCGTCGGTGCCAGCGTCATCACGTGCAGCACCCGGTCCGGGCCGAGGTAGCGCTGCACGATCGAGCGCGACAGCGCCTGGCGCACCTGCTCGGTCAGCGCCTGTGGGTCCTTGGTCGTGGCCGCGTGATCGGCGAGCGCCTCGATCACCGTCAGCAGGTCGCGCACGCTGACGTTCTCGCGCAGCAGGTTCTGCAGCACCTTCTGCACCCCACCGACGCCGAGCAGCTGCGGTACCAGCTCCTCGACGGGCTTCGGATGCGTCTTGGCGAGCGCGTCGAGCAGCACCTGCACGTCCTGGCGACCGAGCAGGTCGGCTGCATGCCGGCGGATCAGCTCGGTGAGGTGCGTCACCACCACGGTCGCGACGTCGACGACGGTGTACCCGGAGATCTGCGCGCGCTCGCGATCCGCCGAAGGAACCCACAGCGCCTCGAGCCCGAATGCGGGCTCCTTGCAGGGGATGCCCGGGAACGCCGGGTCGCCGGCACCCGGGTTGATCGCCAGCACGTACCCGATGCGCGTCTCGGCGCGCGCGATCTCGACGCCCTTGAGCAGCACCGCGTACTCGCCGGGCTTCAGCTGCAGGTTGTCGCGGATGTGCACCGGCGGGATCGCGATGCCGAGCTCCTGACCGAGCTGGGTGCGCAGCGCGCGGATGCGATCGATGAGCTCGCCACCCTGCTTCCCGTCGACCAGCGGCACCAGCTCGAAGCCGACCTCGAGCTCGAGCACGTCGAGCGGCGACGGCAGCGCCGCCTTGGCCTTGGCGTCGCCGCCTTCCGCCGCCTTGCCCCCCTCCGTCGCCGCGGCACCCGCGGGCTTCTTTGCCGGGTCTCCTGCGATCGTCCCGCGCATCGCCCACGCGATGCCGCCGATCGCTCCCGCGAGGCCGAGAAACGGCACCGTCGGCAGGCCCGGCAGGACGGCGAATCCGACCAGGATCGCCGACACCGTCGCCATCACGCGCGGATTGAGCAGCAGCTGCGACGTCACCTCGCTGCCGAGGTCGGTACCCGACGCCGCGCGCGTGACGATGATGCCGGCCGCGGTCGAGATGAGCAGCGCCGGCATCTGCGAGACCAGGCCGTCACCGACGGTCAGCGTCGTGTAGATCTGGGCCGCATCCTGGACGGAGAGTCCCCCCTGCAGCACACCGATGATCAGGCCGCCGACGATGTTGATCGCGGCGATCAGCACGCCAGCGATCGCGTCGCCGCGTACGAACTTGCTGGCGCCGTCCATCGCGCCGTAGAAGTCGGCCTCGGCCTCGATCGCGCGCCGGCGCTCGCGCGCCTCGCGCTCCGAGAGCAGGCCCGCGTTCAGCTCCGCGTCGACCGCGAGCTGCTTGCCCGGCATGGCGTCGAGGGTGAAGCGCGCGGCGACCTCGGCGATGCGCCCCGCACCCTTGGTGATGACCACGAAGTTGATCACCACCAGGATCAGGAAGATCACCGTGCCGACCACGTAGCTGCCACCGACCACGAAGTTGCCGAAGGCCTGGATGACGTGCCCGGCGGCGCCCGGCCCTTCGGCGCCCTTGCCGAGGATGAGGCGGGTGGACGCGACGTTCAGCGACAGGCGGAACAGCGTGAGCACCAGCAGGACCGAAGGAAAGGTCGAGAACTCGAGCGGCTTCAGCGTGTAGATGGCGAGCAGCAGGACCATCAGCGACAGCGAGATGTTCAGCGCGAGAAACAGGTCGAGGATCGCCGTCGGGACCGGGATCACCATCAGGAGGATCACGATCACGAACGCGAGCGGCAGGAGGACCTCGCCTCCGGCGAACAGGCGGCGGAGCCAGCTGGGCTGGGTGGTCGGCATCTCAGCTCACCCGCCGCTGCTGCAGGCCGTAGATGTAGGCCAGCACCTCGGCGACCGCGCGATACAGCGCCGCAGGGATCTCGCTGCCGGTCTTGACGCTGCGATAGAGCGCCCGCGCCAGGGCGCGGCGCTCGATGATCGGCACGCCGTGGCTGCGCGCCTCCTGCTTGATCCGCTGCGCGACCTCGTCGACCCCTTTGGCGACCACGCGCGGTGCACCGTGCTCATCCGAGCGGTAGCGCAGCGCCACCGCGTAGTGGGTCGGATTCGTGACGACGACGTCGGCGGTCGCGACCTCGTTGAGCATGCGATTGCCGGACAGGTCACGGTACGCCCGACGCATGCGTTGCCGGAGCTTCGGATCGCCCTCCGACTGGCGCGCCTCGTCCTTCACCTCCTGCTTGGTCATGCGCAGGCTCTGCTGGTGCGAGCGGCGCTGCCAGAGGTAGTCGAGGGTCGCGAGGACCGCGAGCGTCGCGGCTACCCAGGTGAGCATCCGGGCCAGCTCTCGCCCACCGGTCGCCATGATCTCCGCGGGTGTCGCGAGCCCGATCGCGGGCAGCTGCTGCTGCGTCGACAGCACGACCTTCCAGGCGACCCAGGAGACCAGCGTGATCTTGACGATGTTCTTGAGCAGCTCGACCGCGCCGCGCCGGGAGAAGATGCGCTGCATCCCGCTCGCCGGGGAAATGCGCGAGCCCTTGGGCAGCAGGAGCGTCGGGTAGAAGCCGAAGCCGATCTGCGCGAGGTTGCTCACGGTGCCCGCGAGCGCGATCGCGAGGATCACCGGCAACGCCGCCGCGACGACGACCCCGCCGGCGTCCCAGAGGACGTTCCCGACCGCCCCTGGCGTGAGGTCGGTGGCCGTGAGGCGCTCGAGGCCGCCACGCATCGCCTCGCGCAGGTCGCGCGAGGTCTCCGAGCCCGACTGCGAGATCGCGAACACGGCGGTCAGGAGCACCGTCGCCGAGGTGACCTCGAGCGAGCGGGCGAGCTGGCCCTCCTCGCGCGCCTTCTCGACACGACGAGGAGTCGGCTCTTCGGTTTTGCTCGCGAGATCCTCGGCCATGCTCTCAGACCAGCACGTCGATCACCGCGGCCATCCTGTGGCCCAGCTCGGCGAACGCGCCCTCGAGAAGCCGCACCGTGAACGGCTGTGCGGCGATCAGGATGAAGAAGCCCGCCGCGACGTTGACCGGGAACCCGACCACCATCACGTTGAGCTGAGGAATCAGCTTGCCGAGCGCACCGAGACCGGCGTTCGTCAGCAGGACCAGGATCAGAACCGGGGCGGCGATCTTCAGCGCCAGCACGAACAGGCCCCCGGCGAAGCTCACCGTCATGCCGAAGCCGGCCGAGGCGATGCCGACCGCTCCGGGCGGGACGCGGCGGAAGCTCTCGGCCAGCGCCTGTACCAGGATGTGGTGGCCGTCGACCGTGAGAAACAGCAGCAGCGCGAGCGTGCTCTGCCACTGCGCGAGGACGACGCTCCGGTCCGCGGTCTGCGGATCGAAGAGGCTCGCCATGCCGAACCCCATCTGCATGCCTGCCAGCTCGCCCGCGAGCTGCACGGCGCCGAAGACGAGCTGCCCGACGAGACCGAGAAGGAGCCCGATCGCCGTCTCCGCCAGCAAGGCCAGCAGCAGTGCGACCGGCGAGCCGACCAGATCGGCGGTCGGCGCGGCGCTCGCCTTCGCGGTGGCGGGAACCATCGCGACGGCCAGAAAGACAGCCAGCGCGACACGGAGGCGCGGCAGGACCATGCGCGAGCCGAGGATCGGTGCGATCAGCGCCAGTCCGACGACGCGCGCGAGGACCAGCACGAAGGCCGCGAGACGTGCCGGCGCCAGCAGCTCGTCGAGACCGCTCACCGCGTGACCCCTGGAATCGCCTCGAACAGCGCCGTCGTGTAGTTGATCAGCTTCTGCAGCATCCAGGGCCCGAACAGCGCGATCGCGAGCACGGTCGCGCCGATCTTCGGGATGAAGATCAGCGTCATCTCGTTGATCTGCGTGAGGGCCTGGAAGATCGCGACGGTGAGCCCGGCCACCAGGCCGAAGAGCAGCACCGGCCCGGTGAGGATCAGCGTGATCTCGAGAGCGTTGCGGCCGAGCTGTAGGACCATCTCCTGCGTCATGACCGCGACCTCAGTGGAAGCTCTTGACGAGCGCGCTGACGAGCAGGTTCCAGCCGTCGACGAGAACGAAGATCATGAGCTTGAACGGCAGCGAGATCAGCACCGGCGGCAGCGTGATCATGCCCATCGAGGTCAGGATCGCCGCGACCACCATGTCGAGGACGAGGAACGGGATGTAGACCATGAAGCTGATCTGGAACGCGCTCTTCAGCTCGGAGATCAGGAACGCCGGAACGACCACGTCGGCCGGCACGTCGGCGGCACTCGTCGGACGCTCGCCGCCGTTGATGCCGATGAAGAGGGCGAGGTCCTTCTCGCGCGTCTGGCGCAGCATGAACGCTCGCAGGGGCGAGAACGCCCGCTGCAGCGCCTCGGTGGGTGCGATGGTCTCCTCGAGGTACGGCTCGACCGCCGCCTGGTTGATCTCGCGGAAGGTCGGCATCATCACGAAGAACGTCAGGAACAGCGACAGCGCGAGGATCACCTGGTTCGGCGGCATCTGCTGCGTGCCCACCGCCTGCCGCACGAACGACAGCACGATCGCGATGCGGACGAAGGCCGAGAGGCCGATCAGCATCGCCGGCGCGAACGACAGCAGCGTGAACAGGATCACGAGCTGGATGCCGGTGCTCCAGCGCTCGCCGTCGCTGCCGAGGTCGACCGCCACGCTCGGACCGGTCGCGGCGATGGCCGGCAGAACGCCGGCGACGAAGCCGATCGCGAACGCGACGAGCCCCAGGACGAGCAGGACGACCCGGCGCAGCGCCCGCGACCCGGGGTCCGGGTCGCTCACGCGCTCTGCCGCGCCCACGTCTGCCCCTCCTCTGCGCTGGCCGCCCCGCTCGCCGGCGCGACGCCGGCTCCGGCAGCGACCCGCGCGAGACAGTCGATCCGCTCGTCGGTGAGCCCGAGCAGGAAGCGTTCGCGCTCCACCTCGACCAGCGCGAGCAGCCGCTTGCCACCCATGCCCCGCACCGCGACCAGCCGGATGGCGTCGCCGCCACCGAGCGTGCCCCGCGAGCGCTGCCACCAGGCGAGCCCTGCCGCCACCAGACAGACCAGCGCGACGAGTGCCACGAGCGAGAACGTCCCGTCCGGGGCCGCCTCCGTGATCACTTCAGGCGCTCCACGCGCTCGTTCGGGCTCACCACCTCGGTCAGCCGGACGCCGAAGCGCTCGTTGACCATCACCGCCTCGCCACGCGCGACCGGCTTGCCGTTGATCAGCACGTCGAGCGGCTCGCCGGCGTGCTTGCCGAGCTCGATCACCGCGCCGGACCCGAGCGCCAGCAGCTGGCGCACCGGCATGCGGATGCGGCCCAGCTCGACGGTCACCGACAGGGGGACGTCGAGCAGCAGGTCCAGGTTGCGGCTCTCTTGCTCGGGCGCGGCGCCCGCTCCGGTCTCGTCGGCCACGTTCACTCTCCCAGGTGCAGCTCGGCAGCATCGAAGCCGAGAATCCGTACGGCGTTTCGTCCACGGCTGACGCCCGCGACGCCGGTCATGAGCGCGGTCCCCTCGACGCGGATGGGCAGCGCGTCCTCGCCGCGCGTCGCGAGGTGCAGCACGTCACCGGCACGCAGCGACAGCACCTGCCGGGTGGTCATCTCGAGACGGCCGAGATCGGCCGACAGCACGACATCGGTGTGCTCGACCGCGCCGCGCAGCGCGCCGAGCCAGTTGCGGTCGACGCGCGCCAGCAGCGACTTGCCCGCACCGGCGAGCGACCGCGCCGACTCGAGCACGCTCTGCGGCAGCACGATGCTGAGCAGCTGCACACCCGAGCCGAGATCGATCTCGGTCTCGAAGCCGACGACGCTCTCGGCCGGACCCGCGATCTCGAGCAGCATCGCGTTGGTCTCGCTGCGCAGAAACGTGCTCTGCACCTCGACGAGCGGCGAGAAGCCGGCGGCGAAGGCCTCCATGAAGCGCCCGACGACGCCCTCCATGGTGCGCAGCGAGATCGGCGAGAGCTCCCGTTCGCCGACGTCCGGCGGGATCCGCCCGGGGCCGCCGAACAGGCGGTCGACGATCTCGAAGCCGAGCGCCGGCGGCAGCAGCAGCAGCACCTCGCCGCTGAACGGCGCCAGGTTGAACAGCGCGGCGAGGGTCCCGGGCACGATGCGGTTCTTGACGGTCAAGAAGTCGGCCGAGAAGGTGTCCTTGCGCTCGACGCCGACGTTGGCCTCGAACATCTGCAGCAGGACCCGGCTCAGCTCGCGCACGAAGCGCTCGTGCACCAGCGCCAGCGCGGGGAAGCGACGGCCGGGGTTCTCGTCGCGGTCGGCGACCAGCGAGACCGGCGTCGCCTCGCCGCGCGGGCCCGAGTCGACCTCGAGCGAGACGTCGCCGTCGGCCATGCCCCGCAGCAGGGCATCGATCTCCTCTCTGGAGAGTGCGTCCGCCACGAAGCCCCCTACTGGACGATGAACTCGGTGAAGTAGATGGACTTGACGGCGTCCTGCGCGAGCACGTGGTTGATCCGGTCGATCACGTCCTCGCGCAGCCGCTCCTTCCCTTCCGCGGTACGGATGTCGGCGAAGGTCTTGCTCGTGACGAGCGTGAGGATCACGTCGCGGATCTGCGGCCGACGGGCGTCGAATGCGGCCGGCGGCTCGGCGTCGACGAACTCGACCTGCAGCGAGAGCTTCAGGTAGCGCGAGGTGTTCTCGTCGGCGAGGTTCGCCAGGAACGGGTCTAGCGGACGCATGCCACCAACGTCGCCCGCGGCACCGTGGCCCCCGCCCCCGCCGCCGTGGCCGCCGCCACCACCGCCGCCGCCGTGAGCATCCTTCGCCTTGGCGGCCGGCTTGCCGTGCGCGCCCGCGGCGGCACCGTGGTCACCGCCTTCGGCGGCTGCACCGTGGCCTTCCTCGGCGTGTTCGGCGTCCGCCGCGGCTCCGCCGCCGAAGGGCAGCAGCCCGAAGTACCACGCGGCGCCGCCGCCGCCGGCGAGCAGCACGACGAGGCCCAGGATCAGGGGCAGCTTGCTGCCCTTCTTCTTCTCGCCCTCGGCGGCTCCGGCCACCCCTTCGGCGCTGGTCGCTGCGGTCGACATCGAACCTCCCTCGAGCGTGACCGTGTCCGCAAGACACGCGAGCACGCGCGCCGGCAGCAACAGCAATGCATGTGCCGAGGTCCGGAGAGCGGTGGCGGATGCGAGGCGGCGCGAAACCCTGCGCGGGGCGCGGCGCGCAGCGCGCGGCACGGCCAGGGACGGAGGCCGGTGCGAGGGCAGCTGTCAGGGAACTGACAGCCGCCCTGGCGGGATTCCGGGCACGACACGGCGAGCGCGCTGGCGGGCGCCGCGGCCCTTGCGAGCCGCAGCACCGCCGCGCACACGCCGTGGCAGAATCAGCGGACGATGTTGATCAGGTCGTTCAGCAGGCCGTCGGAGGTGGTGATGACCCGCGAGTTCGCCTGGAAGCTCCGCTGCAGCGAGATGAGGTCGACGAATTCCTGCGCGAGATCGACGTTGGAGCGCTCGATCGCGGCACCGACCACCGTGCCCATGCCGCTCGAGCCCGGCGTGCCGACGGTCGCCGCACCCGATGCGGTCGAGTCGCGGTAGAGGCCGTCGCCCAGCTCGATCAGACCGTCCGGCGCCGTGAAGTCCGCGAGGCCGATGCGATAGAGGTCGCGGCTCTCGCCGTTGTCGAACACGCCGGTGATCGTCCCGTCGGTGCCGACCGAGAGCGCCTGCAGCTGGCCCGCGCCGTAGCCGTCGCCGTCGGCGGACACGCTCGACGCGCTGCCGAACTGCGTGATGCCGTCGAGGCCTTC
>Ga0172362_10000892_pt1 | contig 25219 bp, 25 predicted proteins | sample LakKivs1_kivu2a2_FD_114534 | JGI IMG/M metagenome (GOLD analysis project Ga0172362, IMG submission 114534) | Sediment microbial communities from Lake Kivu, Rwanda - Sediment s1_kivu2a2 | ecosystem: Environmental > Aquatic > Freshwater > Lake > Sediment | place: Rwanda: Western Province, Lake... | reverse complement strand
TTAATGAATCTCACCGCAAAGGCGCAAAGGACGCCAAGTTTCTATCGTGTTCGAAGACTTTAATGGCAGTTACGCCGCCACACAACATCTGATCGGCCTGGGACACCGCAGCATCGGCTACATCGGTGGCGATGCCAGGCACAGCAGCAACTACGCCCGCTGGCAAGGTCACCTTGAGGACCCCGGCGGGACTGAGAAACCGCCAGTCTTTGTCGAGATCAACTTCGAGTTAGTGCTACGGGGCTCAACCGGGCCACCGCGCCGCGAAGCCCTGGCGGTGCACGGTCATTTCGCCGGCGCAGCAGAGCAACACGAAGAATAAGGCTTCACCCTCAGACACCTACGGAGAGAACTATGACGCATCGCAACAGCAAACCATTGCACGAGGATCCCTGTGTGGGCAACCTGGTGGACCTGGCCGAGTTCGCGCTCGTGCGCTGGTGGACGGGCACCGAGCGCCACGACCTGCACGTGCACGAGATTCAAGCGGATGCGGACGGCTACTGGCGGCCCGGCCGCGATCCTGACAGCGGCGAATGGCACATCGGGCTGGAGTGGCAGGAGCCTCGCGACGTGCAGTGCGTGGTCGTGCGTTACGTCGAACCTGGTGGCGTTCCCGCCCATCTCCGGGTGCAGTATTGGCGCAAGAACTGGCCGACGCCCGCACCGGAGCGCCGCCCCGGCGCCGGACGTGGTTGGATCGGGCAGGACGACCCCTGGCACGGGCAGTGGACGACTGTGCGGGCTGAGAAGGTGGTGGGGGGCGCGTGCACGTTCACCTTCGATCCGCTCGACCTGCCAGAACTGGGATGGGAAACAGCAGTACAACTGGATGTACTCATCCGCGTCCTGGATGTACTCATCCGCGTCGTCACGCTCCGCACGCAGGCGCGCAGTTTCTCCTTCCTGGTGACAGACCTGGAGCGGGGCCCGCTGTACATCCAGGACTATGGCGTCTTCATCACCTGGGCAGAGGAGCCGGCCGACTTTACGGCGTTTCAGGCTCACCTGGCAGCCGCGCCCAGGTCTATCTACGAGCGCGTCCCGGACGAACCGGAGCAATCGCTGGCGCGGGCGATGGCCGAAATCCCCCCGCTGGACGTCACGAAGCAAGAGTCCTACGGTGGACTGGGCCGCTACGTGGTGCTGGGCGTGGAGGCGGGGCGCCAGGAGTTTGCGCTGCGCTACAACGGCGAACTCTTTGTAGACAAACTCCACCTGAAATTGATGGGGCGGGATGCGGCGCGCTTGTGCTGGCCCGGCCACCAACTGCGCTTCCGTTTCGCCAGCGGGGACCCACCCGACTTCCACGAGCGCCGCGACGACACGCGCCAGTCGGTGCTGGACGGCTGGCTGCCGGTGGTCACGACCCGCTGGCTGGACCGCGAGATTGAATACACGCAGAAGGCCTTTGCCGCGCTGCTCAATGGACCGCTGACGGGGCCGGAGGTGCGGCGTGGGGATGAGGACGTCGTGGCCATGCTGCGCTTCGCCATCCGCAATACCACCCACAATCCAAAGCGGGCGCGCCTGTGGCTGGCGATTGCGCCCCAGGAACAGGTCGCGCTGCAGGGTGGGCTGGATGTACTCATCCGCGGATGTACTCATCCGCGTCGTCGCGCTCGGGCGGGTCGTGCCTGCCGAGCCGGTGGCCCGCCAGTGGCGCCTGGAACCGTACGACGCGCCCTGCCTGCGCTGCGCGGTGGACACCGCCGGCCGTGGAACGCTGGCGGCTGTCGCCTACGCCGACGAGCCCGGCGCCTCGCACGCGATTCCCACGGCGGTCGTTTACGACGTGGGCCTGGACGGAGGCGAGTCCCACACGATCACGCTGGCCGTCCCGTTCGCCAGCCTGACTTGTGAAGAGGACTGGCTCCGGGTGGCGGCGCTGGACCTGGACGCCAAACTGGCCGACGTCGTCGCCTACTGGCGCCGGTACGTGGAGGCGGGCGGGCAGATTGACGTGCCTGACGGAATCCTGGCCGATTTCCACAAGGCGGCGCGCATTCACGTCGCGCTCAGCGCGGACAAGGATCCGGCCAGCGGACTGTATGTACTCATCCGCGTCCTGGATGTACTCATCCGCGTCGTCGTGCCGGCCGCGACCTGGTCGTACGGCGCGTGCGCCAACGAAGCCTGCTGGCAGATCACAATGCTCGACCAGGCCGGCCACCACGAGCGGGCTGAAACCTACTGTGTACCTCACGTCCCTCCCCGCACGGGCCTGCGCGGCCGGGAGCCGGGCTGGTTTCGCGAAGCGGCTTACGGCGCGCTCCACCTGCTCGAAGGGGGCGTGTTCGATCCCGGCGAGGAGGAGATGACGTGGGTGCTGAAGGACCTGGAGGACAACCTGTTCGTCTCCCGCGAATGGGGCCGCCCGGTTGACCCGGGTGCGGTACTGGTTCAGCCACGGGGGCGTGACCATCCAGCCCAACCTGATGGACCTCGGCATAGATTACCTGCGCCGTGGGCAGGTCGAGCACGCGCTGCGGGCGCTGTTCAACAACTTTGGAGCCTCCCTCTATCCCGACGTGCGGGTGTTCACGGAGCACCCGGTGGTCGAGTTGGGGCACGGCTACAAGTCCTCGGACGAGGCCAAGGCGCTGGTCTGGCTGCGGGCGTTCCTGCTCGACGAGGAAGGCGGTACGCTGCACCTGGCGCGGGGCGCGCCGCGGGACTGGTTGGCTGCCGGCCAATCGTTTGGCGTGCGCGGAATGGCCAGTTTCTTCGGCCCGCTCACGTACCGGGTGCGGTCGTCCCCGGCGGAGGTCACCGTCGAGGTACAAGTGCCCACCCGGCCGCCGCCGCGCGAGCTAGTCGTGCACCTGCGCCGTCCCGGGCGTCCCGCGCTGCGGGCGGTGACGGTGAACGGCAGACCGCACGCGGATTTCGACCCGCTCAACGAAACCGTACGCGTCGCAGCGCCATCCGGTGCCCTGGTGATCCGGGTGTCAACGGATAAGTCAACGGATAAGTCAACGGATTAGGAAACGGATAAAAGGATTCCCCGGCCGTGTTTCGGCGCACACTCAAAGTGCGGCTGCGCTCTCCAGCACACGGGCCGGCGTCATCGGGAGTTGGCGGATGCGCGCCCCGATGGCCCGATGGATGGCGTTGGCAATTGCCGCGGGCGGCGGCACGATGGGCATCTCGCCCACCCCACGCGCGCCGTACGGATGCCCCGGGTAGGGCACCTCGACGATGACCGTCTCGATCGGCGGCACATCGAGCGCGGTGGGCAGCTTGTAGTCGAGGAAGGTCGGGTTCAGCATGTGGCCTTCCTCGTCGTATGCGTACCCCTCGTACAGCGCCCAGCCGATGCCCTGCACGGCGCCACCCTGCAACTGGCCCTCGACCTGCGTGGGGTGAATCGCCCTGCCCACGTCCTGCACCACGGTGTAGCGCAGGATCGTCGCCAGGCCCGTTTCGGGATCCACTTCGACGTCCACGATGTGTGCGCCGAACGCGACGCCCCATTCCTGTACGTCCACGTTGCCGACGCCGGTGACGGCCCCGCCGGTGTGGGACAACTGCGCGGCCAGCTCTGCGAAGGTCAGGCGCTTGCCGGCGTCCTGGCTCGTGGTAAACACGCCCCGCTGGTACGCAACCGTGTCCACAGGCACCGCCCACAGTAGACTGGCCCGCGCACACATCTGCGCGATCACGTCGTGCGCGGCCTTGACGACGGCGATGCCTGTCGCGACTGTGGTGCGGCTGCCGGCGCTCGTCTCTGAATAGCCGACTGAATCGGTATCGCCCATCGCAGGCCTGACCTGCTCGAAGGCGAGTCCAAGCGCCTCGGCCGCCTGCATGGCCAGGCTCGTGCGGGTGCCCGTGATATCTACGGACCCCACGACCAGCGCCACGGTGCCGTCCGCGTTGACGCTGATCGTGCTGCTCGACTGAGCGCCCCAGTTGCCCCAGTATCCAAACGCCACGCCGCGTCCCTGGTGAGCGCCGTCGAGCGGTGCGCAGTAGTGAGCATGCTCACGGGCCGCCTTGAGCACCTCGTAAGCGCCGATGCTGGTATGTACAGCGCCACCGATCTGTCGCGTGCCCTCCCTGGCGCAGTTCAACATGCGAAACTCGAATGGGTCCAGGCCAAGCCTTTCGGCCAGCTCGTCCATCACCTGCTCGCAGGCAAAGCAGGCCGGAGTAACGCCGGGCGCGCGGTAGGGGCCGGTCTTGGGCTTGTTCACGACCACGTCGTAGCCGGCGACCCGGCCATGCGGAATGTCGTAGCCAGCAAAGATCGCGCTCGCAGCCGCGTCCACGAAGGACCCGGGGTAAGCGCCGGCCTCATAGTACAGTTCCGCAAGTGCTACCGTGATGCGGCCGGCGTGCGTGGCCCCTACTTTCACCCGGATGACCGTGCCGCCCGTTGGCTCGGTGCCCAGGAATACCTCGGCCCGCGTCATCACGATCTTGACCGGGCGGCCGGCCTTGCGGGAAAGCAGCGCCGCGACTGCGTCGAGGCGGCTGGCATTCTTGCCGCCAAACGCACCGCCGACCTCGGTGGGCACGACGCGGATGCTGGACAGCGGTAGGCGCAGTAACTTGGCGAGATGGTCACGGACGCCGAACGCCCCTTGTGTGGTCGTGGTTATGGTCAGTCTGCCGTCGAGGCCCCAGAAGGCGGTGGTCGCGTGGGGCTCGAGGTAGCCCTGGTGCACCGTCGCGGTGCGGAACTCGTGTTCTACGACGACGTCCGCCTCGGCCAGGCCCTGCTCGGGATCGCCCTTGACGTACTGGAAAGAACTGGCTACGTTGCTGGGAGCCTGGCTCTCTCCGACGAGTGACCAGGTCTTCATCGTCTCGTGGAGCAGGGGGGCAGCACCCTGCATCGCCTCCATCACGTCCGTCACGGCCGGCAGGACCTCATAGTCCACGTCAATGAGCCCGAGCGCCTGCTCGGCGACGTGGGGGGTGCTGGCCGCGACGGCGGCGATGGGATGGCCGGCGTAGAGCACTTTGTCGCTGGCCAGCGTATAGTCGCGCATGGTCCTGGCCTGCACATCACCTGCGCCTGCCTCCCTCCATTCTCCATTCTCCATTCTCCCTTCTCCATCAGCGCCCGGCAGGTCCCTGGCAGTGACCACCGCATAGACGCCTGAGAAGGCCTCGGCGCGGCTCGTATCTATGGAGCGGATGCGGGCGTGGGCGTGAGGGCTGCGCAGCACCTTGCCGTACAGGAGGCCGGGCAGGCTGACGTCGGGGCCATACACGGCCCGGCCGGTCACTTTCTCTACGGCGTCCACGCGCGGTGGGCGCGTGCCGACGACGGCGTACTGATCAATCAAAGCTCGACCTGCTGCGTACCTGCTCATCGTCACCTTGTCCCCCTGTCTCCTCGTCACCTTTGCACCTCCTGGGCCTGTTGCGCCAGCCGGGCGGCGGCAGCGCGCACTGCGCGCACGATCTTGTCGTACCCGGTACACCGACAGAGGTTGCCCGCCAGCCAGGTACGGATGTGCTCTTCAGTCGGGTCAGGCTCGCGCTCCAGGAGCGCCTTGGCCGCGATCAGAAAACCGGGCGTGCAATATCCGCACTGGAGGGCGTCCTGTTCGACGAACGCCTGCTGAAGCGGATGGAGGCCACGCCAATCGGCCAGACCTTCGACAGTCAAGACCTCACATCCTTCGATCTCGACGCCGAGGACGAGGCACGAGTTCACGAGCCGGCCATCGAGCAGGACGGCGCAGGCGCCACAATTGCCATCGTTGCAGCCTTCTTTCGCGCCGGTGAGTCCCAGGACGTCGCGCAGGCACTCCAGCAGGCTCTGATAGGGTTCACAGAGAAACTCGACGAGTTCGCCGTTGATCCTGGCGCAGACTCGGGTTTTGTCAGTCATTGCTCATGCCTCCTTCGCGGACTCGGGGCGAGATCCTTCGGCAAGCTCAGGATGACGGCCTTCGACAGGCTCAGGATGAGATCCTTCGGCAAGCTCAGGATGACGGCCTTCGGCAGGCTCAGGATGAGATCCTTCGGCAAGCTCAGGATGACGGCCTTCGACAAGCTCAGGATGACGGCCTTCGACAGGCTCAGGGCGAGATCCTTCGACAAGCTCAGGATGACGGGCTTCGACAAGCTCAGGATGACGGGCTTTCGCTCGACCGTTGGCCCCGCGCAGCGCGCGCCTGACCAGGACGCCGACCAGGTGGCGGCGAAGCGCTGCCGTGCCGCGCACGTCGGTGATGGGGCGCGCTGCTGCCTGGGCCAGTCCGGCGGCTTCCGCAAAGGCTTCCTCGGTCGGGGGTTTGCTGATGAGGGCTGCACTGGCGGCATCGGCGAAGAGCGGTATGGGCGCCACCGCCGCGAGCGCGATGCGTGCATCCATGATCCTGGAATGGTCATCGCTCAATTCGATCCAGGCCGCCGCGCCAGCGACGGCGATGTCCATCTCGCGACGCGGGGTAAATCGCACGTAGCAGGCCCCCGAGTGGGGCGCGGGCAGCGGGAAATGAACCGAGACCAGTATCTCGCACTTGCTGAGGACGGTTTTCTCTGGAGCAGTGCAGAACGCTTCCGCCGGCACAGTACGTGTGCCCTGTGGGCCGGCAACCGTGCAGGTAGCACGCAGTGCGATCATGGCCGGGATGGAATCGCCACTGGGGGCCGCATTGCACAGGTTGCCACCCAGCGTGGCGCGCGCCTGAATCGCCGTACCGCCGATGAGGGATGCTGCATCCACCAACCCTGGATACACACTCCACACGTCGGCGTGCTCACAAAGACGCGCGCAGGAGACCGCGGCACCAACCGTCAGCCCTGCGGCAGGATCGAACGAGAGGCGATTGAGCTCAGGAATCCGCTTGACGTCAACGAGCAGCTCCGCCTCGCAGACGCCACGGCGCAGTTGCACCAGGAGATCCGTTCCTCCAGCGAGTGGGCGGGCGTTCCTGCTTGTGTCGGCCAGCAGGGCAATCGCCTCGCCGATCGAAGTGGGGGCCTGATATGCAAACGGTTTCATAAGTGATCCTCCTCTACAAATGCAAGTATACACTCACCGGCGAGAGGGGGCAAATGCCTGCGTTGCCTCCAACCAAATCCCAACGGTTTCCAACCGAGCTCAACCGCAGTCCCAACCAAAGCCGTAGGTTGGGGACTGCTCTTTGTGCTAGAATACTCACACACGAGGCAGGAGGATGGAAGCATGAGCCAGGACCTGGTGGGCCGCTTGATGACCGATATGAGCCCAGAACTGCTGGAATTTGTCCGGACCAAGGTCAATTCGTTCGCCAAGTGGGACCTCATTCGCTTCTTCCACGAGAACCCTCACGTCACCGACACGGCCGAGCACATCGCCCGGTATACCCGGCGGGATGAGGAGACGATGCGGGCGGAGCTGTCCGAATTGGCCGCCCAGGGAGTACTCATCGAAACTCAAATGCTGGACCAACTGGAGGAAATGACCTTCTACTCGCTGTCATACAACAGAAGAGTCAGAGACCAGATCCGCCGTTTCGCCGAAGCCTCCAACGACCGGCAGTTCCGGGCCAAGGTAATCTATCACGTGATCCGAAGCATGTGGTAAGAGGTTGTCGTGTAGGAAAGACACCGTACAAGCAAGTGTGTAGGCGCTGAGCGCGACTCGCGCAGAACCACCCCCGGTAACCCCGCCCAATACCGGGGGTGGTTCGCTATAGTTTGCCCAACAGGCGCCGAGGGCGGCATTGACTTTCGCGCAGGTTTCCACTATACTGAATTCGCACCAGCCGACGAGGAGACGACCATGGACGAACCCGGAACCGGAAAACAAGTAAGTGCGACGAATGGCTTCTCACACACAATCGCGGACCTGAGACCAGGAGACCATCTCTGCTGCATATACGAGACTGAGGAAGAGCACCGCTCAATCGTCACACTCTTTTTGCGCACGGGATTGGAGCGGGGTGAGAAAGCGATCTACATCGTGGATGCCCACACCTCCGAAACCATCCTGGGATACCTGCGGAACGACGGGCTGGACGTGGACCCCTACCTGGCTGGCGGGCAGCTCGTGCTCCTGACTCGCCACGAAACTTATATGCGGGAAGGCGTCTTTGACCCGCAGGGCATGATCGCCCTGCTGCGGCACGAGACACAGCAGGCCCTGGCGGAGGGCTACCCGGCTCTCCGCGTCACCGGCGAGATGACCTGGGCGCTACGGGGGCTGGCTGGTTCCGAGCGGTTGATCGAGTACGAGGCCGAGCTGAACGAGTTCTTTCCTGGCAGCAGAAGCCTGGCAATCTGCCAGTACGACCGGAGACAGTTCGACCCAGGCGTCCTTTTGAACGTGCTGCGCACGCATCCGATTGCTGTGGTCGGCACGGAAATCTACGACAATTTCTATTATATCCCTCCGGGTGAGTTGCTGGGTGGTGACCTCCCGGCGGCGGAACTGCGCTATTGGCTGCAAAACCTGGCCAGGTACAAGCAGATGGAACAGACATTGTGGGAGAGCGAAAAGAAATATCGCCAACTGGTTGAAACGCTGCGCGAAGGTGTGTGGGTCATTGACCAGGATGCCTACACGACCTACGTCAACCCCAGCATGGCAGCCATGTTGGGGTACACCCCGGATGAAATGCTGGGCCGACATCTGTTCTCATTTATGGATGAAGGCGGTGTAAAAGCTGCCAAAGACAACCTGGAGCGCCGCCGGCAGGGTATCACAGAACAGCACGACTTTGAGTTCCTGCGAAAAGATGGCACGCGCGTCTACACGAGCCTGGAAACGTCTCCCATTACCGACGATGACGGGAACTATGTGGGAGCGATTGCAGGTATACAGGATATCACCGAGCGCAGGCGGACACAGGTAGCACTGCGCCGGTATGCGGAGCGCCTGGAGACTTTGCACGAGATTGACCGGGCCATCCTGGATGCCCGTTCGGTGGAGGGAATCGCCGAGGTTTCGCTGTACCACATCCAGCGAGTGGTGCCATGCGTGCGAGCCAGCGTCGCAGTGTTCGACGCTGCGGCAGGCGAGGCGTTGCTGTTGGCTGCACGCGCCGATGGCGAGACTCGCTTGGAGAAAGGCTGGCACGGACCGCTGGAGTGGGTCTGGTTCATCGAAGACCTGCGCCAGGGCCACGTGTACACAGTAGAAGATATCCAGGCACAACCGCCAGCGTCACCCCTGATGGAGGCGCTCCAGGCTGAGGGAGTGCGCGCCTACGTCAACGTGCCGCTGATGGCCCACGGGGAACTGATCGGTTCACTCAACCTGGGTGTAGAACATGCTGGCAGGTTGACCTCTGAGCAGGCAGACATCGTCCGTGAGGTGGCCACTCAATTAGCGATTGCCATCCAACACGCTCACCTGCACGAACAGGTGCAACGGTACACCGAAGAACTGGAGCAGCGTGTAGCCGAACGCACTGCCGCATTGCAGGCCAGCCAGGCGCGCTTCCGGGCCATCTTCGAGGAGGCTGGCATCGGCATAGTACTCGTGAACGAAGAAGGGCGGCTGGAAGAAAGCAATCCGGCGCTACAAGAAATGCTGGGGTGCGACGCTGAGGAGCTGCGTGGCAAGGTTTTCACTGCTTTCATCCATCCAGACAATGCCACAGCCGACATGGATCAATATAGGGAGCTCATGGCGGGGGAGCACGACCAGTACAAGGCGGAAAGGCGCTATTTTCGGAAGAATGGTCAATTGCGGTGGGCCAATCTGACGGTCACGCCTGTGCGCAACGCGGGAGACAAGCCACGCTTCGCTATCGGCACGGTGGAGGAGATCACCGAGCAGAAACAGGCCCAGGCTGTGCTGATCCAGACCGAGAAGCTGGCCATTGCTGGCAAACTGGCCGCTTCACTGGCCCACGAGATCAACAATCCCTTGCAGTCGGTCATCGGCTGCCTGGGCCTGGCCGAGGAGACGCTGGTCGAAGGGGGGGACGTGAGCCGGTACCTGCAGGTGGCCCGCGAGGAGCTGCGACGGGCAGCCCGCATCGTCGCCCAGTTGCGCGACCTGCACCAGCGGTCGAGGCCAGAGGAGAGAGAGCCCACCGACGTGAATGGGCTATTGGAGCAGGTGCTGGTAGTGAGCAGGAAGCAGTGCGAAAACTATGGGGTAGAGGTGGCCTGGAGTGCCGCAGCAGGGCTACCTCCGCTGTCGTTGGTACCTGACCAGGTGCGACAGGTATTCCTGAACCTGGTACTCAACGCGCTAGATGCCATGCCCAGGGGTGGCCGGTTGCAGGTGAGCACAACTCACACCAGCCAGCCGGCCGGGGTACGTATTGTGTTCACCGACAACGGGGGGGGCGTCGCCTCCGACGCTTTGCCGTACATTTTCGACCCCTTCTACAGCACCAAGCCCGAGGGGTTAGGATTGGGGTTGTTCATCAGCCAGGACATCGTTGAGCAGCACGGGGGCCACATGGAGGTGGACAGCCAGATAGGGGTGGGGACCACGTTCACGGTGTGGCTGCCGGCGTGAGGTGGGAGGGTGATAGATGACAGAACAGGTGCGCACGCTGGTGGTGGACGACGAAGAGGGCGTGCGCTTCTTCCTTGAGGAAGCCTTGCGACGGGCCGGCCACGCCGTGATGACGGCTTCCAGCGGTGAGGAAGCGCTGGATCGGCTACGGGAGAACCGTTTTGCGTTAGTGATGCTGGACTTGAGGCTGGGCGGCCGGGTGGACGGCCTGCGGGTACTGGAGGCGGTAAAGTGGCGCTGGCCGGAGACGGTGGTCATCATCCTGACCGCCCACGGCTCGCTGGAGTCGGCCATGGCCGCCATTCGCGAAGGGGTGGACGGCTATCTGCTCAAGCCAGTGGAGCCGGACGAGGTGCGGCGAGCGGTGCAGGAGGCGTTGGACAGACGGCAGAGGCTGGCCCAATCTAAAGAGGCAGGCGAGGATTACCCCTTGCAACGGGGGCCCTTTTCTATTGATTTAAAGAGGCACGTGGTGACGCTGGACGACCAGCCACTGGAATTGACGGCCCACGAGTTCACGCTATTGGTCTATCTGATGCAGAACGCCCACCGCGTAGTCTCCCCGCAGGAATTGGTGCGGGTAGTGCGGCAGTACACGTGTGAAGACCCCTACGAAGCGCAGCAGATCATCAAGTGGTACGTCCACCGCCTGCGGCGCAGGGTGGAACCCGACCCCTCGAATCCTCGCTACATTCTGAATGTGAGGGGAGTGGGATATCGGTTTGAGGGGTAGGCTCCAACCAAATCCCAACGTTCTCCAACCAAAACCACCAGCAGTCCCAACCAGACCCATCGGTTCGGGACTGCTTTTTGTATTAACATAGTATTATGGACCGCCGCAAACGCATTCTGGTCGTTGACGACGAGCAGAACGTACTATTCGTCATGCACGATGCGCTGACACGGCTGGGCGACGAGTATGAAATCGTGACCGCCCAGAACGGTCAAGAAGCGCTGGACAAGATCAAGACAGTGTCCTTCGATCTGGTCATCACTGATCTGAGGATGCCCGGTCTGGGCGGTGTGGAGCTTACGGAAGCCATCAAAGCCCTACGTCCCAGTACGGTCGTGATCTGGATAACGGCCTACGGGTGCCACAACGTGAAGGACGAGGCAACACGGCTGGCGGTTTACGCATGCCTGGAGAAGCCGGTGGAAGTTGCCGAAATCTGGCGAGTCGTGCGAGAGGCGCTGGAGAGCACCGGTGGGGAAGAGAGGGAGGAAGGATGATGCATCATCCCATGCGTGTGACTGGTATCATCATCTCACTCACGTTGCTGCTGGCTGTAGCCGTGGGACCAGGCTATGCCCGCCAGGCAAAACCCAGGCAGGGCGAGGCAATTCCTGCTGTCAAGGATCACGCCGAACAAGCAGAGGACACAGCACTCGTCTGTCTGGCGCTCATCGGTGGCACAGCACTGCTGGCGGGGGGAGTGTGGATGGAGAAGCTGCGACGAGGCTGAACTTGCACCGCCGGGCGGAGCGGGGTAGAATAGTGGTACATCTCGCCCCAGCGCGTTGACGGCATTGACTTCCACCTGCGGGAGCTGCGGGTGCACAACGCCGTGGTCAGCAATGGAGTGCTCCCAGGCCACGACGGCGAGAGCCGCATCGAGCACGAAATCCTGCAGCCCCGCGTTCAAATCTACGGCGAGACGGCCATCGTCACGTACACGCTGTTGATCCGCGCGGTGAGCGGCGCGGGCGTCACCCACAAGTCGCACAACGAGACGCGCGTCTTCCACAACTTTGGCACTGCCGACGCGCCCGAGTGGAGACTGGTGCACTGCCACAAGTCGCCGGTGGCCACGGCCGAGAGCATGGCTGTCTTGCGAGCTTAGGACTCGTACCTGCACTACCCCGAGCAGGGCACACGTCATCCTGAGCAGAGTGCACGTCACCCCGAACGGAGTGCACGTCACCCCGAACGGAGTGAGGGGTCTATGCCTTTGGTAAGCGAGATTCTTCGCTGCGCTCAGAATGACGGGGCGCTGCGCTCAGCATGACGGAGACGCCCACAGTTAAGGAGGAGGTCTCGATGGTTTGTTACCCCGTCTACCTGGAGACGGCCGCCGACGGTCGCTGCATGGCCCACGTACCTGACCTGCCCGGCTGCATCGCCCGCGCGCCGACCCGCGACGAAGCGCTGCGCCAGGTGCTCGCGGCCATCCGTGACTACCTGGCCTGGCTGCGCCGCCACGGGCAAGCGGCGCCCGCCGAGGACGAACCGATCGAGATCGAGATCACGGGCGCGAGTGCGGGCTGCGGCCCCTTCGAGCGGGGAGACACCGCCGCGCTCTTGCCGCTGGAGCGCGCCCCTATCACCCTCGAGGAGATGGAGCGCTATTTCCGCCTCATGACCTATACCCGTGCCGACCTGCTGGCGCTGGTCGGCGACCTGGCTGATGAGGTGCTGGACTGGCAGCCGGACCCGCAGTCCTTCAGCATCCGCCTCCTCTTGCGCCACGTCGGCAACGCCGAGGAGTGGTACGTCTCGCGCATCGTGCCCCCTGAGACGCTGCCGCCAGAGTGGGAGCACGACGAGAACCTGCCGATCTTTGAATTCCTGGAGATGGAGCGGCGCACTGCGGTGGCGCGGCTGCGAGCGCTCACCGACGAGGAACGAGCGGCCGTTTTCCACCCCACCCGGTGGACCCGCCACCCCGAGGAACCGTGGACGGCGCGCAAGGCGCTGCGGCGCTTCCTGGAGCACGAGCGGGAGCACACCGCGCAAGCGCGAGAGATCCTGGCCGCCTGGCGGACTCACTTTCAGAGGGAGGGAAAGGAAGGAAGGGAAGGAACGGGAAGTTAGCGCAGGATTCGCCGTCCCAGGTCCCTCAACTGACAGGCGATCTCTGCGGGCAGCGGCCAAAGGGGCAGCCAGTTTATGCGGTATCCTGGCCCGGCGAGCTGCTTCATCAGCACGCGGCCGCGCTTGAGGTCGGTGCGAGAATTGGCGTCGAGCGCCCGGAGCTCGCGCCAGGCGGCGTCGTCGAACGGCTCGGCTGCGGCCTGTGTCAGAACGTCGCACTCCAGTTGCCAGGCAACGAGTTCTCCGCGCACCGAGAGCGCCTCTACCACGCCTTGCTCCAGGTGTTTGGCCTCGTGCGCCAACAATGCGTACATGTAGGGAGAACGAGGTTGCCCGTCCCGATACGGCGCGTCCAAGAAGATCCCAAAGTGTAACCTGCGCCAGTCGAACCAGCACGCGCCGGAATACTTTTGTTGTGCAAAACCCAGCCGGATGCGGCGCTGGCGAATATACGCCGCGCTGGCCTGACCGGCAGGTCCGGAGTCGCGCAGCGCCGCCAGCGCCTGCTCAAACCACGCCTCTTCCTCACGCCATTCGGCTGCCATAAACACCTACTTTTCTTGGCGGATGCCCTCATGGCAGCGCCAGGTACGCTTCGACCCACTCGTTCTCGACGACCGCATCGAATTCCGCCTGCAACGCCAGCCACCCTGGATCGGCAAAGGCCTTCATATACGTGGCTTCCATCGCTGCCAGGCTCTCCCATTCGTGCTCGACGATCAGGGTATTGGTATTGTGGTTGCCAAAATAGCTGCGAAAGCGTCGCCTGGGCGGGAATCCCAGCCCGCTCTCAATGACCCTGAACTTTTCGTTCAACGCTTCCAACTCAGGCCACTTGCCGGAACGGATTTGTTGAACCGCGCGCTCCAGAAACATGGTTGTACCCTCCTTTCTACTCTACAGCCCCAAACCAAAAAACGCCCCTCACCCCTGGACGGTGGGAGGCGCGATGCGTGTTCAATGATTGCCGTCAAGGCGCTTTCATTGCTTTGAAGCGCTGTGCTGATCGAGCATACACAATATACTGTACTTTCGCACAAAAGTCAAGCACTTCGTGGCTGTGGAGACCTGACGGGTCCTTAAACAGGCTCACCGACCAGGTCGTACTCGAGCGCGGCGGTGATGCGCACCGGGACGATCTCTCCCACCGGCAACTCCGCTTGCACCAGCACCAGCCCGTCAATCTCCGGCGCGTCGCGGTACGAGCGCCCCACGCTCACGCCATCTCCCTGCCCCTCGATCAGCACGTCCAGCATCTGCCCCACGAGTGCACGGTTCTTCGCCAGCGAGATGGGCTGCTGCACCCCCATCAGCCGTGCGCGCCGCTCTTCCTTCACCTCTGCTGGCACGTCGTCCGCCAGCCGGGCTGCCGGCGTGCCGGCCTCGTGCGAGTAGGTGAAAACGCCCACGCGGTCGAACTCCATCTCGGCCACAAAGTCCAGGAGCGCCTGGAACTCCGCCTCGCTCTCACCGGGAAAACCCACCAGGAAGGTCGTGCGGATGGCGATTTCCGGCATCGCCGCCCGCAGTCGCTCGATGGTGCGGCGCACGCGCTCGACGTCCGCCGGACGGCGCATCGGGCGCAGCACGTCAGGATGGGCGTGCTGGAGGGGCAGGTCGAGGTAAGGGAGGATCTGGGGATGGCGGGCCAGCGTCTCGATCAGCCGCTCCGTGACGCGGTCGGGATAGGCGTACATCAGGCGCAGCCAATCCACCTGTGGCACCGCCGCGACCAATTGTCCCAGTAATTCCGCCAGCCCCTCCCGCATTCCCAAATCGCGCCCGTAACTGGTTGTGTCCTGCGCGATGAGGACGATCTCCCGCACCCCACGTCCGGCCAGCCACACGGCGTCGGCCAGGGCCGCCTCGGGCCGTCGGCTCACGGCGCGGCCCTTGATGAGCGGGATGGCACAGAAGGCGCAGGAGCGGGGGCAGCCGTCGGCAAGCTTGAGATAGGCGCTGGCTCCCTGCACCGTCGCGCAAGGCACACCGGGCACGTCCTGCCCCACCGCAGGCGTCTCCGGCACGTGGCAAACAGGTCCCTGCTCCACATCCTGGGGGCGGCGTTCCTGCAGCCGCTCGACGAGCGCGGAGATGTCCATCCAGCGACGCGTACCGATGAGTCCATCAATGCCGGGCACCGCCTCGGCCAGCTCGCGAGGGAAACGCTGCGAGTAGCATCCGGCGGCGACGATCTGCTGGCCGGGCTTGCGGGCGAGCGCCAGTTCCCGCAACACGGTGCGCGACTCCTCCCGCGCTGGCTCGATGAACCCGCACGTGTTGACGATGAGCAGGCCGGCCTCGTCAGGAGCTTGAGCGGCGGTGTATCCGGCCTGCTCCAGGAGCGTCGCCAGCCCCGCGCTGTCCACCAGGTTCTTGGGGCAGCCGAGGGAGATGAGGTAGAAATGTCGTGATTTATGGCGCACTGATTTCACCGGACGGTCCCCACCCGCGGGTGCAGACCTGGGCCCGCCCGCACATGGCACCTTGCGGCTGCCCGTTGACCGTCACCAACAGTCCGGCTCCGTTGCCGGTGTCTACGACGATGACTTCTCGGGCCGGCCAGGTTTCGACCTGCCCGGTGGCCAGCATGCCTGCAAAGACTGTCTGGCCGTCGGCCGTCACGCGCGCCCAGACGTGCTCGGTGGCTTCCAGCGCCAGCGCCACACCTCCCTGGGGATTGGCCGGGAGCGTGGGGGGGGCAACGGATGTAGCGACGGATACAACGGCGGAGGGGGTCGGTATCGCCGACGTCGCGGACGGAAGCCCCGCTGCTGCTGGCACAGTCGCCGTCGCGACAGCAGGACGAACTGTTTCTTCGCCAGCCCTCCGGCTCATCACATAGCCCATTCCAGCCACGAGGGCCAGCAGCGCGGCGAGCACGAGGGCCGCGACCATCAGCCCTTCCAGGCTCATCCGGCGTGGCCTGGGAGTGGAGGCAGAGAAGCGGGGAGGCTGAAGCGCCGCTGGAGCGGCCATCGGCCGGGTGGGAGAAGCGGGCCGTGCCGCCACAGGCACGCCCGGTTGGGCGGAGGGAGCAGGCCGTGTCGTCACAGGCACACCCGGTTGGGCGGGGAGAGCAGGCCGCGTCGCCACCGGTGTACCTGGTCGAACGACCTCAAGGCCATGGATCTCCGCGTCGTAGCGGGCCAGCACTTCGTCGGGGGCGAGCCCTGTGTAGCGGGCGTAGATGCGCAAGAAACCCCGCACCTGCACGTCGCCGCCGGAAAAGGCAGCGAAATCGCCCGCTTCCAGCGCCGCCAGAAGCCGGGGCCGGATGTGCGTGGCGGCCGCGGCTTCCTCGACTGTGGTTCCTTTGGCCTCACGCGCCTGGCGCAGCCATACCCCAAGCGTTTCCATCGCTGATCGTCCGGTGATGGACAGCTATGGGATCTCGGCCTGCGCCTCGTCGTCGGCCGGTGCCGGCTCCTCTACGGATCCGGCGGGCGCTGCTTCGGGCAGCTCCCCACCCTCCGGCTTCACGACGACTTTGACCTCGGCGACCACGTCTGCCGTCAGGCGCACGGGAACGACGTGTGTGCCCACCTGCCGGAGCGGGTCAACCAGGATGTGCTTGCGCCGGTCGAACTTTTCGCCAACCTCGCGCTCAAGCGCCTCGGCGATTTCGGCGGGAGTGATGGAACCGTAGAGACGCCCCTTCTCACCAGCCTTGGCCTCAAAGGTCAGCGTCAGGCCGCTCAGGCGCTGCGCCAGCATCTCGGCCCGTTCCGCCAGTCGCTCCTCCCGGCTGGTCTCGGCCACCCGGCGGCGTTCGAGGTCTCTCAAAGCGCCAGGGGTGGCTTTCACGGCCAGCCCCCTGGAGATCAGGTAGTTGCGGGCGTAACCGTCCGAGACGTCCTTCACGTCACCAGCGTGCCCCACGTTGGGCACGTCGCGGGTCAGAATAATCTTCACGCTTGCTCGCCTCCCAGGGAAAATCGGGGTAATCATACATCAAAAGCGGCGGAAATTCAAATGTTGCGCTGGTACAAATAAGGGCACTCTTGTAAGTGCCCTACGCGATAGGGCGGGTGGGATTCGAACCCACACGTCCTCGCGGACAGAGGATTTTAAGTCCCCGGCGTCTACCGTTTCGCCACCGCCCCGCAACCGCTACGGGCAGCAGTAGACGCTGCCCGCAGTCTCAAATACGGAGAGAGGCGACGGCCGGACTTGAACCGGCGAATAAGGGTTTTGCAGACCCCTGCCTTACCACTTGGCTACGTCGCCCTGATAGTTGAGATTTTACCACGTATCTCCCTTCTTTGCAAGTATGCCCTTGGTTCTTTGATTCCCGGGTGGTGGGCAGCCTGGCGCCGCGCTCCAGACTATACTGGGTGACTATATTTGCCCTGCTTCAGCACCGATGATATACTCGTAACACAATCCCTCCAGAGTCCCCAACTTGCTGGGGGCGCTGGCCCGAACAAGTTCGGGACTCCGGACAGGCGACCAAAATCAGCGTTCATCCGCGTTTATCTGCGTCCAATAAATCTGACTGCGATTGCGCTTTGAGTGGGCATACGGATCGGAACCTGAGCGAAGAACTGGCGGAACTCCAGGCCCGCATGCAGGCCTGCCGTCGCTGCCTGGAAGCCGGGTACGCCATCACGCCGGGCGCGGTGTTCTCCGGCCCTGTCACGGCGACCGTGATGGTCGTCGGGCAGGCCCCCGGCAACACCGAAGCCCGGGCCGGCCGCCCCTTCAACGGTCCCGCCGGGCAGCGCCTCTTCCGCTGGCTGGCCCAGGTTGGCTGGGAGGAGACTGCATTCCGTGCCACGCAGTACATCACCGCCGTGACCAAATGCTACCCCGGCAAGGGTACCGGCGGCAAGGGGGACCGCGTGCCCACGCGGGTCGAACAGGCACTGTGCGCTCCATACCTGGCGCAGGAACTGGCGCTGGTGCGCCCACGAGTCATCGTCCCGGTGGGAGGACTGGCCGTGCGCCGCTTCCTGGGAGCGGCGCGGCTGGCGGAAGTGGTGGGGGAGGCCGTGCAAGACGAGGAAGGCCGCTGGATCGTGCCCCTGCCCCATCCCAGCGGTGCCAGCCTGTGGCTGAACCGGCCCGAGAACCAGGAGCGGGTGGCGCAGGCGCTGGCCCACCTGCGACGGCTGTGGCAGGAGGAGGGGAGGGGAGGGAAGGAATGGGAAAAGGCCTGACGCCCGCTTTGGCCGCAGGCTGCCCATAGGATGAGACCAACGATGAAACGATCAGAAATTAACGCCATCATACGCGACGCGGAGGCTTTCCTGAAAATGCACCAGTTCTATCTGCCCCCGTTTGCCTACTGGACCCCTGAAGAGTGGGCGACGATGGGTGCAGAGGCTCGCGAGATCGTCGAAAACGGCCTGGGGTGGGACGTCACCGATTTCGGGCGGAATGATTACAAAAGGTGCGGCCTGTTCCTGTTCACGCTGCGCAACGGCAGCCCGGACAACCTGAGAACGCTGCAAGGCAAACTCTACGCCGAGAAAGTGATGATCGTTGGCGTGGACCAGGTGACGCCGATGCACTTCCACTGGGCCAAGGTGGAGGACATTATCAATCGAGGCGGCGGCAAATTGGCCATCCAGTTGTACAATTCAACCAACGACGAGGGCCTGGCCGATACCGACGTGACAGTGAGCATGGACGGGATCAGGCGCACTGTACACGCTGGCGGTAGCGTGGTCCTGCGCCCGGGCGAGAGCATCACGCTGCTGCAACGCTGCTATCACAAGTTCTGGGGGGTCGAAAGCCGCGTCCTGGTGGGCGAGGTCTCCGTCGTAAACGACGACCGGGCCGACAACCGCTTCTACGAGCCGGGTGGTGGGCGCTATCCTGAGATCGAGGAGGATGAGCCGCCTCTATATCTGTTGGTCAACGATTGTCCCAGGTACTACCGGCCTGTGCTAAAGGTCGGCGGCCCTGGGCAGCCTGAGGCAATTGACAGCTCATCCATCCTCTGATACACTAGAAAACATGCCAAAGATTACACACGTGGTCAAGCGCACGGGAGCCGTGGTCCCCTTCAACAGAGAGCGCATCACCAACGCCATCTACCGTGCGGCGGTGGCTGTGGGTGGGCGCGACCGCTCCACCGCCGCGCGGCTGTCCGACCAGGTCGTGGCCATGCTCGAGGAGACCACCCCACCCGACCACACCCCCACCGTCGAAGAGATCCAGGACGTCGTCGAGAAAGTGCTGGTCGAGAACGGCCACGCCAGGACGGCCAAAGCCTACATTCTGTACCGCGACGAACGGGCGCGCCAGCGCAAAGAGCAGGCCAAACGCTCCGTCCAGCCCGCCGAGAACATCCCCTGGCACAAGATCTGGGAGGTTCTCAACTGGGCTGTGGAGCACGACCTCCACACCGTCGAGCGGTTGAACGCGCGCATCGCGCGCGGTGAGTTCCCCCAGATCGTGCGGGAGACCGACCGGATCTACAACGAGGACATCACGACCGCGGCGGAGGTCATCGGCGCGCGCCGGGATAAAGTCAAGCTCGTCATCATCGCCGGCCCCTCCTCGTCCGGCAAGACGACGACGACCGTCAAACTGAGCCACCTGCTGAAAAAGCTCGGGCTCAGCCTGGTCCCCCTCACCGTGGACAACTATTTCTTCGACCTGGAGCTCCATCCCAAGGACGAGTTCGGCGACTATGACTTCGAGACGCCGCAGGCGCTCGACCTGCCGCTCATCAACGAACACCTGGTACGCCTGATCGCCGGCGAGGCAGTGCGGGTTCCGTTCTACAACTTCAAGACCGGCAAGCGCATGGACGACCACACGCCGCTGCGGCTCGGTCCGCACGAGGTCATCCTCATTGACAGCCTGCACGGGCTGTACGCCGGCATGACCGGCTCGGTTGACGACGCGCTCAAGTTCAAGCTGTACATCGAGCCGTTGTTGCAGATGAAAGGGCCGGATGGCGGGTTCGTGCGCTGGGCGGACCTGCGGCTGATGCGCCGCATGGTGCGCGACGCGGCGCACCGCGCCTACGATCCGCAGCGGACGCTCGAACACTGGCACTATGTACGGTCGAGCGAACTGCGCCACATCATACCCTACGTGAACACGGCCGATTACGTCGTCAACAGCGGGCTGCCGTACGAGCTCCCGGTCATGCGGGCCAGGCTGTTGGAGCATTTCGAGAAGTGGGCGGAACAGTACAGGGGCGATCCACTGCGCCAGGATGCGTTTACACGCGCGGAGCGCGTGTACAATCTGCTGAAGGCCGTCGCGCCGGTCGAGGATGAATCGTCCATCCCACCTGACTCGCTCCTCAGGGAATTTATCGGGGGGAGTTGTTACGAGTATTAAGGGAAGGGCCCAATGCTCATAGCCCCTATCCTCGGGAGTGTTCCCTGATACTGACCATAGAAAGCTCTTGGTAAGATGGTGAGCGTATCACGGTGGGGACAAGAAACATAGGCGAAAAGGGGTAGCGCGTTCGTTACAGGGGCAAAAGCGGGGCTGGCGCAAATGACGCACTCTTAAATGTGTGGTATAATGTGGAAGCGAATGACAAGTAGCAAACTGTGAGTGAGGGACTGCAAATGTTGAGCACCAGGGAGTTTGTAGACGCCAGACTATACCCCAATGAGCAAGCTGTCATGCGCGATGCCCTCCGGTCATTGCTCTCCGAGAAACCCCAAATGCGGATTGAGTTGGCAATCCACCGTTACCGGACTGAGGATATCTCGGTAGCCAAAGCGGCCAGTCTGGCCGGCGTCTGTTTCGACCGCATGCGAGAGATACTGGTCAGCCGGGGTGTACAACCCCGCTTAGGGCCGGAGACTGAGGAAGAAGCCAGAGAAGAAATCGAGGCTATGCGGAGAATCATCGGTGGAGACAATCGCTAACACCACTGTTCTCTCCAACTTTGCCTGTGTGGGGCGGTTGGATCTCTTGCAGCGGCTTCTGGACCACCTATGGTATGCAAGACATCAACTAAAGCTCTTGATCGCTTGACCTCAGCGGGGCATGCGATATAATGGAACTGTACGTAAGAGATTCACCGTTGCAGGGACACAGCCATGCATCAGCGCGACGACTTCATCTGGATTCCGGCCATTGTAGACAAGATGTGGCGCAAACATCAAGTGGAGCCAGAGGAAGTTGAAGAGATATTCGATAACCGGCCGCGTATCTTCCGCGGCCCCCAGGGACACTACACAGGCGAAAATGTTTACTACGCGCTCGGTCAGACAGACGAGGGGCGCTATCTTTTCGTCGTGTATATCAAGAAGCAGAGCGGGCAACTGTTGACTCTTTCAGCACGAGATACGACCGCCAAAGAGCGCCGAAGGTTTGGGAGAAAGTGAAATATATGATGGACAAACTACCCCAGTTTCAGACACTGGATGAGTTGGTCGCCTTCTGGGACGACCACGACTTCACCGACTATGTGGATGAAATGGAAGAAGTGGGAGAGGAAGGCCTGCCTGGACAGAAACAGCCGGCGTTGCGGGTCGTGCTGGACTGGTATATATGGGAGCGCCTGAATCAACTGGCCGGACAGCGAGGCCTGTCGCTGGACCAACTGGCGCGTCAGTGGCTGGAGGAACGGATCGCCCACGAGGCAGCATAGGTACGTGACACCCAACGACGATCGCTACATCGAGAGCCCGGTGTCTTTCTGAACACCGGGCTCTACCTATGCCAGCGGGCTGGCTATAGCAATGCGCCATCATGTATTTCCCCATCCGTGGTTTTCCCTATCCCAGGCCACTTGCCCCTTTAACGCGGCTGTGCTACAATAAAGACAAAGCGGGTTGCAAACTGAGGCGGCCAAGGCCTCGTCCACCCGGTACGCTGTTCGAGGAGGCTGCACGTGTTGCCCTTGTCTCAATTCATCCGCCTGCGCCCTGAGGTGGCAGCGCTCGATTGGGAGCGCATCCGCGGCCACATCCTGTTCAAGGACCTGATCTCGCCCCTGGATTCGTTGGAGAAGGACACAGACTGGCTCTTCTCCCATACCTTCCCCACCACGGCGCTGCGGGCCATCCTGCAAGAGATGCAGGCCAAACTCGAAGGCAGGTCCGCCGTGGGTGCTTTTCTCCTGGAAGGCGGGCTGGGAGCCGGCAAATCCCATCTGCTCACTTTTCTCTATCACCTCTTCACCGCGCCCGATCGAGCGCAGCAGTGGTTGGCAGACCATGAGGTGGCCTCCCCGCTGGCGCTTCCCCAGGGTGCTGCGGTCGTGGTGCTGCCCCTGCTGGAATTTGCCGACCAGCCGCTGTGGGTGCCCATGTTCCAGCAACTGGGCCGCCCCGATCTCATTCCGGAACGGGTGTACTCACCCGCGTCGGCCAGCGCCCCCACCAGCCAGGCCATCCGCGAAGCGTTGGGCGATCGCCCGGCGGTGTTGCTCGTGGACGAGATCGTAGGTTGGTATGGCACGCTGACGGGTGCGCTCAAGACGGCCGCGCGCAACTTTCTGCAGAACCTGGCCGAGGAGGCCCTCCGTCGCCCCGACGTCTTTCTGTTCGTCAGCGTTCTCACCGGCCTGGCCGCCGAGCAGGCCGACGCCGACGCGGTCAAGAGCCGCCTGACCCGGCCGGCCTTTTTCAGCGAACCCCTCATCCGCCGCGACGACCGGCTGCACATCGTGTTTTTCCGCCTGTTCGAGGGGGTGGACCGCGCGGGCGCACGGCCGGCGATCGAGCGCTACGTGCAGGCCTACGGCGACCTGCGGGGCCAACTGGGCTTCGATTGGGACCTGGCCGGCTGGCGCGCCCAATTGACGGAGAGTTACCCCTTCCACCCCGACCTGCTGAACGTGGTGTTCGACCGCTACGCCACGCTTTCGCAGACCCAGGCGGCCCGCGGGGCCCTCAGCCTGCTGGCCGAACTCGTGGTGCGCGAGCAGGCGCAGACGGACCTGCTCCTGCCCGCCGACGTGTCGCCCGACACCTACTATGAGTGGCTGTCGCGGGTGAATTTCGAGTTGACCCGCTGCGTGCTGGACGACCTGGCATCGCTGGCGGAGGACGAGGACGCGGCAGTCAAAGCGTGCATCCTGCGCACGGCCTTTCTGTACTCCCTGGGCGAAGTGAAGCAGCCTGGCGCAAATGACGAGGAGATTTTCCTGGGCACGGTGCGCCCCGACCAGGTCTCGGCGCTGGACGTGGACGGGACGTTGCGCGACATGACGGCCACCGTCGAGCACCTGCATCGCGAAAACGGGCGTTGGGTGGTCAAACTGGAGGAGAACGTGGATGCGCTGGTCTACCGCCAGGCCATGCGCGTCCAGGCCGCGGACGTGTATGAAATCGCCAGGGAAGCGATCAAGGCCCAACTTAAGGGGCTGGCTTATGGCGTCTGCGTGGCTCCACCCGACACGGTCCCCGATACCGCCAGTTTCAAGGTCGCCGTCTTCCTGGAACGCCAGACCAACGGGGAGTTGGAGACGTTCTTCGCCGGACGCCAGTACCAGAACGCGCTGCTGATCCTCATGCCCAAGATGCGTCAGGACCGCGCCCTGGACGCAGAGGGGGAACTCCTGGCGCGCAAGGTGAAGGCGGCCCGCTCGCTGCTGGGGGACAAGGGCCGCGCCGATCCGGCCGTCAGGCGCAAGTTGCAGGAAATCGCCAGGACCAGCCTGGAGACCTTGTGCGACCAGAAACTGGGCGTCGAGTGGGACGCCGTGCGCTGGTTCCTCAGTGAGGACAGCAAGTTGGGCTGGCGCTTCGACCCGCTCCGCCTGGCTACCACCGAGGTCAGCGAGAAGGCGCTATCTTACGGCAACGTCACTGACCTCCGCAAAGACGTCCGCACGCTGCTGGCCCGCGAGGAGGGCCGCGGGCTGCCCTACCGCGAACTGCGCGATTGCTTCTCCAAGTACCGCGGGCTGGCCCTGCTCCTGGACGAGGCGCGCTTCCGTGAGGCATTGCGGGACGTCGAGAATGAACTGGTATTCGTCGGCCAGGACGGCCGGCGCGCCGATGGGCAGTTGCCCGATTGGCTCCAGGATGCTCAGGTGATCCTGGCAAAGTATGCGTCGGCTCGACCGACCGAGAAGGAAGCCCCCGAGCGGGAGGAGCCCGAGGCACAGATTGCGCTGTGGGGCGCCAGGGGCGAGGCAGGGGAAACGGCCACCAGCGGCGTGCAGGTGCAAGAAGGGGAACCGCCGCCCCAGGCCCAGGGGTTCAGTTATGAGGGGCGCAACGTGGCCACGCCGGCACTGAGCGTGGAACGAGAGCAGGACGTCACCGAGTTCTACCAGGAGGCCAGGCTCACCCTCGTGCTCGACTACGGCGGGCCGCAGGCCGCCGGCCACCTGGCCGACGAACTGCACGCCCTGGCCGACCTGGTAAAAGCCAGGGGGCCGCGGCAGGTACGGGCCGAACTCGTGTTGCAGTTGCCCGACATGCGGTCCCCCAAAGAAGTCCTGGAGTTCCTCAAGGGGTTCGACGACCGCGACACGGAGAAGGCACGCCTGGAGGGGAAGGTCAAACGTGGAGGCTAGTGGGCTCACGCTGGCAGACGTAGAGGCGCTGGTGCGCGGCCCGGCGCTGGACGTGCTCTGGCAGCGCATGTGCGCGCTGTGGGCGGGTGAGTGGTGGGCTACCGACGACAGTGAAGCCTTCGAGCGGGCTTTCCGCCGGCGGGAGGATGCGCTGGCCGAACTGGAGTTCGTCGCGCTGCAGACGTCGGGGGCGGCATACCAGGCGCTGGCCGAGGGGGTAGCGGCTCGCTCTCCTCTCTCGGACGACGTGGCAGGGGGCCGGCTGGTGGTGGTCTTGGACGGCCTGTCGGTGCGGGAGGGCTGCTTCCTGTGGGAGCAGTTGCGCCGGGCAGGGATGCAGGTCGAGGTGGGCTATACCTTCGCCGCCCTGCCATCCGAGACGACCGCCTTCTGCCACAAGCATCTTGGGGTGTCCTCGGCCAGTGCGCTGGGCGGGCGAGAGATCCACGGCCTCCCGGCGGCCTACGCCGCCGACGAGGCCCGCGTGGCCGAAGCGTTGCCGCGAGGAGAGGGCGGCCTCCTGTGG
>Ga0172362_10000890_pt1 | contig 25274 bp, 17 predicted proteins | sample LakKivs1_kivu2a2_FD_114534 | JGI IMG/M metagenome (GOLD analysis project Ga0172362, IMG submission 114534) | Sediment microbial communities from Lake Kivu, Rwanda - Sediment s1_kivu2a2 | ecosystem: Environmental > Aquatic > Freshwater > Lake > Sediment | place: Rwanda: Western Province, Lake... | reverse complement strand
AAGTTACCTTGAAAGGGCTGGGCGGATGACCCGCAACGACTACGCCTGGAACAAGTCCGAGACGACCTCAAGCATCTTGCCTCGATGGCCTCCGCCGTCGTGCCCTGATTCGCCACGGTGGCAGGCCCCGGTGGCAAACATATACCCCCGAGAAAGAGGCCACACGGTTGACAGCACTTTCCTTATCAGACAGCCTACGCATCGATGGATGCATCGATGGAGCGATGCGAAAGGGGGTTTTGTGATGGCTATGGGTCACGATCATGAAGCCGAGCAGCGACGCAAGTCTCGCGAACAACGCGTAGAGCTTCGCCGAGGTGGAAAGGCAAACGCGATGAAGGCTGGTCGGCCGCCGTGGCTCCCGGCCTTCGCGTTTTGCGCCGCTGTCTTGGGCGTCGTTCTGGCGCGCGATGCGCGTGCCCAGGCCGACCGGGTGCTTTTCGACTTCCGGCCGCCGTTCGACGTCAATTCCGTGACCAAGGTCGACGCTCAAGTGCAGCTTTCCGGCGCCGCGGCGGGAGGGCTTGAGGTGACGTTCGGGACACAGTCGGCCAAGCCCACGATCACGATCAAGGGCACCGCATGGGACCTGTCCGGGTTCGTGGAAGTGGCCATGGACATCACCAACCTCGGCTCCGAGGGCGTCATCCTCCACGCGGACGTGAGCGTGCAGGGACGGTATCCGAACAACGAGAGCGTCGCGTGGATCGATCCCGGCGAGACCGAGACGCTCGTGATCGTCCTTTATCGATCGACGCCCCCCGCGTACATGGGCAGCCACTTCACGGAGATGAAGGGATTGCCGGGCGGCTACGTCTCGGGCTGGGCGATCGTGGATCTCGCGCGCGCCGACACGGTGCGGATCTGGCGGCAGACGCGCGCCACCAGCCCGCACCCGGTGCGCATTGCAAACGTGCGGGCGACATACCCGTACGCGTTGCCCACGGAGCAGGAACTCGAGTCGAGTTTCTTCCCCATGATCGACACCTACGGCCAGTACATGCACCGCTCGTGGCCCGGCAAGACGACCTCGCAAGCGGACATCGACGCGCAACGCGAATCGGAGAAGGCCGATCTCGCAGCCCACCCCGGCCCCAGCGGCCGGAACAAGTACGGAGGGTATCTGGCCGGTCCGGCGCTGGAGGCGACGGGGCACTTCCGGGCCGAGAAGGTCGAGGACAAGTGGTGGTTGGTCGATCCCGAGGGGCGCCTGTTCTGGTCGTTCGGGGTCGATTGCGTGGGCTCCTGGCAGTCGACCACCATCACCGGCCGCGAGAAGTATTTCACGACCATCCCGCAGAACGGCGATTTCAGAGCCGCCAACGTCCAGCGCAAATTCGGTACGAACTGGGCGACGTGGAGCGCCGCCTTCCGAGAGCTCTCGCACGCGCGCCTGCGCTCATGGGGCATGAACTCGATCGGCAACTGGTCGGATTCGGGCGTCTACCTGCAAGCCAAGACTCCCTACGTCGTATTTCTCTCGTCGGGAATGCCGAAAGCCGCGCCGGCCACGCTCGACGCGACGGAGTTCCGCGCCACGGTGGCAACGCGGATCACGGCCGATGCGGTCAAGAATACCGCGAACGATCCGATGTGCATCGGGTACTTCGTCGACAACGAGCTCGACTGGCCGGCCGCGCCCGATGAAGTCGCCAGCACGTACTACCAGGCGGTCCGCGAGCAGCTCAAAACCGTCGCCCCCAACAAGCTCTATCTCGGAAGCCGGATCCACTCGGGCGGCGAGGGCGTATACCGCGCGGCCGCCGCGAGCTGCGACGTCGTGGGCGTCAATCGGTATTCGTTCGTGGTGTCCGATTTCGCGCTGCCGTCCGGCATCGACAAGCCGGTCATCATCGGGGAGTTCCATTTCGGGGCTCTCGACCGCGGGCTGGCGCACACGGGGCTACGCAGCGTCGGCAGCCAGAGGCAGCGGGCGCGGGTGTTCGCGGACTACGTCCGCCAGGCGCTGGCCCACCCGCAGATCGTGGGGGCGCAGTGGTTTCAGTTGAGCGACCAGATGTACACAGGCCACTCCGGCGACGGAGAGAACTACCAGATCGGGTTCGTCGACATCGTCGACAGGCCTTATCCGGAAATGGTCGAGGCTGCTCGCGCCGTCGGCGACGGCCTCTACGACTACCGCATGAACGGCCGGCCCATCGCAACCCCGGGCAGGGACGCGGGCGCGGCGGACGCGGCGACGCCCGCCTACGACGCGGGCGCGGGCGGCTCGACGGCGAGCGGCGGCGCGGGCGGACGAACTGCGGGTGCGGGCGGCTCGACGGCGAGCGGCGGCGCAGGCGGACGAACTGCGGGTGCGGGCGGTTCGACGGCGAGCGGCGGCGCGGGCGGACAGACGGCGGCTGCCGGCGGTGCAGCCCTTGGCGTTGGCGGTGCGGCCGGAGGTGGCGGCGCCCCGACGACAGGTACGGGTGGCAGCGAAACGCGCCCCGGAAGCACGACGGGGAGCGGGTGTAGCTGCCGCACCGCAGGCGGCTCGGCGGGCTTCCCGGTCGTGCTGCTCGCGCTCGGGTGCATTCTCGCGCTTCGTCGAAGCAAGGGCCGCCGTCCGCACGCCCGCAACGTGTGACCGATCGCGAGGCCACCGGCAGGATCGGTTGCCCCGCACCTGCTGTTGCGCTCTTGCCTCCGCTTGCCGCGCGACCCGGTCGAGCGCGGGCCAGAAACGGCCAGCCCAGCGGAGCGACAGGCCGCCCTCCGGAAGCACGCCCATGGCCACCTCGCCCGCTTCCGTGAGCGCTTCCCATGGCCACCTCGCTCGCTTCCGTGAGCGCTTCCTGCGCCAGCAAGACCTGTGGTCTTTTCCCAAGAACCTCTCGCCAGCCCGGTCGCCGCCCTACCACCGCAAGGTGACTCGACCGGCTCCCACGCGCCAGCAAGAGATCTTCACCGACACGTGACTGCTCCTCGGCTCCGAAAAGCCGTCATTCGCGCAACGCGCGGCGGGACAAAGCAACTACGCACCGACGGGCTCAAGGTCGAGGTGGCGGCCGCCGATGTGCTCGAGCGCGCGTCCTTGACCCGCGCTTCTGCGGGTGCGGGCACGGTCTTTCACCTGGCCTTGCCCGCGGCCCGCTCTTCCGCCGCCTCGACTGCCCCAGTTCTTTCGGCGTAATCGTCGAATGGTTCGGCTTCGCCCTGGCAACCTGGTCGCCCGGCGGACTCGTCTTCGCCCTGTGGACCGCGGCCAATCTGGTCCCGCGCGCGGTTTCGCATCACCGCTGGTACCGCGAGACCTTCGCCGACTACCCCATCTCACGCCGTGCCGTGATTCCGTTCGTGCCGTGAGAAGCGGCTTGCGTCTGCCCCTCTATCCGTCGCGAGGTGGAACGTCGGTACCGGAGCGCGTGCTCCTGACGCGTGCAGGACTGCCAGGCGCGCATCTCCAAGGCGATGAAGTGCTCGAAGACCCTGCCGAAGAGCTCGGATCCGGGATCGGCGCGCCCGTGCTTGGTGAGCTGGCGCACGAACCCCGACGGGGGCAGAGGCGTGTCGAGCGCCGTACGGATGACCGGTTGGCGAAGCACGGGGGGGGAACGGCAGCCGAGGGAAGGCAAGCGCAAACGATCGACTATGTTCTCTCCACATAGAACCGTGTCGTGACAAATTCCCTAGTGGATTCAATCGGTTACGGCGTACGAATGGACGCGCATTCTGCTTTGAAGTTCTGCGCCAATGAAGTAGGATACGAGCTCCCCAGTTGTCATGAAGACTAGAACTAGATCTGAGGACAAGAGCGGTGCTCCGCAGGCACCCGAGTCGGTAGACAGCCTCGACGCACTGCTGCTGGACAAGCGCTACCGAATTGTGCGCTTGCTCGGCGAAGGGGGGATGGGCAGTGTGCATCTGGCGGAACACGTTGGGCTGGGCAAACGCGTGGCGGTCAAGTTCTTGCATTTGGAGCTTGCCGGTCAAGAAGAGCTGGTCAGACGCTTCGAGCAAGAAGCCAGGGTAGCCGCCTCGATTCGGCACAAGAACATCATCGAGGTATACGACGTCGGCGTGTCCCCAGGTGGAGATCCCTTTCTGGTCATGGAGTACCTGGAGGGAGAGAGCTTGAGCAGCCTGATGAAGCGCAACGGACCGATGGACGTGGGAGCTGCCTGCGGCATCTTGGAACCCGCGTTGCTGGCGCTGCAAGTTACCCATCGCAAGGGAATCATTCATCGCGACCTCAAGCCCGAGAACATGTTCCTCGCCCATCAGCCGGACGAGCCTGTGGTTCTCAAGATCATCGATTTCGGGCTTTCCAAGATTGCCACCGGCGCCATGGACCCATCGCGGACGCGAACCGGGAGTTTCTTGGGAACACCCGCCTACATGTCCCCCGAGCAGGCGCGCGGCGCTGCCGATGTCGATCATCGCACCGACTTGTACGCGATAGGCACCATCCTCTTCGAGATGCTCACCGGCGAGCTGCCCTATGTGGGCGAGAGCTTCAACGAGTTCTTCGCCAACCTGCTTACCGGCCAGCCGAGGGAACCGCGGGACGTCTACCCGGCTTTTCCGGTGGCAGCCGAACCCATCGTGCGCAAAGCCATTCGCAGAGATCCAGAAGAGCGATTCCAGAGCGCCGGGGAGATGCTCGAAGCCCTCAAGACCCTCTCGGGGTACGAGCGCCGCGAAGAGCATCTGCGGATACTCAGTTCCAGCCTGGCTCAGAGCACCTTTGCGGCCGGCGACTTGGGACCACGTGCCACGAGAACCCGGAGGTGGGGGACAAGGGCCTTCGCGCTGACTCAGGAGTCGGCGGACGCACGATCGGCATCGCGCCCCAAGGTCTACCCGGCCACGACCGTCATTGATGACGGGAGGTCGCAATTCGACCAAGCGCCGCGTCGCCCGAGACGTGCCTTGGTTGTCGGCTTCGTGGTTGCGGGGATTGGGTGCGCGGTGGCGGGCGGTGTCCTTCTCGGGCGATGGGGCACAAGGCAGAGTCTACCCGCCCCCACGCTCGCCCCAGGGCCGGCCAGCCAACCTGCCCAGCGCCCTCGCGCAGGACAACCAGGCGTAGACGACCGGGCGCCGGCTGCGCAAGAAGCAGCGACCCTGCCGAGCAACGCGGCCGTCACCCCCAGCGAAGCGAAAGCGGTCACCCTTCCCAGTGGCGCCGCGCCCTTCCATCCCACCCAAGCGGACAGAAAGACGCCCGCGGCAAAGCCCAAGGTGCATCGGAGCGGCAAGCTTGTGCGTCGGAGTGCCCGCGGGATCAACATTTCCGAGCAATTCGAGTAGTCCTTTTCGCAGTCAGTAGCTGCACGTTTCTTCAAACAGGAAGCAATACATGGCGAAAATTCGATGGCGGCTATCTCTGCTTGCCCTTTTGGCACTCACTTTGGGCACGGCTCTTCCGGCGGCAGCGGGCGACAAGGAGAAGGCGAAGAAGTTGTTCGAATCGGGGCTCAAGCTCATGAAACTCGACGACTACGCGGCCGCGGCAGCGAATTTCGAGCGTTCGACCGCCCTTTTTCCCACTCAAACGAGCCTTTTCAACCTCGCCAACTGCTACCACGCCTTGCGCCGCTACGGGGATGCCCTCGACACCTTGGCGCGTCTCCAGCGCGATTTTGCCACCAAGCTGAAACCGGAAATCAGAGCCGCAGCAGCGCAACAGGAGCAGGAGATTCGCGCTCTTGTAGCGCGCCTCACTATCGAGGTGATGCCCGCGCGAGCTGCGGTCAGCATCGACGGGAAGGGCGTGGGCACGGGGCCGACCCTAGGTCCCCTTCTGCTTGGGCCCGGTGAGCACACCATCGAAGCGACGCACCCCGGATATCGCTTGCAGCGGCGGTCGGTGCAGCTTGTTTCCGGCGCGCACACGACAGAAAGACTGGAGCTTGTGGCCGAAGTCGTCGGCGTGCCGGCCGCTGCACCTTATCAAGTGGCCCCTGCGGGCGCTCCCATGCTCGCGACGGCACCCCCGCCCTTGGGGGCGGCACCGGCCCCGTACCTCTGGGCGGCAAACCAGCCCAAGCCGAGATCCGGTGCTTTGCGGGTCGTCGCATGGTCCTCCCTGGCAGGGGCGGCTGCCGCGGGAGCTGCGGCCGGGATCTTCACCATCATCGGCTACGGGAATGCCTCCGAGTTCGACAAATACAACGGCCCTGGGGGAACCGTTGACCCACAGAAGCGCGACAGCGCCAAGTCTGCTGCCGAGCTGGACCGGAACCTCGCTATCGGTTGCGGGATCGTAGCTGCCGCGCTGGCGGTGACGGCCGGCATCACCTACTGGGCTGGGCGCGATGCCCAGCAACCCTCGGGGAACTCCACCAAGGTGTCCGTATCTCCCTTCGGCTTGAGCGCGACTTTCTGAGCACGCCATGAGTACTCGCTTTCGACCCGGCACCTTCATCCTCCTTGCCCCGCTTGCGGCCTTCTCTGTCGGTTGCTACGACCTGACGGTGAAGGACTACCTCGACAGCGGCGGCAGCCCACCGTCTGGGTGGCCAAACGACGGTAGCGGTGAAGCCGCGACACCCTTGGCGGAGGGGGCGATGGCCGATGGGGCTTCGGGAGCTATGGCTGAGGCCGGGATCGGAGTGGGAATGGACGGCGGCCGCCCAGAGGGAAACGACGGGGCCGTCGGGGCAGCCGACGGCGCAGATACCGGGGCCCGTCCGGACGGGACTCGTGACGTGCCCATGGACCAACCTCGTGACGTTCCTTTGGGAGATGATGCCGATGTCGGCCCATACCTCGCCGGGACCGGCGGCGCCACGGGAAGCGGCGGCAGCGATGTACCCTTCTTTGGGGCTGGCGGCACGGCCGGATGGGACGCCGAATCTGCCGTTGGCGGCAGCTTCGGTGCCGGCGGTATGCTCGGAGGAGGCGGCACGGGCGCCGGTGACGGCGGCTCCGGCGCCGGCGGTGCGACCGGAAGCGGAGGCGTTCTCAGCTCCGGCGGCGTGGTCGGCAGCGGCGGCATCGTCGGCAGCGGCGGGGTGATCGGCTCCGGCGGAACGATCTCGACAGGCGGAACAACCGGGACTGGCGGTCGGACGGGATCGGGCGGCGTCATCGGAACCGGAGGCGTCCAAGGCACCGGCGGGATTTCGGGCACGGGTGGCTCGTGTCCTGTCGTATGCCTTCCTCCGTGCACGCCGGACCAAGACTGCGTGTGCGGCACCTGCACGCTGCGGTGGGCAGGTATGACCTGCTCGGCCACGCAGCCGTGCCCGTCCTACGCGACCTGCTGCAACGGAGAGAAGAGCAAGCAGTGTGATGCCACCCGATTGCCGGCATCGGACACGACCAATCCCGGCGAATTCGTGTTGAGCGCGGACGGTCTGGCTGTGACCGACACCATCACGGGACTTGTGTGGGAACGCGACGGTGGCACCCCACCCTCGACTTTCAACGATGCCAAAGCTCATTGCGCCGGACTTGACATCGGCGGATTCACAGGCTTCCGCCTGCCGGGTAAGCGTGAGCTGATGACCATTGTGGATTTCACGAAATCAGGGCCCGCCATCGACCAGTCGGCGAATGGATTTCTCAACACTCCGTCGGCCGCCTTCTGGACCTCCGCGGTATCCATACCCTGGTACAACAATGGGACGGCAGAAGTCGTGGATTTTTCTTCTGGCGCGGCGAAGTATTGGATTGAGGTAAGAGACTCGACCACCGCCAGAGTGCGGTGCGTCCGATGAAGGCAGGTGCTCTCATGCATGATTCGAAGCGAAGGACGTATGTTGCGGCATGCGCTGTCGCGCTGTTCTTGGCTGCAGGGCTGCTGGGAGCCGCACACGCGGATTCCCGCTGCTACCCGAACAGTCGCTATGTCCAGCTCTCTGACAACCTGGTCCGAGACACGCTCACGAGCCTCGTCTGGCAACAGACGTTCAGTCCTACAAAAATGGCGTACGCGCAGGCGCTCGTCTATTGTCCATCTGGCTATCGCCTGCCGACCGTGAAGGAGCTGCAGTCTATCATCGATCCGACCGTGGCCTCGGGCGGCGTACGCATCGACCCGATCGCTTTCCCGAACACCCCATACGACGATTTCTGGTCATCCACGCCGCTTGCCGCCAACCCCAGCAACGCCTGGTACGTTTCCTTTTCGGGCGGCAACTGGAACTCGGGACCCACGAGCACTTCACGCTACGTGCGCTGCATCAGGTGGCAGCTCTAGAACCTGCTCCGCCCTTCCAAGCTCCCTGTTCCTTCGATCCCGCTCGGGAATCCCAGCTTCTCTTCGCGCCGCGGGCTCGAGTCGTGGCAGAGGCCATCGCCAGGAAACACGACATGGCTTCGCTGGAACCAGACTCTTGCCCTGATAGCCGCAAGAAGGAATCTGCACGATCGGCTTTGAGCTCGCCCATGGTGAAGGGCGCCGAGCTCGAAGGCGGCACAGGAAAGGTACGCATACTGTCCCCCGCACAAGACTCGTGCGCAGCGCCGGGATGGGCACGCAACGGCCGGTGCTCGGCGGGCTCCACCACGAGTACGGCAGCACCGCCTGACGCTGGACACCGGGCCTTCACCTGCGTCGCTCGGGACTGGGCGTCCGCCGTCTCTCGGGCACCGTGGCACGCGCCGGAGCCACGCAGCCAGCCTCCCTTGGCCATTGGACGCGGAGCTGCCGCCAGTCGCTGGGCGGCGCCTACCACCTACGGCAGACGGGCCGGCGGCGGAATCGGAGCAGGCAGCGCGCGGAGATGGCCGAACTGCTCCTCGGACGGTGTTCCTGCGGCGTACAGCTAGCCCGCATTATTCACGACTATTGGTTTTCCGACGAAGCACATTGGACAATCCGTGGCCACCTGCGTGAAGGATGGCGGGCTAGAAACGGCCAGCCCAGCGGAGCGACAGGCCGCCCTCCGGAAGCACGCCCATGGCCACCTCGCTCGCTTCCGTGGGCTGCAAGACGAAGATGGTGCCTAAAACCGCCGCCGCCGCACCAAGCCCGAAGGCGGCATAGGAGAGGTACGCATACGGCTTGGCACTGCTGCACGCCGACTCGGCCGCCGCTCGGTCGCCGCGGTTGTAGTCTGTGCGGCAGGTATCCATCTCGCTGCGCGCTACCAGGTTGCTGATGACCCCGCCGGCCACAAGAACGAAGGCGCTGCCGAACGAGATCCAGGCTGCGGTACGGTAGCCATGTCTGCCCTGCCGAGGTACGGACACCTCGGTTGCGGGTTCGCTGGCTTGGGTGGGCGCCGGAAGCGGCTGGGGTGGTTTCTCCACGGTGGGGGCCGGCTGCGTCGGCAGGGGAAGGCCTTCCGGGGGCTTGAACTCGCCGATCGCCGCGGCGGTCACGGCCCCGAGGTCCTCCTCGCGCAGCTTGGTCAAGCGCTCTTTGAGGAAGGCGACTCTATCCTTCACCTCCTGGCTGTCGGCAGCGTCCGGCGCCAGCAACAAGTATTGGTTGTAGCCGGAAATGGCCAGCTCCAGATCCCCGACCTGCTCGGCGATCTGCGCCAGGTTGAAGGCGGTGAATCCATGCGGCACCAGCTTGAGCGAGCACTGGTATGCCTTGAGCGCCGCGATTTGGTCCCCAGCCGCGGTCGCCGCCTCACCGCGGGAGAACCACTGCTTCGCCTGCGAACGGCGCGATGCGGTGTCCGGTGGGCTCTCTTCCGAGCAGTCCTCGGCACGCGCGGCGCTGGCGAAGAGCAGGCCGGCAAGAACGACTAAGTAAATCCGCACCGTCATCCGTCCTGTCCGAGGCTGACTCGCTCCTTCCACCTCACAGGCGCTGTAGTCCGTGCGCCTACATTCGCTCTGCGGACCCATTCGCGGTTTTGACATATGGAGGCACCGCGACTCGGCATCGTTCCCAGATCATACAACAGGCGGGCCGCTCGTTAAGAAAAGCGCATCCAACTATTGACGCGGCACCGCCGCCGCGTTGGGCGAATCCCCGGCCTCGACCAGGGCTCGCTTCACCGCCCGTTCGAGCGTCCCGAGCGGCTGCGCCCCGTCGAAGAATCATGGGGACTCGGCCCGAAGCCGTCAGGTTCGCCTGCGCGAGCGAGCCCGCCGGCGCAGCCAGATGGCGAAAAGCACGCCCAGACCAGCACCCGCAACAAGGACCAGAGCCCTGCCGGGCAGGGTGCTCCACAGGCCTGCGAGGGAAGGTCGCAGAGCGGACAGCATGCCGCGCAGGGGACCCCAAAGGGCGGCCACCGCGCGCACGACGAGCACGACCGCGAATACCGCGAGAAGGATGCGCACAAGGACGGCGCCCGGACGCATGAGCCGCGGCCGGCCGGCCGGCCAAGGACCGGCTCCCGCTTGGCCACGCGTGCTGGCGTCATAGGCCGCCCGCCTCTTGGGGTCGCCCAGGATCTCGTAGGCCGCATTGAGCTCGGCCAATCGGGCTGCCGCCAAATCCGCGAGGGGATTGCCGACGTGTCGATCCGGGTGCACCCGAGATGCCTCCCGGTGGTAGGCCGCGCGGATCTCGTCCGCCGTGGCGTCGGGCAAGATGCCCAGGACCTCGTAGGGTGTTGGCGGTGCTGCCGCCCTCAAGGACCCCGCCCCGGTGACGCCGAACGTAGGTAGCGGAAGAGATCTCCGTCGGTGGACAGGATGAACCAGCTTTCAGAATCGATCGTGTCCTTGAGGGTGTGCATGCTGCGCACGAAGCGATACAGCTCTCGGTCGCGGTTGTAGGCGCCGGCATAGATAGCCGTCGCCTCGGCGTCCGCCTTGCCCATGATCTCCTGCACCTTCCTGTAGGCTTCGGATTCGATGCGCTTGAGCTCGCGTTCTTTCTTGCCGCGGATCTCGGCGCTCTTGCCCTGCCCCTCCGAGCGGTGGCGGTCGGCGATCCGTTTGCGCTCCGAGATCATGCGGTCGAACACCTTGCTCTGCACGGTCTCGACGTAGTTGACCCGCTGGACCTGGACGTCCACGAGCTCGATGCCGTAGTCGGGCATGACCTGCGAGGCACGCTGCAAGATCATGCGCGTGAGCTTTTCGCGCCCGTGCTCGACGTCACGCTTTTCCTCCGGCTCGATCACGTCCTCGGGCGCCTCGCCCTCCTCGAACTTGCGATTGCTGCTGCGCACGACCTCGATGAGGTTGTGGCTGGCGATCACGTTGCGGGTCTCGCCGTCGATGATGTCGTCGAGGCGCGACTGGGCCCCGCGCTCGTCGTGCAGGCGTTGGAAGAAGAGCAGGGGGTCGGCCACACGCCAGCGCGCATAGGTGTCGACCCAGATGTACTTCTTGTCGCGGGTCGGGACCTGATTGGCGTCGCCGTCCCACCCCAGCCACCGCTTGTCGAACCGGTTCACGTCTTGCGCGAACGGGATCTTCACGTGCAGCCCGGGCTGACTGATGGGCGTGCCCACCGGGCGGCCGAATTGCGTGATGACGACCTGCTCGGTCTCGGACACGGTGTAGAAGGTCGACCCGATGACCAGCAAGGCGATGGCGGCAATTCCGACGAGCAACCAGGTTCTCATGGCTTGGCCTCCGGTTGGTTCTGTGAGCCAAGCTGCAGAAGCGGGAGCAGGCCGCGCAGCTTGTCGTCGAGCACCAGCTTACGCCCGGCCTTGGGCAGGACCTCGGAGAGGGTCTCGAGGTAGAGCCGTGTGCGCGTGACCTCGGGGGCCTTGCGGTACTCTTCGTGGAGCGCGATGAAGCGTTCGGCATCCCCGCGCGCGCGGTTGACGCGCGCCACGGCGTAGCCCTCCGCCGCCTCGATGCCCTGTTCAGCCCGGCCGCGCGCGCGCGGGATCTCCTGGTTGTACTCGGCCCAGGCCTCGTTGACGGCTCGCTCGCGCTCCTGGATGGCCTGGTTCACCTCGTTGAACGAGGGCTTGACCGGCTCGGGTGGATCCACGTCCTGCAGCACGAGCTGCTGCACGACGATGCCGTTGTCGTAGAGCTTGCAGAGGTTCGAGAGCAACTCCTTGGCCTTGGTCGCGATCGCCTGCCGGCCGACGGTGAGGAGCTCGGTCACGCTGTGGTCACCCACCACCTGGCGCATGGAAGCCTCGGCCATGAGGCGAAAGGTGTTCTCCACGTCGCGCAGCTTGAAGAGGTACTTGTACGGATCGGCGATCTTGTACTGCACGATCCATTCCACCGTGGCCACGTTGAGATCCCCGGTCAGCATCAGCGACTCGGCGAGTGTCTTCTCGTCCTTCCTGCGGAAGTCCGAGGTCACCGCCGAGCGCAGGGTGCGGAATCCGAGCTCCTGCTTGAGCTGGCGCTCGACCGGGACCTTCTGCACCTGCTCGATACCGAGCGGCAACCGCAGATGGGGCCCGGGGTTGGTGATGCGGACGAAACGGCCGAAACGCGTGACCACCGCCGCCTCGTCCGGCTCGACCTGGTAGTAGGAGCTCACCAGCAGAAGAAGCGCGGCCAGGACGATGCCGACCTTGATGAGCAGCGAGCGCCGCGACCGCATCCAGCTCCACACCTCGTCCAGGCCCTCGCCGTACTGTCCTCGGGAGAAGTATCGATTGTCAACCATGGTGCCCTCCAAGCTCCCACGACAGCCGGAATCACGCCAGAGGAATCGACCGCTCCGTTGCTCGCCCCTCCCGCCGACACCCCGGGGTCGAACTCACGCCGCGTCAACAGGGCGCAGCCGGAGACCCGTGGAGCCCCGCTCGACCGGACGATGGATCCACCGACTCCTATCCTTTCTACGGGGCGAACTCGGGGGTCTTGGAGGTGCCGTTCACCATGAAGGTGATGTTCCTGACCTTGACCGAGCCTTGGGTCTGGTCGTCGATCTCGCTGCCGACTTCCATGCGCGTCAACCAGAGGCTACGTGAGAGGCTGTAGTTCGTCACGTGCCAATCGATGACCGCCTTGACATCGACCGTTCCCGAGTAGCTGTTCAAGGGGCCGCCGTTGACGTTGAACTGGAAGTAGCGCCAGTTGCTGTTGGGCCCCCAGGCGTTGCTCTGGTGACAGAGTTGGTAGGTGTTGGTGCCCGCGGTCATGGTCCTGCTCTCGACGCAGGGCCAGCGCCCGGCTTGCCAGCCCCAGAACGTCATGATTTCGTGGATGGTTCCCGGGTTCGAAGACGTGAGGGGATTCTGCTGCGTGAGCCACATCTCGAAGGTGATGTTCCAGCTACCTCCCTTCTGCAGGTTGATGGTCATCCCTTCGACCTTCACGCTCGCGCTCGTGAGGGCACTGACCTGGATGGGCAATAGCGAGGTAGATGAGAACGGCGGGGTGGTCAGAAGCGAGCTGCCGGAGCCGAAGGGAGCAACCCCGAACTCGATCTCGGGGAAGTCCGGCTTGGCGTTCGCGCCGCCGCAGGTGGGTCGGTTGAAGGCCCAGTTGAGACTCTTGTCGGCGCCTATGGACACGCTCTGCGTGGTGCCGCTGCACCTGAGCTCGTCGGAGCCCCAGCGGTTGTTGATGAGGCGCATGTCGCCCAGATTGAAGTACTTGCGGGATGCGTTCGTCGTATCACCGGCTCTCGCAAGGGGAACGCCGGATTGGTCCGTTCTGACGCCGCCCGAGGAGGTCGTGCCACCCGAGGCTCTGGTGCCGCCCGAGGACGTCGTACCGCCCGTGCTCGTCGTGCCGCCCGTGCTCGTCGTGCCGCCCGAGGCTCTGGTGCCGCCCGTGCTCGTCGTGCCGCCCGAAGACGTCGTGCCGGCCGTCGAGGTTGTCCCCCCCGTGGTCGTCGTGCCGCCCGAAGACGTGGTGCCGGCCGTCGAGGTCGTGCCCCCCGTGGTCGTCGTGCCGCCCGTGGTCGTCGTGCCCCCTGCGGACGTCCCGCCTCCCGGGGATGTCGTGCCGCCCGTCGAGGTCGTGCTGCTCTTGGAGGTCGTACCACCCGTCGCTTTCGTGCCGCCCGTCGAGGTTGTGCCACCGGCCCCTGCCCCCCCTTCCGATGACTCGGTCATAGCGGGGCCTTGCGAGAGACCGCAGTGGGTGAGCAAGAACAGCGTCGCGAGGCAGGTAGAGCAGTGGATCAGTCTTGGGCTGAACATTGGTCCTCCGAAGGGCGATGGGTGCTTCTCTTTCTATTTAATGTGCGCAAAGCGCCTCCAATCCATCAAAAAAGCAGTGCGGCAGGCATACGGCCGAGCAAGAAAGGACGCGCGGCGCATTAACCGGTGCGTAATTCTGGGACAACGCGCCCCATGTGGCAAGCCGTTTCGATGGCCGGCCGAGAAAGCCTATACCGTAACGCAGCGCCGGACGACCGTGTCCAAGGCGCGCCTGGCCCGACGAGTCGCATCCTGACTTGCCGGCTTCGGCCACGCGGGCAAGCCCGTCCCCTCCCCTTTCGCCAAGTCGCCATGTACTTGCGCTGAGCTGGCGATGCTGCAAGAATGCGCCCCCATGAAGAATACTATCCAGCACCCCAAGGGGTACACCATCGCCATCCTGCTCGCCCTCGGCCAGTTTGCCTGCGGCTCATCCACCAGCGAGGGTATGGCCTTGAGCAGCAGCCTCTGTGCCGAAACCTTCTCCCCCTGCGGAGGCGATCCAACCGGAACCTGGAATGTGGTCGGCGTTTGTCTCGATGGGGATCTGGCTGCCGCCTACAACGCTGATAGTTACTCCAAGCACCCCGAATGCTCGAGCCAGACCAAGGAAGTGAGGGTGGGCGCGAGCGGCTCTGCGACCTACACGTCTGGCGCCGACGCCATCGTCAGCCACCAAGCCACGAGGGTGCAGGAGGTGAAGGATTCCTATTCCTCCGATTGCGCAGCGGCGGCTTTCAGCGTGACCACGCTCGACGCCGGTGCTTGCGCACAGATCCAGCAGACCCTCCAGGCCGCCGATTCGCAGAAGAAGGTCTCGTGCAGCATGTCCGCCGGGAACTGCGACTGCACGTCGACCACCACGCAAGAGGTGAAGGCCCAGAACATGTTCGAGATAAGCGGTTCGACCATCACCGAGAGCGACGACAGAACCTACAGTATCTGCATCAGGGACAACAAGATGACTCAGGGCGAAGTCAAATCCGGGAGCGTCAATATCGTAACCAGCTTCCAGAAGAAGTAGCCGACCCTACTGACTGAGTTTCTCCCGTCGCCGCCGCTGCTGCGAGCCCCGTCCTCGGCCACGCACCGTGCCGGGTGGACGTGCTCGAACTCGTCGGGGCCGAAGACCTGCTGCCGCCGGCAACCCTCGCGGCCACGGCCCTCTTGCCGCGGGGAACGAAGCACGCCGAAGTCCAGCGCCATCGGAGCGTCGAGCCGAGGTACACTGCCGCCGTGAGCGAGCCCTTCTTCGGCGAGTCCCCGCCAGCCAGCCCCCATAAGACGCTTCCGGCGTCGCATGCGTCGCCAAGCCGGCGCTCGGCGCAGAGTCTGTCCGATCTGTCCGACGCGCGCTTGGCCCTGCTCGTCGCCGTCTTGCTCTTCGTCTTCGCCGCATGGCCGCTTCTGCTGGTCGATCTTCCGCCCTTTCAGGATCTGCCGAACCACGTGGCCACGGCGCACATCATCGCCCATCCCGAGATCTACCCGCAGTACCTCTTCAACGGCTTCTTCAAATCGAATTCCTTGCTCACGCTCTGGCTGGTCGTGGTCGGCAGGTGCGGCCTGTTTGCGGCTGCGCGCCTCTTCGTCGCCATCGTCCTCGCCGCCAACGCCCTCGCCCTCCCGCTCTTCGTGCTGCGCTTCGCCGGGCGGCAACGGTTGCCGGTCGCGATGCTCTTCGTCTGGCCGCTCGTGCACGGCTTCTTCGTGTCCATGGGCATGCTGAATTTCGCCCTGGCCTTTGCCCTCTCGCTCGTCCTGCTGGTCGTGCTCGACCGGCAACGCGAGCGAGCGACCCTGGCCCGCGGCCTGGCCGTCGCCGCCCTGGCGTGCCTCGTCTCCTACGCGCACCCGTTCCCGCTCGCGGTCGTGATCGGGCTGGTCGCGTTGCACGGTGCCGGCCGCCCCACTTGGCGAACCCGACGCGCGCAAGCCCTCGTGCTGCTGCTGCCGCTCGCCCCGGCCGCGCTCCTGTCGGTCGCGGCCGCCCTCCGCCACCTGGTCAAGGCCGAGCGCGCCCCCGCCCTGGCCGGGGCCGCGTTTTCCTACCTCAACCCGGGGGAGATCCTCGGCCACCTCTGGCTCGATGCTTCGGGGGCGTTCACCTGGTGGGGAAGCATGACCATCGTCCCGGCGCTGCTTCTGCCGTGGTTTGCCTGCAAGCAGCGTGGAGAACCTCGCGAGGCGCGCCCCTTGTTCTCCCTGCCGGCCCTGGCGATTCTCGCCGCCGTCTACGCTGCCTTGCCGGTGATGCTGAGCAACTGGTGGCACCTCAACTGCCGGCTGGTCCCTTTCCTCTGGGCGGGGCTTGCCTTGCGACTGCCCGCCACGCTGCCCCGCCCCGTCGCGGCCGCGCTCGCGGCCTGCGCCGTCCTGTTTTCCGCGGCCCTGGGCGTCGACTACGTGAGGCTCGATCGCGACCGATCCCTATTCACCGCGGGCATGGACGCCGTGCCCACGCGAGCCACCTTGCTGCCGTTGCTGTTCAAGCAGAAGAAGACGAGCGTCTTTTCGGCCAGCCTCGCCCACGCTTGGGGCTACTACACCGTGGCCAAACACGCCTCCGCGCCGCTCGTGTTCGCGGTCGAGCGCTCCTATCCCATCCGCTACCGGGACTTCCCGCCGCCTGCGCTCATTCCACCCGCCCTCGACCGATTCGCCGAGCTCCACGGCACCCCGGCGCAGGTGTGCAAGAACCTGCGTCAACCTCCCAAAGACGCCGCCTGCACCGCGGCCTGGCGCGAGCTGTGGAAGGGCTTCTGGCGGCAAGCCGAGCCGCGGTTCAGTCACGTTCTTGCCTGGGCCATGCCGCCCGAAACGCGGTCCACGATTCCCGAGCGCTATCGTCGCGTCTTCGCGGCCGGTGAACTCGAGATCTACGCCCGCGAGACTCCGGCAGCCGACTCCCCCTCTATGCGGCCCAAGGCCGGGATGTGACCCTAAGGGCTCGTCAGAGAATATCTGCAACGATTTGGACGCCGATCCATCCCGGCTGGCTTCGTTGCTCGTCGTCGCAATACGTCATGTATTCCTCCTCCTCGCGCCTCGCCAGCCGGGCGCCTCGACGGCCATCTCGGCACGTTAATTCCTGCTCGGGTCCTGATCCGACCGCGGCATCGATCCCGCGTCAAGAGATGGGGGGCCGTGCAATACGGGCTTGACCGGTAAATGGCGCTGCGTTAATGAAGTCCACAGGGCTTCATGCGTCCTCTTCGCGTCGGTATCGTAGCCGAGAGCTACTTCCCCAGCCTGGGCGGCGTCCAGGAGCACGTGCGCCATCTGCGCAATCATCTGCACCGACAAGGGGTGGAGGTCACGATTCTCACCGGACGCCAGGCTCCGTCGACCGCGCCCGGGCCCGAGGATGCCGAGCAGAGTGTGATTCGTGTCGGCCGGGCACGCAGCTTTCGCACCGGGGGCACCTTCACCCTGGCCACCGTCGGCCCCCTGGCGGCGTACAACTTCTACCGCGCCCTGCGCAGGGGTCGGTTCGATCTCCTCAACATCCACGGGCCGTGCGACTTCGGCTTGGCCTTCTGGGCCCTCTCGCTGTTTCGCGGGCCCAAGGTTCTGACGCTGCACAATGCGTGCTTCCCCGATGCGCCTTGGCGGCGCTTCGTGGCACCTTACTACCGATGGGTCTTCCGTCGCGCCGCCGCGGTCATCGCGGTTTCCGAGGCGACCGCCCAATCGTTGGGGCGCTATGCCGACTTCCAATCGACCATCATTCCCAACGGCGTCGACGTCGCCTACTGGCAAGCGTCCCCGAGCCACCGATACCTTCGATCCGGCACCCGCAACCTCGTGTATCTCGGCCGGCTCGAAGAGCGCAACGGGCCCGAGGTGGCGCTCGACGCGTTCGACCGGATTGCGGCCGCGGTCCCGGACGTGCGCCTGCTCATGGCGGGCGCCGGTCCCATGCGACCGGCGCTCGAGGCGCGGGTTCCGCCGCACCTGCGCGGGCGAGTCGAGTTCTTGGGGGCGGTCTACGAAGAGCGCCCCGAGCTGCTCGCGTCCTCCTCTGTGTTTCTCCTGCCGGCCCGGGCCGTGGGCTTCTCCATCATGGTGCTGGAGGCCTTTGCCGCGGGCTTGCCCGTGGTGGCACTGCCGGCCCTGGGAGCTGATGGTGCGGGCGAGCACTGGTCCAACGTGATCCTGGCCAAGGACCACACCCCCGCGGCCTTCGCCGAGGCCGTGATCGACACCTTGAGGCGCGAGCAGGACGAACGCATCGCGCGCGGTCGAGCCATCGCCGAAACCTTCGATTGGACCAAGGTCGGCAGCAAGATCCTCGACGTCTTTCAGGGCGTCGCCGGGCGGCACGCCGCGGTGGGGAGCTTGCGCCCCAAGGCCGCAGCCTAGCGATGGGGGCCAAGGACCGGGCGGAGGCGAAGCGCGGGTGGGGTGCGCTCGCGGTCGCTCTTTCGGGTCGACACTGGAAGCTCGCCCTGCGCTGCCTTCCGCTCGGGCTTTTGGCCGTGGTCCTGTGGCGAGAAAAGCCGTGGACGGTGAAGCTCTCGGCCAGCGCCCCATGGGCGATCGCGGCGACCATCCTGCTCAACTTCGCCGTGTCCCTGCCGCTCAAGGCCGCGCGCTTTCGCCTGGCCCTGGTGGCGCCGCCACCCTTCCGCCAGGTTCTGGCCGCGACCCTCGAAGGGCTCCTGGCCAACGCCGCCCTCGGGTTCGGCAGCGGGGATGTGGTCCGGGCCGCGCGGCTGCGACCGCACATGGGCAAGCTGGCGGTTGACTACGCCTGCGCGTGGGCCGAGCGCGGGGCCGAGGTGTTGGCGCTCGCGGTCCTCGTCTTCGTGACCGCGCTTCTTACCGGGCTCGGGTCGCTCGCCCTGGCGCTCTCGGGTCTGGCGGCGGCGGCCTACGTGGCTCTGCTCGGCCTCGGTCGCTTGCTGCTGCCGCGCTTCCAGGGCTGGCCGCGCGTGGCGCGCGCGCTGTCTGCGGGCTTGCAGGCATCCACCCCTCGCCGGGTGGCGGCCATGGCAGCCTTGTCGCTTCTCGCCTGGTCGAGCGAGATCGTGATGCTGCTGCTCTTCCAGAGGGCCTTTCATCTCGACCCCAGCCTGCGTACCGCCCTTTTCACCCTGGTGGGCATCAACGCCGCCATCGTCATTCCGACCTTGCCCGGCAACTTCGGCACCTTCGAAGCCGGCGCCATCATGGCCCTGGTCTTAGGCGGCGCGCCTCGCGACGTCGCCGTGCTCTACGCCCTGACCTATCACCTGACCCACGTCATCCCGGTGGCCCTCGTGGCCGCCACGGTGTACTCCGTCCGTTCTCGCCGCCGCTCCGCCGGGCCGGAACGCCGAGACTGAGTCGTGGCAGGGACACTCGTCTCCGCCTACTTCGGCAGCTTGTCGAACCGCACCTTGGCCGGGATGTCGTTGACGTACCCCGCAACATCGGGCCCGATCGGCGGCCAGGGAAGGTCGCCGAAATACGCCGGCTTGGCCACAAGGTAGAGCGACGGCGGAAGCTCTCGGTCGGCAATGGCGGGATCCCACTTGGCCGCCTTGGTCAGGAAATCGTAGTTGCCGTGCCGTAGCATCGTCGTCGCGACCTTGGGGTCCGACACCGTGCCGACGGCGCAGTTGCTCGGGTATCCGAGCTTGTACACGGCCACCGTATCGAGGCAGTTGCCCGTGGTCTGCTCGTAAACCGCGCCCTTGATGGCGTCGTCGCCCGGGCGCCCGAGCACGTTGCCGACCAGGTTCATGAAACGGTTGTTGGCCGCGAAGACCACGTCCGTGAGGTTGCCGGTCAAGGTGAAACCCGCAAACTGCCGGTCGACGTCGTTGCGGAAGAAGGTCGAGTGGCTGGAAGATCCGTGGATGTTGTCACCCGCGATCTGGCTGCCCATGTTGCCTTCCCACAGGTTCATGTACGGGTGGGCGCAGTGGTTGGCGACCAGATCGCCGGTCAGCCAGGTCGCGTTCGGGTAGTTGCGCCCGAACATCAGATCCACGTAGTTGTACGCGAGCACGTTGCCGGGGCCGGTGCTGTTGGTCATGAGCCCGCCGTTCAGGTAGTAGACGATGTTGTTCTCGATCAAGGTCTCGGTGCTCTGGTTTTCGAGCGAGATGCCGTAAGCGTTGGCGCCCGGGTCGTAGACGTGTGCGTGGTGCACGTAGCTGTCGCGAACCTCAGAGCGGAAGACCTTGGTGAGCATGATGTGGCGACCGCTCACGTTGGCGCTCTCGACGTTGCGGATCCACGAGTAGGCGACGCCCCAGAAACGGATGTTGGCGTCGTTGGCTTCCCGAAACGCGCGATCGGACACCGTGAGGTCCTCGATCCCGACGTCCCGCGTGATGCGCTTTCGCACCCGCTGAATCCCGGGCCCCAGGCTCGCCGAAAGCGGCATGGCCAGGGGCGGGTCGATGACGATGGTCTTGGTGGCGGCATCCATCGATTTGATCTCCGACATCTGCCCGAGCAGGCGCGTGCCGTCGGCCCGGCTGCCCCAGATGCAGGGCGATTCGCCGGCGCTCGCCATGTCCAGCCCGTCGGGCCGAACGAGGTCGCCGTCGTTGAGCTGGTCGATGATGACGAAGTCGCCGAGGGCGAATCCCGTCGTGCTCGCCAGCACCAGGCGCGACGAACCGCGCTCGAAGCCGGACGCGATCGTGGTTTCGGGGCTGTTCGCCTCGTCCCAACTGCCGGCCTGGAGGATCGCCTTGGTCGTGGTCCCATCGCCCTCGATCTTCGTCTTGCCGGGACCCTCGCCGCGCAGCACGACGCCCGACGGGATCGCGAGCCCGGTCACGATGCGGTAGGTGCCGGCGGGCACGAGCACGACCTGGCCCGCCGGGCAGGCGTCGAGGGCCTTCTGGATAGCCGCGCTGTCATCCGCGGTGCCGTTGCCCGCGGCGCTATACGGCGGTTGCGTCACCGTGGCGCAGATCGTGGTGCGGCTGGGGATCCCTTGCGGCAGCCCCGGCCGCCAGGCCACGCGCCGGTCGGCCGGGATGATGTCGGCGATGGCGGCGCCGCCCACGCCGCCGTCGATGGCAGCAGCGCCGCCCGAGCCGAACGAGCCCGCGCCACCCCCTGTGCCGCCGGCGCCGCCGGCGCCTGCGACGCCACCGGCTCCAGCACTGCCGCCGCCGGCGCCCGCACCGCCACCGGCAGTCGCAGTGCCGCCGGTACCACCAGCACCCGCGACGCCACCGGCTCCGGCACTGCCGCCGGTACCGCCCGAGCCCACGCCACCCCCTGCCGCGACGCCGCCAGAGCCGTCCGCACCCAAGCCGCCCGCACCCAGGTTCCCGGCCGCGCCCGAAGCACCTCCGGCGCCGGCGGCCTTGCTCCCACCGCGGCAGCTTGCGAGGGCCATGCCTGCTGCTATCAGACCAACGATCAAACGCGGGCGCTTTGCCTTGTCCATGGCCACCTCGATTTGAGAAACGTCGGCGAGCTGCTTGCGCCATGATAGCACCGACGCGCAAGCCTGCGTAGGCGCCGCGAGGCCGAAGACATCGCTTCCGAGGAAACCGGCACCACATGCATCCGCTCTCACCGCCGCTTCGCCAGGCCTCAGAACCAGGGCCAAGGTGCGAACTGCGCGCTATGGCCGACGCCGGTAGAGGACGACGCCTGCGCGGGTCTCCACCGGTTCATAGTGGCGGTCGACGTAGGCGCGCAGACGCGGGTAGCGTGCCAGCGGAAACTTGTCGTAGCCGTCCCAGCCGGCGGCGGCAGCGTCGACGAACAAGGTCGGCCGGCGTCGCTCCAGGTCGGCAAAGAGCATGTCCCACGCTATGGGGAGGCGGTTCTTGTCGGCGTCCCAGGCGCCCGATTGGGTGGGCGTGCCCGGGCTTTCTCCGGTCATGTAGTTGCAGAAGGAGAACCGCGCCCCCATCGGGCGGCGGGCCACAACGTAGAGCTGCGGGGAGTTGCCCCAGACGAAGACGCGCTCGTCGGGAGCGGTAAGGGCGGCGATGCGGGCCGCGAGCACGTCGTAGGGCGGCTCGCCCTCGTCGAGCGCGGCGGCGAGGGGACGGGCGACGGTCGCCAGGGCGAAGAAGACGAGAGCCGGCAGAACGCACAGCACCGCGAGCGTCACGCGATAGGACCGCCGCGCCCGCCAGAGTCGAGCGAAGGACGGCGCCGCCAACAGGCAGAGCGGCGCCAGGACGAGGTGGAAGTAGTGTCCGAAGAAGCGCCCTCCGGTGGCCACGGCAAAGGCCGAGGCGGCAAGCCAGAAGAGGCCCAGCACCGCCGAGGGCGAAGGCATGTCGGCATCAAGGAGCGGCAGGCCGCGCAGGCGGCGGCGCAGCACACGGGCCAACCCTGCCGCCGCATGCGCCGCGGCCCGAAGGCCGAGGGCATAGGGCACAAGCGCCACGCCGCCGACAAGCCCGAGTCGGCGCAGCCCGCGGCCGAGCGCATCGAGCCCCGCCAGGCCGGCGCCTACGTAGGCGAAGTTGAACTTGAACCAGTCGATCGCCGCGGCGGCGTTGCCGGCGGCCGCGCACCAAAGAAGGTAGAGGGCGGGCGGCAGCAAGGCGCCGCTCACCTGACAAAGCCCTAGGGTCGCGGCTCTTACGCAGGAGACGCGGCCGAGGACCGCCAAAAAGAGCGGCATGCCGAGCGCAGCCGCAAGAAACGTGAGCCCCTGATATTTGAACAAGGCAGAAATGCCGACGAGGACGCCCACGACAAGATGCTTCGCCCATCCCGCCCCCGACGGCGCGCGCAGCTCTCGCACGAGCAGCCAAGCGGCCGCTGTCTGCGGCGCAAGCAGAAACAGCTCGCAGTTCGCCGCGAGCGCATCGTAGTCATGCCAGGTGGTCGAGAAGACGAGGAAGAGAGCGGCCGCCGCCACACCGGCGCCCCGGGCGTCCTCGGCTTCTTCTCGCCGCTTGATCGCAAGCAGAAACCCTGCGGTGATGAGCACCGCCAGCACCACCAGGGCGTGAGCGCCGTGCGTGTTGTAGGGCCCGAGCAGGGCGAAGCCGGCCTGGTAGACGTGGTAGATGAGCGGCGGCTTGTGATCGACCACGTCGCGATAGAGCAGATCGCCCCGGTCGAGGGCGTCGGCGGTGGTGGCGTAGATGGCTTCGTCGTCGGACAGAAGCTGCCGGCCGAAAGTCGGCAGGCGCAGAAGCGTCCCCATGACGAAGAGCGCAAGCAGCAATCCCCCCAGCGCCCGCGGCCGCGGCTCGGACGGTCTTGCTGGCTCTTCGCGCTCTTCCGGCACGTTTCGCTCTCCGAATCGCCTCTGATTTCGCCGATGCAGCCCGGGAGTGTCGCATCGCCGCCGCTCCGCCTCAAGCATCAAAACCCCGTCTTGGGCACGTTCTCAGTACAGCGCCCCGCAAGTTCGTGCCCAGCCGGGCGCGGAGGCGCCCGCCGGGCAAGGCGCGACGAGGGCGCATGGTGAACCATGCAACCGAGGAGAAACGCAGCCCGGCGGGATGGATCCGCGGCCAGATGGGCACTGTAATTCCTGCTCGAGCCCTTAGCTCCTTGATCGGTGCCCGAGACGGGGTAGGGTTAGGCCATGGCGATCCCGCCGCACGACGCTGCACCCCGTGGAGTCAGTCTGCACATCGGCATCTTCGGCCGTCGCAACGTCGGCAAGTCGTCCCTGCTTAGCGCCCTGACCCGGCAGCCGGTGTCGATTGCCTCGCCCGAGCCGGACACGACCGCGGCTCCGGTCGAAGAAACCATCGAGCTTTCCCCCCTCGGCCTGGTGCGCTTTGTCGACACGGCAGGCATCGACGATGTCGGGGCGCTGGGCGCGCAGCAGGCCGAGCGAACGACGAAGGTCCTGGATCGCACCGATCTGGCCGTGCTGGTGCTGGCCGAGAAAGGCCTGGGCAGCCTGGAGATCGGCCTGCTCGATGCTTTCGAAGAGCGCAAGATCCCGGTTCTGCCCGTGCTCAACAAGACGGACCTGGCCAAGCCGGACGAGGCCACCTCGGACAGGCTTGCACACCGCGGGCTCAAACCTGTCGCCCTCAGCGCCACGACGGGCATGGGCATTACCGAGTTGCGCGAGGCCCTGGTCGCCCTGGCGCCGGACGAGTTCCTCAACGCGCCCACCATCCTGTCGGATCTGGTGGGCCCCGGCGAGTGCGCGATGTTGGTCGTGCCCATCGACAAAGAGGCGCCCCGGGGCCGCCTGGTTCTTCCGCGGGCCCAGGCCGTCCGCGATCTCTTGGACCACGATGCCTACGCCCTGGTCGTCAAGCAAAGCGAGCTGCGTGAAGCGCTCGCACGGATGACGCGCAAGCCGGCGCTGGTGGTGACCGACTCGCAGGTGCTTCTCGAAGCCGCGGCTGTCATTCCGCCCGACGTGCCCATGACCTCGTTCTCCATCCTGTTCGCACGCCAGAAGGGCGATGTGCTTTCGTTCGCGCGCGGGGCCCTGGCCATCGACAGCCTCAAGCCGGGCGACCGCATCGCCGTCGCGGAAGCCTGCTCGCACCACCCCGTCGCCGAGGACCTGGACCGCCTGAAGATCCCGCGCTGGCTCGGGGAGCATGTCGGCGGCGCGCTCGAAGTCGAACCGGTCATGGGGCGAGACTTCGTCGACGATCCCGGCCGCTACAAGCTGGTCATCCACTGCGGTGCATGCATGCTCACTCGGCGCGAGATGCTCGCGCGCATCTTCGCCTGCCAGCGTGCGGGTGTGCCCATCACCAACTACGGCATGGCCATCGCCTACCGACTGGGCATCTTCGAGCGCGCCCTGCAGCCGTTCCCGGCCGCGATCCAGGCCTATCGCGAAGCGAAGTCGGCGCGCGCGGCCGCCCGGTGAACCGCGGCGCTCAAGTCAACGCCACCTGTTCGCCGCAAGAACTCCATCCGACGAGCCGGCAAGATACGTCTCCGCGACGCACGGTCGGATTCGGCCGCCGACGATGGCCTGGCGGCCGTCGTCGGCGCAGGCCGCCGGGTGGCCGGGGGCCGCCACGCCTCACCCAGTGGGCACAGCCGCGGGCACGGCGATGCCGGTAGGCGGTAGTCCTCCGAAACCGACCTCGCTGCCATCGGCGACTCGCTTGCGAAGTTCAAGATGCATGCCTGAAATCCTTCTCCACCACCGGGCGCGCAGGTTTCTCGAACGCCTCGACGCGAAGACCAGATCTCGAATCGTCCAGGCCATGGAGAAGGCGGCGGTGAATCCGCAGGGGTCGCCAAACCTCAATCAGCTGCATAGCCCAAGCCGCCTCCGCTGGCACCCGCACGTGCCCCTCCCTACTGGCAGGCACGGGAAGTGCGCCACAAGCCCCAGGCGCAGACCGAGCTGTAGGGCGCATAGGCCGTAGCCTGCCGCGCCGTCAGGCCGACCTCAAACCGACGCTGGTT
>Ga0172362_10000889_pt1 | contig 25283 bp, 26 predicted proteins | sample LakKivs1_kivu2a2_FD_114534 | JGI IMG/M metagenome (GOLD analysis project Ga0172362, IMG submission 114534) | Sediment microbial communities from Lake Kivu, Rwanda - Sediment s1_kivu2a2 | ecosystem: Environmental > Aquatic > Freshwater > Lake > Sediment | place: Rwanda: Western Province, Lake... | reverse complement strand
TGCGTGTTGCGATAATTGAAGCGTTACAGCAGAGAGGAGCTGAAGGCGAGCAGAAGGACGGGATGGATGTCGCCCTGTGTGTTATTAATACACATACAAATGAGCTGCAGTACTGCGGGGCAAACAGTAATTTAATTTTAATAACGGGGAACAGGGAATTAAGGGAGATCGCATCGGACAAGATGCCGGTAGCTATATATGAAAACATGAAGCCATTCACGAACCATGTGATTAATCTCCGGAAGGGAGATACACTATACCTGGCATCAGACGGTTTTGAAGATCAGTTCGGAGGGGAAGAAGACAAGAAATTTAAAAGATCAAGGCTGAAGAATCTTCTGGCTGAGATATCAGACAAACCCATGGATGAGCAGAAAGAAATACTTGAGAACACGTTTGAGAAATGGAAGGGTACAAAAGCCCAGACTGATGATGTTACCATACTTGGAATCCGGATTTAGGTAACTTATTACCATTCTGATTATTATTCTTTTCCTGGCTGCCCCTGTCTGCCAGCCGGCGGATGGGGGCTTTCTGCTTGTCCGGGGAAACTTATACCGCAATAAATTCCGATGTTTATTGCAGATAAATGGTGTTTATATCCTCCGTTGTATTCAATATATGGTGAAAGAAGGAATCGCCCGAAATATTTGTTTAATTCAATGCCTGTTGCAAATGTTACGTATCCGGTTCCTGTTGCATTGTCAGGCGGAAATCCTTCTTCACCTGCAACCCTGAAACGCAGCAGACTGGCATATGGGGCAATATCTGCAGATTGTCCAAGCGGGAAATGATATGCCACATGTTCAAATGACAAGGCATAAAATGCAAGAAACAGGAATAAATCGCCAAAGGATTCAAACTCATAGCCGGGACTCAGCGCATCGGGCTTAAAGAGCAGGAAAGGAACGACTATCAGTCCCGGTCCCAGGTGTATATATTTGCGGCCAAAAACAAAATCGGCATCCATGCTTATCCTGTTGCTTACAAAATAGCTGGTTTTAAGTCCGCCGGCCAGTTGCATACCGCCAGGAGTATTTATCAGCAGGTTTGGAGAAACTGAAAAACTTCTTTCTCCCTTAAAGTGCTTTAACGGGTTATTAGCAGATTTATAATATTCAAACTGGGAAAAAGTATAACCTGAATAGAACAGAACAACAATTACTATGCAGAGAAGTTTTTTTGTCATTGAAAGAGCATAGATAAGAAGTACTGAGAATTAATAAGACCAAAATAAAACAGAACCAATATATTATCAAATTTAATAATAATCATGAGAGAATTAAAGCGGTTGTTCGGGGCTGAGTGAAAAAGTTGATTTCTGAAGTATATTGTTTTATTCTTATTGTACTGGTATCGTTCACCGGTTGGCAGACAAAAGCCTTAGCTCTGTTAAATAGTGTTAAATCAGCTGTTTATTAAATATCTATAATTTCTAATTCTTTATATTGCACTGGTATAATCAGATCAGGGAATGAAAAGAATCTTATTTGCTGTAACATGTATTTCACTTCTTTATGCCTGCTCGACAGGTGAAGAACAGCTGGTAAAGAAAGCTGAAAAAATACATCAGAAATATCTTACTGTCGATACACATTGCGACACTCCGATCGAAATAATGAATTCGGGATTTGATCTCGGAGAAAAGCATGACAGGGGCTGTGTCGATTTTCCCAGGATGGTTGAAGGGGGGCTTGATGCAGAATTTTTTGCGGTGTATATCGGACAGGGTCCGAGAAACGATACTGCGTATAATAAGGCACATGACCAAGCTCTGAAAATATTCAGCGCGATCCGCGAGAACGTGGAAAAGAACTCAGGTATGGCATCCCTGGCATTCAGCCCGGACGATGCCTACAAGATGAAAAAAGATAAAAAGATAGCATCTTTCGTAGGTGTTGAGAACGGTTACCCGGTTGGCAAAGATATATCAAGGGTTAAACAATATTACGATCTTGGAGCAAGATACATAACACTTTGTCATTCAGGCAATAATGATATCTGTGATTCCTCGACTGATCCCAGGGGCCCTGAGCATGACGGGCTGTCTGCTTTCGGAAAAGAGGTGGTGAAGGAGATGAACAGGCTTGGGATGATGATCGATGTATCGCATATCTCAGATAAATCCTTCTATGATGTCATAGAAAACTCAAAGGCACCGGTAATTGCTTCACATTCTTCGACGAGGGCAATCTGTTCAAGCCCAAGAAACCTTACAGATGATATGCTCCTGGCCCTAAAAGCGAATGGAGGAGTTATACAGATCTGCATCCTCAGCAGTTATATCAAAACACCTGAACCCAATCCTGAGCTGGATGCGAAATTGAAAGAGCTGAGAGAAAAATACGGAGAGATCAGTACCCTGACGGATGAACAAAGAAGACTTATCCGTGAAGAAAGGTGGCAGATCCAGAGCAAGTACAGGAAACTGGCAACCGTATCGGATGTTGTAGATCATATCGATCATGTAGTACAAATAATCGGGATCGATCATGTAGGCATAGGTACAGATTTTGACGGCGGCGGAGGTGTCAACGGATGCCAGTCTGTTGCTGAAATGAAAAATATTACCCTCGAACTGCTGAGGAGAGGCTATTCAAACAGTGATATCAGTAAAATATGGGGCGGCAATATAATGAGAGTCTTCCGTGAGGTAGAAGCTGTTGCCGGTGAGTAGCTCAGGCTTTGCAAGCCATAGTCCCGAGTCCTCGGGACGACGGCTTGGCTCAGGGCTCAGAGTAGTTTATTAACTCTTAACCCTGTGCCCTGCGCTCTGCGCCATTATAGCCTGACCCGGGAGAATTTCAATGTTTTAAGGATCCAGTCCGGCAGCGGTTTATAAGGGTCTCTCTCTTTTAGGTTAATATACCATCCTATTTTTTTGAGAATCGGAATTTTATGAGTCTCAACAAACTCTATGAGAATCCCGTCGGGATCTTCAATGTAAGCAAAATGACCTGCTGCCTCACCCATGTCAAAACTGTTTCCCTGGTGACTGTGCATGCTGTCTACCCTGAAAGGAAATCCCATCCTGCCGCAGTGGTCCCTTAGTTGGTCCATTCCCCTGATATCAAAGCAGATATGTATGAAGCCCGGGTCGCCCCACATGCGACCTTCATAGATCTTTTTTCCCGGATTGCCGGTCGAGGAAATAAGCTCCATCTCGCTTTTCCCGAATAGTCTTCCGAAAGGTCCTCCGACAGGTCCCGGGTTTCTCAGCAATACTCTGCGGAAAGTCTTATCTCCCGAGGGTATATTTGACAGATCAGGAAAGACTCCGGTAACATCATAGACCACCTGATCATAGCCGAGAATGTCCGAATAAATCACTCTGGCTTTATCAATATCAGATACCCCGATCACTGCGCCGTATGAACCTCCCGATTCCTTATTCTCATTCATGAACCAGTAATTGTCTTCCACCATCTGGAAAATATTTCCATACGGATCTTTGATGAAGAAAGTCATTTTACCGTTTGGATCGGGCATTGGTTCGCCAAGGATAGCCGTATTGTTTTTTTGATGGAAAGAATAAGCCGAACCGATATTTTTAATTTTTATTTTACATGCAATTATGCCCAGATCACCAAGCCTGATTTCTTCCCTGATTTTCTCAGGTACCTTGCCTTTGTGCTGCCATATTTCAAAACCGCCTCCGCTCTGCAGGTTAACTGCCAGAACTGCATGCCTTTTCCTTGGTACTCCTCCGGTAAACGGAAGCATCAGTTTTGCTTCAGCTTCTTCCTCAAAAATGCGGCAGTCCATTCCGAGCCTGTTTATATACCATGCCCACGCTTCCCCGACGTCTGTAACTCCGATTCCGATCTGCTGGATCCCTCCCATAACGTATTCTTTCATAGTAGTATTGATTAATTTGTCTAAGTTGGTTTTATCCTGTCAGCTATCCTGAAAAAGAGCCAGGGGCAGATCCTTCTTATGTACAGCAGGGAAATTTCACTGCCGCCGACAAGGATTTCCCTTTTGTTTCTCAGTATGCCTCTGATTATGATCTTCGCCGCTTTTTCCGGCGGAATGCCTTTTGCAAGTCCTTCATCGAGTTTTCCATGTTCCCTCCCCTCAGAATCGAGGGCATGAAATGATATACTTGTTCTTACCCTGCCGGGGATGAGAACAGATGTTCTTATATTGTTATGCTTGTTCTCGAGAAAGAGTGTTTCAAAAAATCCATGCAGAGCCTGCTTGGAAGCTGAATAGGCAGAGCGGAGAGGGAACCCGAATCTTCCTGATATACTGCTTGTTGCAATAATATGTCCCGATTTCTGCCTGATCATGTACGGAAGTATTGCTTTCGTAAGAGCAATTGTTCCGAAATAGTTGATCTCGAAAATTTTCCTGTCGAGCCATAATGGTGTTTCGTCAATGCGGGATCTCTGGCTTATTCCGCCTATGTTGAAAAGGAAATCAATTTTTTCCAGGTCTTTCATCTGCCTGTCAACAAGATTTTTGATTTCCGAAGCATCTGAGAGATCGAAAGGCACGCAGGTAACTCTTTCCTGTGATTCACTGCACGCGGTTTTAACCCGGGACAGACCATCAGGATCATTGGATGAGATAATTGCTTTTCCGCCTCTTTTGACAAATTCATAAACCAGGGCTTCCCCGATACCAGATGAAGCCCCGGTTATCCATGCTGTTTTTCCGGAAAATATTGCTTGATTTCCCATTTCAAAGGCTTGCTACCAGGTTCAATAATTCATCATGATTTCTCTTGAGTTCAAGGTAATCCTGATTATTATTCCTCTTATATTTCCATATTCTGAAACCTCCTATGATACGCCGGAACAGCAGTGAATAATTCCATGCAAACACCCCTGTAAGGGGGATTGTGACAAATATCATCAATGCCAGCCACCACGACGAAACAAATATCAGCAGCAGAATCAAAAACAAAGGAAGCATTATAATGGCCAGGCCCAGGGATAATCCGTATCTGACAGATGAATGAAACTGGATATCCTTGATTTTTTTGATCTGGAGTTTTGGTATGGCAAGGAATGTCAGGGTAAAAATGTTCCCGTAAATAAAAATCGGGAATGTTGCCACTATACCTGCAATTCCTGCTATAAGCCATCCCAGGGGATGTTTCTTTTTTGCCAGCAGCCTGTATTCCGTGTTCAGTTCTTTTGCTTTCTTCTTTACTTCCAGAGTCATTGAACAGATTTTCTTATACATAGTAAGATCTTTGCTGCATATTGCATTCAACTTATCAATTAATTCTCTGTCCCTGTATAATTTAGGGAATTTTATATCGTCACTGTACCTGCCGTTTATGAGGTTTCTTAATTCATCGATAGCCTCGTAATCCTCATCAGACTGAATGTGAACAATCAGTTTTTTTATCTCTGAAGACAACCTGTTTCTAAGTTCGTTCAGGGCTATCTCAGGATTCTTCCTGTACATGTCATGAAACTCGGAAACTTCAACGGGTTTCCCGTAAACCACGGTAAGAACCTGCCGGAACCTGTTGTAGCTGGAATATTCCAGTCCGACCGGAATGATCTTGATATTAAGAGCGAAATCAGAGGCTTCCTCAGCCTGGAAAGCTACCCGGCAGATACCTTTTTTGAGCTGCCTGAGCCTCCTGAATCCTGCATGATCTCCTTCCGGGAGGATGACAAGACCGTTCTTGTTTCTTAGAACATCTATTGTCTTGTCAAATATTTCGTCATTTCCCCTGAGGGTACTGAATCCGTCCCTTAACCTGTAAACAGGAAGGATCTTCAGGAAATATAAAAGGGAGGCAATGAATTTCCTTTTAAAGATATCGGCCCTGGCGAGGAACACTGGCTGACCTTTATGAGTGAAAAGCACTGCAAGCGCATCCATCAGTGCATTCTGGTGATTGGGGGCAAAGATAAGATGATGATCAGGATTAATATTATCCCTGCCTATCACTATCACCTTCCTGTAATAAATATTGCTGTGCCAGAATCCGGCAAATAACTTTAATAAGGCGTATTTTATGGAATATTTCTCAATATTTTCCTTGCCCATTCCTGAAAAAATAATTTGCCAGCAAGGTCTTCTCAACCAATCGCCGCAATATTATGCAAGATAAAAAAAAGGATTTCTTCCGTCAATAGCATTTGGAATTTCAGATGATATTCCGGGAATTATAAGTCTTTATACCACCATTATTACTTATCGTTGAATCCATCATTCCATCTGTCAATAATTCTTCTTTCCTTTTTTGTCGGCCGGCCGGTTCCTTTTTTTCTGAAACCTGTATTACCTGTTTTCTGAAAATGAAGCTTGCTTTTTTCGCTTTCAGGTGTAATATCTTCGATATAATTTACTGCAAGTGAGGCAGAAACGCGATTCTCAAGAGGGCAGATAACACGGTATGAGTATATTGCCGGTGGCTTTCTTACAATTATTATATCATCACCCTCGATTGTTTTTGACGGCTTGACAGGGATCCCGTTTACCATTACCCTGCCCATCCTGCAGGTATTTGAAGCGAGTGTTCTGGTTTTAAAGATCCTTACGGCCCAGAGATACTTATCTATCCTTACGGTTTGTGGTTCAGCCATTTCCCGGTTCAGGATTATTTCCGGAATTGTCAGCAGGTAATTTTCCCAGCCTGTTATAAGCTGTCATAGTGAGCTCGGTACCGGCAATCCCGAATGATTTTATCATTTCAACAACGATTAAGATCCTTTTGTTGACAAATTCCTTCTCTTCGGCGTTCCATGCACCCAGAACAAAATTAACCTGTGCTCCTTTTCTGAAACCGTTCCCGATGCCAAACCTTATACGGGCATAATTTGTAGTTGAAAGGATCGTGCTGATATGAGAAAGGCCGTTGTGACCACCGTCGCTGCCTTTAGGTCTCATCCTTATACTGCCCGGGGGGAGTGCTATGTCGTCGACAATTACCAGCAGGTTTTCGAGCGGTATTTTTTCCTTTCTGAGCCAGTACCTGACGGCATTGCCGCTGAGATTCATGTATGTCGACGGTTTGAGAAGAATGAACTCTCTTCCCTTATATTTTATACGGCAAACTGAGCCATATCGTTTATCGGAAAAGCCGGCACCCGATTCTGATGACATTGCATCAAGTACCATGAATCCGATATTATGACGGGTATCAGAATACTCTTCCCCTATATTTCCCAGGCCAACTATCAGATACTTCATTGTGCCTGATAATTAATAATATATCAGGATTTCTTCTCTTTCCCTTTTTCTTCTGCCGGAGCTTCAGCGCCAGCTTCTGCACCTTCAGCAGCAGCGGCGGCAGCTTCAGCAGCAGCAGCTTCAGCAGCCTCTTCCTCTTCAGTCTTAAGAGCAACACGGGAAGTAGCCACTGAAACGACAGGGGTAATTTTCGGATCGAGCAGTTCAATCTTGCTGTATGAAAGATCTCCCACTTTAATGGAATGATGTATTTTAAGTTCGGTAACGTCCACGACAAGGTCTTCCGGAAGGTCGGCTGCGAGCCCTTTTACCTTCAGATGCCTTCTTCTGACCATGAGTTTACCGCCGGCTTTCACACCGACAGATTCTCCTGTCACTGTGACCGGAACATCAATAATTACTGGTTTGTTGTCAAATATCTGAACGAAATCGGCATGCAGGATCCTGTCGGTTACAGGGTGAAACTGCATATCATGAAGGACAGCATTGATTTCTTCTCCTTCAAGATTCAGTTTTACAAGGTGTGCTTCATGAGTGTAAACAAGATTTTTAAAGCTGTTCTCATGGGCATAAAAATGAATGTTCTTTTCCTTCCCGTAAATAACGCAGGGTACGTTTCCCTCGTTTCTGAGCTTTTTTGTTTCTTTCTTTCCAAGTTCTTTTCTGAATGAACCTTTGATCTCAATTGTCTTCATTTGATCTGATGTTATTGTGCTACTAAATCCCGCCTTGCGGGACCCCATCACACGTTCGACATTTTAAAAATCGGACTGCAAATATATGACAAAGGAATCAGAACACAAAATTTGTGCTTATCGACTGGTTTGTATTGACTGCCTGGATGGTTCTGGCGAATATCTCGGAAATTGAGAGTACTTTTATTTTATCTGATGTATTATTAAAAGGGACTGAATCAGTAACGACGAGCTCCTCAATCGCAGAATCGTTTATTCTTTCGATTGCATTGCCGGAAAGTATTGGATGTGTTGCAAAAGCCCTGATACTCCTTGCGCCTCTTTCTTTCATCATATCGGCAGCAAGCACCATAGTTCCGGCAGTATCTACCATATCATCAATAATTACCACGTTCCGTCCCTCGACTTCACCTATCACCGACATTTCCTCTATTACATTGGGTTTTTTACGCAGTTTGTAGCACAGGACCATTTCCGACTGGAGGTGTCTCGAATAGGCATTTGCCCTTTTGGATCCGCCCATATCGGGTGCGGAAACCGTAAGGTTTTCAAGTTTCAGGTTTTCAATGTACGGGGCAAATATCGCTGACCCGAACAGGTGGTCAACCGGGACATCAAAGAATCCCTGTATCTGGTCGGCATGCAGATCCATGGTGATCAGCCTGTCGACGCCGGCAGTACTGAGAAGGTCGGCTGAGAGCTTTGAACCTATTGAAACCCTGGGCCTGTCTTTCCTGTCCTGGCGGGCAAATCCGTAATAGGGTATGACTGCAATGACTTTATAGGCAGAGGCTCTTTTTGCCGCATCAATCATCAGAAGAAGTTCAAACAGATTGTCTGCCGGGGGATTCGTTGACTGAACGATGAAAACCATATCGCCCCTGACAGATTCATCAAAGCATGGCTGAAATTCACCATCGCTGAATTCCGTGACAGAACTTTTGCCAAGTTCTATTCCAAGTTCGTCTGCTATTTTTTGCGCGAGCTGCCTTGATGATCTGCAGGCAAAGAGCTTCATTGGCGCTTTTCCATACATAATTGGATTATTTTCTGTTTGACCTGTTTGTGCCTTACAAAATTAAATATTCCTTTTAATATCAATCTCTATTTGAAAACTTGTTGAAAGATTCTTCAATAAAGTCCAGTATCTCCTGCCTTCCTGTTTTTCTTAGCGCCGATGTAATGAATGTAACCGGCAGGGATTCCCATGTTCTCAGCATTTCCTCGTCATACCGGGACATTGATTTCTTCAGAACAGCTTGCCCTGCCTTATCAGTCTTCGTAAAGACTCGTGCAAAAGGAACCCCGTTGATGCCAAGAAATTCCATGAAATCCAGGTCGGATCTCTGTGGTTTGAGTCTTGAATCAATAAGTACGAACAGGCAGATAAGGTTTTCCCGTTTCAAAATATACTCCCTGGTATTTTTTATCCATTTCTCGCGCATTTTCACGGGAACTCTAGCGTATCCGTATCCCGGAAGATCAGCGAGGTACCATTTTCCGTTGATGAGGAAATGATTTATGAGTCGGGTTTTTCCCGGTTCGCCGGATATCCTGGCCAGTCTCTTCCGGCCGGTAAGCATGTTAATCAGCGATGATTTGCCTACATTTGAGCGTCCGGTAAATCCAAACTCGGGTTTATCAGGCGGAGGACATTGTTTTATTGTTGTACTGCTTTTAACGAATGAAGCTGAACGGATTACCATTGGCTTCGGTTAATTTAGATCGTTATAAGGCAAGTCTATCTTTTTATAAGCCAGATACCTGTTCCCGAATGCGGTAATTATCTCACCGATTATACCCACGTAGTTTTGTTTTGGAGTACCGGTTTTCCTGAGCGTCAGAGTGGCTTTGCCCCCGGTAGTCCTTATCATCTGGCATTTAGCTGTATCGAAACGGTTATCAGTAAATTCACCCCTGTAGAATTTCACTCTCTGGTCGTTGTCTGATAAGTAAAGGTTTATCGTGTACCTCCCTGATGAATTGTATTCATCCTTTATTTCAGCAACAATTGCAGGATAATCTGTTACTCGTTTCCCGTTCCTGGTGAATTCCTCAAAATAGTGTGTTCTCAGACCCTTGCTATAGCCTATTTTCGCCCTGATTTCCCCGGTCCTGTAATATTGCTTCTGTATTCCGTCAACGGTGTCATGTTTATATGGTGTTGTTCTGAATAACTGACCTTCAGTATAATACCAGCCGGAAGAGTCTTCACGGAGATCGTTGATATACCAGAATGTCTGGTAAAGCTGTCCTCCGGGATAAAAAGTCTTTGTTAATCCGTTCCGGACGCCATTTTTGTAAGAGACCTCCTTTAGAAGAACCTGTTTACTGTAGTATTGTACTATTGAATCCGGAACGAGTACGGAGTCACTTTCTGAAGCAAGGCCTTTTTTCCCCGGACCTTTGTTCATGCATCCGCCGGCGATGATCAGTAAAAGAAATACAAAGAGGGTACCTGTAAATATTTTCATGTTAATCAGTTATTTTATAGGTGTTTATTTAAATTATGACCGATGAATACTTCAAGGAGGGAGGCTTCAGGTGAAGGTTCAAGCACAACATCCTTTATCATTGCCGGAAGCAGCACTGTTTCACCCTTTAAAACCGGTTCAGAGTCACCATTCCAGCGTATCAGAAATTCGCCTTCCGTACATATATATATTATAAACGAATCGATGAGGTTGTAATCTTTTGTAATAAGCTCATTGAATGTCAGGGAGTTAGTGTTAAAAAATTCACAGCTGACCAGATTATCGGTTTTGTTGATTGTATTTTCGCCGGTTATTTTGTTTCTGCCTGCCGCTCTGAAATCAATTGCATCGATTGCCAGTTCTGTATGCAGCTCTCTTGGCTTTCCGTTCCTGTCCTTCCTGTTCCAGTCATAAATCCTGTAGGTAATATCGGAAGTCTGCTGGATTTCAACAAGAATATTTCCTGCTCCTATTGCATGAATTCTTCCTGAAGGGGTGAAAAAGACATTTCCCGGCAGAGATTCTTCATCATTCAGTAATCCCGGAATCTCCTTGCTTTCGAGCGTTTTTAGGAAAGTTACTCTGTCGGATGGTTCATTGAAGCCGGTATAGATCCTTGCATTATTTTCACTTTCAAGGATATACCACATTTCAGTTTTTCCGTATGCCTTGTGTCTTTTTCTTGCAAGGTCGTTTCCCGGATGAACCTGAACCGAAAGGTCCTCCCGTGCTTCAATAATCTTGATAAGCAGGGGAAATTCATTCCCGAATTTATCAAACACCGCGTCTCCGATCAGATCTCCCATATAAACTTCTATCAGCTCCTCGATGTTGTTCCCGGCCAGGAAGCCGTTGCTTACAACTGACAGGTTATCCGAAACTGCAGACAATTCCCAGCTTTCTCCGTATTTCTTCCCTGGATCACCTTTTTTATGGTAACGGTTTACAAGTGAGGTGCCGCCCCAGATTTTCTCTTTTAATATGGGTTCAAATTTTATCGGATATAGTTCTGACATAGAAGCAATCAGGGTTAAATGTTCAGTCTGAGAGCACCACATCATTAAGTAATCCTTCGACAGGGCACCGTGGCGCTATGCGGTTCGCTCCAAACTTTTTTATACATTTGATGCTGCAAATGTAATAATAATAATGCTTATAGTAGGAATTGCAGGCGGAACAGGTTCAGGAAAAACCACTGTAGTCAGGAAGGTTATGGAAGTTTTTCCGAATAATGAAGTAACAGTAATACCGCAGGACGCTTATTACAGGGATAACGGACATATTCCGCTTGAAGAAAGGCAGAAAATAAATTTTGACCATCCCGATTCGCTTGAATTCAGTCTTCTCATAGATCATCTGGAACAGCTCAGAAGAGGCAGAACCATTGAAATGCCGGTTTATTCATACCTGACATGCCTGAGGTCGGAAGAGACAATAACTGTCAGGCCGTCGAGAGTTGTTATTGTTGAGGGTATACTGGTTCTGGCGGATGCCGGTTTACGTAATATATTGGATATCAAAGTATATGTTGATGCCGATGCCGACGACAGGCTTGGAAGGGTTATACGGCGCGACATTGAAGAGAGAGGGCGGGATGTGGTTAAAGTTCTTGCAAGATATCATGATACTGTTAAACCTTCACACCTCCAGTTCATAGAACCGTCGAAGAGATATGCCGACATAATAATACCAGGAGGCGGTGAAAATCAGGTGGGCATTGAAGTCCTCATAACAATAATCAGGCAGCATTTATCCTGACAAAAACATTCAAAAAATGCTCGATAACATTAAAATAGAAGATGTACTGTTCCTTGATATAGAAACGGTTCCTCAGGCTGCATCTTTTGAACTGCTGGATCCTGCAAGACAGGTTTTATGGGAAAAGAAATCAAAACTTCTGAGAAGTCCTGAGCAGACAGCTGAAACCAGTTTTGAGAGAGCAGGTATTTACGCGGAATTCGGAAGGATTATCTGCATTTCAGTGGGCTTCATAAAGGAGAAAAATCCTTTTTCCTTAAGAATAAAATCATTTTACAGTGATGACGAAAAAAGCCTGCTGACGGAGTTCACAGGCATGCTTTCCAGGTTTTCAAAGCCAAACAGGGAGGCATTGCTTTGTGCTCATAACGGCAAGGAGTTCGACTTTCCCTACATTGCCCGGAGAATGATTATCAACCGGCTGGTGATTCCTGAAATATTAGACAACGCTGGGAAGAAACCCTGGGAAGTAAAACTCCTGGATACAATGGATCTCTGGAAATTCGGTGATTATAAAAGTTATACATCACTCGAGTTGCTTACATCGGTTTTGGAAATTAAATCCCCGAAGGATGAAATTGACGGAAGCATGGTAGCCAGGATCTATTATGAAGATAAAGATCTTCAGAAGATAGCACGTTACTGCGAAAAGGATGTTGTGGCTGTTGCACAGGTTCTTATGAGGCTTATGAATCTTCCTGAAATAGGTGAGGATAAAATTGAATCAGTGACGGTTTTCTGATAAAACCTGCCTGTCACTTTAGTAGACCTAGCAATTCTTCAATTACAGCCTGCGGATTATCTGCGTGAAGCCAGTGGCCAGAATCTTTAATTACTTTTATTTCTGCCGCCGGGAATAATTTAAAAATATCCTGATGATCACTATCCGGGATATAATCAGAGTATTCCCCTTTAAGGAAAATGACCGGGAATCCGGCGACCTGCCGCTGAACGGGTAATCCTTCGACAATCTTGTCAAGGTTATTTATCAGGGTTACTGCATTGAGTTTCCATGAGAATCTTTTTTTCTCATCCCTCTGAAGGTTTTTAAGTATAAGGCCTCTCACTCTTTCGGAAGTTATCCTTTCAGCCAGCATCCTGTCGGCTTCAGCCCTGGATCCAGCTTTCAGAATATCAGTTTCAACAATGGATTTAAGGATCGAGTTCATTTCATTCTGAGCCTTTGCTTGCCTGTCAATATCGCTGAAAGGAGAAATGTCCATAACAACCAGTCCTTCAATCATTTCAGGCCATGTCATGGCAAATGTCATGGCTGTTTTGCCTCCCATGCTATGCCCTGCAAGGAAAAATTTCCGGAGGCCAAGGTCAGAGGCAAGTTCGTGAAGATCGCTGCTCATTGATTCATAATCGTGGATCTCACTGTGGGGAGAGTGTCCGTGATTTCTGAGGTCGGGAAGGATGACACTGAAATGTAAGCTTATGTTCTTTGCTATCGTGACCCAGTTATCAGAAGATCCGTATAATCCATGAAGGATTACCAGATAAGGACCTTCACCATATTGTCTGTAAAACAGTTTCATGCAGACTTCAACCGGTCAGCTGATGTTTGTACATCCGGATCGTATTCTCCAGTCCCATATATAATGCGTCGGAGATCAGTGCATGCCCGATAGATACTTCGAGAAGCCACGGAATATTCCTGTGCAGATATGCCAGATTGTCCAGGTTCAGGTCATGTCCGGCATTGATTCCCAGTCCGAGATCCCTCGCCAGTTCAGCCGCCCTGATGAAAGGTTCAATTGCCTCAGCCGCGTTTTTACTGAAACCTGAAGCATACGGTTCGGTATAAAGTTCAACCCTGTCGGTTCCTGAAGCAACTGCATTTTCAATAATAACTGCTTTTGTATCGACAAAAAGTGAAGTGCGGATTCCTGCCTTTTTGAAAGTGGAGACCACATCTGTCAGGAAACTCCTGTTTTTCAAAGTATCCCAGCCGGCATTCGACGTTATGGCATCATGTTTGTCGGGAACCAGTGTCACCTGATCAGGTTTTACAGAGAGGACAAGATCGATAAAGCTGTCGGATGGATTTCCCTCGATATTGAACTCGGTCTTTATGATCGGTCTTATTTCGAGGACATCCTTATAACGGATGTGGCGTTCATCCGGCCTGGGGTGAACCGTTATTCCGTCTGCTCCGAAAAGCTGGCAGTTGATGGCAGCATTAAGGACATTTGGAATGTTCCCTCCGCGGGCATTTCTTATTGTCGCTATTTTATTTATGTTAACGCTCAGTTTTGTCATAAAATAAAAGTGTTGTTTATACGTATTGCTATTGAAGTACAAAATTAATATAACTGTCTTTTTTTTTAGTAATTTAGAAGAAAATTAACTGTTATGGTTGCCGGTGACCTGATATCTGAAGTTATCCCAGCCCTGAAAACATCCGACACTGGGCAGACCGCACTGAACTGGATGGAGATATTCAGGATTTCCCATCTGCCGATTGTAAATAACCAGGATTTTCTCGGGCTTATTTCAGATACTGACATTTATGATATGAACCAGCCTGAGGAACCAATTGGTAACCATGAACTTACTCTTCTGAAACCATACGTGACAACAGACCAGCACCTTTTCGAGGTTGTTGGTGTTGCAGCAAAGCTTAAACTATCGGTGGTACCGGTACTGGATAACAATAATCACTATAAGGGAGTAATAACTGTCAATGACCTGATCAGCAGTATTGCCAGGATCTCTTCAATGGACCAGCCGGGCGGAATCATAGTTCTTGAAATGACTGAAAGGGACTATTCCCTGACCCAGATAGCCCAGATAGTCGAGAGCAATAATATCAAGGTCATGAGTATGTACATAACCTCACCGCCTGATTCAACCAAACTTGAAGTCACACTGAAAGTCAATTCAACAGATCTTCTTTCGGTAATAAGAACATTTGAGAGGTACAATTATGACGTCAAGACCTGGGTTACCACCGACGATTCGCTCGACAGGTTTTATTCAGAGAGGTTCGATTTGCTTATGAAATATCTTAACATCTGATTATCAATGTTAAAAAGAGTTGCTGTATTCAGCAAGGATTATACACTGAGGACCAGGGAGGGGGTTCAGAGACTGTTAAATGAGTTATGCAGGCGCGGAATAGAAATTCATCTGTACCAGAAATCATTTGAACAGCAATCTCAATATATAGGAGATCTTATCTCCATGTTCAGCGATGTATCATCACTTACGGCACTTCCTGACATGTTTCTGAGTGTCGGAGGAGACGGCACTTTTCTTGAGACTGTTCTTAAGGTAAAGGACTTTGGCATTCCGATAGCCGGTGTAAACACTGGCAGGATGGGATTTCTTGCAAATATCCCCGGTGAAGAAATCGGTAAATCACTGGATCTTCTATGCAATAATGAGTACGTGATTGTCGAAAGATCTCTTCTTGAGATGATAAAGCCTGCCGCTCTTTTTGACGACAGCCAGGCGACCGCTCTGAATGAGATCACAATTCAGAAATCCAATCTCAGCATGCTGACATTAAATGTGTATGTTGATGACGCTTTCCTGAACACGTACTGGGCTGACGGATTGATCGTTTCCACTGCAACGGGATCGACAGCCTATAATCTTAGTGTCGGGGGTCCTATTTTATCACCGGAAGATGAAAGCATAATTATTTCACCCATTTCGCCGCATAATCTGACTGTCAGGCCGATAGTATTGTCGGGCAACTGCAGATTGAGGATGACCATAGAAGGCAGGTCGGATGAATGTCTTGCAACCTGTGATTTCAGATTCAAAAAAATTCCCATAACGGAGGAGATTCATATTCAAAAAGCCCCATCCAAGCTGAAAACCGTGATGCTTAAAGACAGTGATTTTTACAGTACGCTGAGAAACAGGCTGATGTGGGGAGCTGATCGGCGGAATTAAAAAAATGTTATATTTGTATTGCATTAAAAGCTGATATTATGAAAAGGTCTGTTCTTGTAATATTGATAGCATGCTTTTTTGTCCCGGTATCTAATGCCCAGCTTTGGAAGATGCGGAGATGGGAAGCTATGGGAGGTTTCGGACCATCGCTGTTCTTTGGGGACGTTGGAGGATTTTCCCGGTCAAAAAACATCCTTGGACTAAAGGATATGAGCTTCCTCCAGACGCGTTTCGATATCAATGGCAATGTGAAATTCCGCGTCACAAGGACCATTAATGCCAGAGTCAGCATGACCTATGCTCTTATGCATGCCACAGATAAAAGAGGGTCAAACGAAGGGCGTGAATTTGAGGCTTCAATGTCATTTCTTGAGCCTGCTGTGATAGGCGAATATTATTTCATCAAGAATCTTGCAGAGAACAGTTATCGTTTTGTCAGGGGAAAGGGGAATTTCGTCAAGGAGCTTATGACTTCTCTTGATTTTTACGCATTTACCGGTATAGGAGGTCTTTCATATACGGTGAAAGGTAATGATGCCCTTATCGACAAAGGCTTGCAAACAGGAGGATTCTGCTCCGTGGTGCCTGTTGGGCTGGGTGCAACTCTGATCTTCTCGCCTAATCTCAATTTCGGAGTAGAATTCGGCGGCAGGTATGCATTTTCAGATTATCTGGATGGTTATACTTCACAATATTCCAAGGCTAACGACGTTTATTATTTTTTGAATGCCACTATTACTTACAAGCTGAAAACAGGGCCTCATGGTTTGCCCTCGTTCAGAAGATAATGAACGGGATAATAATTGATGAAGAAATCACCTTGGATTTTCCTGTTGATATGCATTTCGTTTACTGCTGCAGGACAACGTAATTCCGATTACGGGATCTTTTCCGGTATATCCACATATATGGGTGATATTAATCCTGGCAGATTGTTTTATTCACCTCTGCCTGCGGCCGGTGTTTTCTACAGATACAACCTGCATCCCCGGCAGGCTCTCAGGGGAAACTTTTTTGCCGGAGGGCTTAAAGCCGATGACCTTGATTTCGATAACAGCTTTCAGAAATCAAGGGCTGCTTCTTTTTCGGGAATGATAGGAGAACTGGCCGTGCAGTTTGAGTTTAATTTTCTTCCATATACAACCCAGGGTAAACTTTGGGATTTTACACCTTATTTTGCTGCGGGAACAGGAGTGGTTTTTATCAATACTGCCACTGTAACTTTCAAGCCTGTGATTCCGTTTTCTGTTGGATTCAAGGCAAATATCCATAAAAATATGGGATTGGAAGCGGAATATGGTTTTCGTAAAACTTTTTATGATAACTTTGACGGCCTGAAAGATTTAGTTGCTCCATCTGATTATGGATGGTTGCACAACAACGACTGGTATTCTTTTGCAGGAATAGCGGTTACATGGAAGATTTACAGCAAGCTGGCCGGATGTCCGGCCTTTAGCGATGTTGACGGAGAAAGAAGGCGGAAATAAAGATGAAATCTGTTAAAGGGATAGATATGAGAAGACTGCCAATCCATGTTGCTATAATCATGGATGGTAACGGCAGATGGGCGACTCAGCATGGTATGGAAAGAATATTCGGGCACAGGAGAGGTGTTGAGTCGGTACGAAGTGTCATTGAAGCAGCTGCCGAACTTGGAATAAAATACCTTACTCTGTATGCTTTCTCCACTGAAAACTGGGGAAGACCTGACGAGGAAGTCTCAGCCCTGATGGGCATTATGGTGCAATCTCTTAATAAAGAAACAGATACACTGATAAAAAACAATATACGGCTTATTGCAATAGGCGATATTGAAAGGCTCGCTGATGATGTACAGGCAAGGCTTTTTGAAACGATACATCTTACTTCCGGCTCAACAGGACTGGTTCTCAATGTAGCATTAAGCTATAGTTCAAGGTGGGAAATAACACAGGCAGCTAAAATAATAGCCCTGGAAGTCAGGGATGGAACCCTTAAACCGGATGATATCGATGAAGGTGAATTTGAAAAACACCTTGGCACATCAGGTATCCCGGATCCGGATCTTATGATTAGGACCAGCGGGGAATTGCGAATAAGCAATTTTCTTTTATGGCAGCTTGCATATACAGAATTTTACTTTACTGACAAACTTTGGCCTGATTTTGGCAAGGAAGATTTTTATAATGCTGTTATTGAGTTCCAGAAAAGGGAGAGAAGATTCGGAAAAACAGGTGAACAGATTGTGGAAAAATAACGTGACAATGGTGATCAGGAAATCTACACAGATCGCAGCAGTATTGTTCCTGGTATTGAGCGGTTTTACAGCTATAGCTCAGGAAAAACAGGAGATCCTCGATTATACAACCGAGAATGATTATATTATTGGAGGAGTATCCATATCAGGAGTAAGATACCTCGATCTAAATGCGCTGATTGGCATTTCAGGACTGAGAATAAGGCAGGAAATAACAATTCCCGGGGATGCTATAAGAAGTGCAGCTGAGAAACTCTGGCAGCAGGGTCTCTTTTCCGATGTAAGAATCTCAATTGACAGGATAGAAGGCGACACTGTTTACCTTGATGTTTTTCTTCAGGAGAGGCCGAGGATATCATCAATCAAACTGAATGGCATAAGATCAGGTGATTCCGACGATCTTACTGAAAAAATAAATCTGCCGGTCGGATCACAGCTTACTTCATACATTATGAACAATACGAGTAAGATCATAAAAGACCATTTCATCGAAAAGGGATTCCTGAATACAACTGTGGATTTCGTTCAGAAAGATGATCCTGATATGCCGAATAATGTAATTCTGAATATAAATATTGATAAAAAGGAAAGAGTCAGGATAGGCGAGATAACATTTGTCGGTAATGATAATTTTGATGTCAGGAAGCTTCGCCGCCAGCTGAAAGATACTAAGAAAAAGAATATTAATTTTTTCAAACCGTCAAAATATATAACTGAGAAGTACGAAGATGACAAGGATAAACTGATTACTTTCTATAACGACAACGGATTCAAGGATTTTGAGATCTTATCAGATTCACTTTATAATATTTCGGAAGACCGTGTCGGACTGCTTCTGAGGGTAAACGAGGGCAATCAGTATTTCCTGAGGAATGTTGACTGGGTTGGTAACAGTGTGTATACAAGGGACTATCTTAATAGAGTCTTCAATGTCGAAAAAGGTTCAGTATACAATCAGTCACTTATACTCGACAGGCTTAAAGGAACAAGCGGGGCAGAAGATGCCGTTAGCAATCTTTATCTCGATAATGGCTATCTTTTCTCCCAGCTCACACCTGTGGAGGCAAAGGTTGAAGGAGATTCGATTGACCTGGAAATAAGAATTTATGAAGGCGATCAGGCTTATATCAATGATATTATTATAACCGGCAATAGCAGGACCAATGAGCATGTAGCCCGCCGTGAACTTTATACCCTTCCGGGCGATCTCTTTAGTAAAGACATGATAATCAGGTCTATAAGACAACTGGGAGTCTTGGGACACTTTGACCCTGAGAAGATAAATCCAACCCCGATCTCAGATATGACCAACGGGACAGTTGATCTCCTCTACAAACTTGAAGAAAAAGCAAACGATCAGTTTGAGATTTCCGGTGGATGGGGTGCCGGCATGCTTGTAGGAACAGTCGGTGTAAGGTTCAATAATTTTGCAATGCGCAATTTCTTCAAGCTTAACGAATGGAGGCCGTATCCCTCCGGCGACGGCCAGTCGCTGAGCATAAGGGCACAATCGAATGGCCGCGTTTACCAATCTTACAACATTTCATTCATGGAACCATGGCTTGGCGGTAAAAAGCCAAATTCATTTTCTGCCTCGATATACAGATCCATGATGACGAACGGAAAGAAAAAAAGCGAGGATGGCTTTCAGTCAATGATAATAGACGGAGCGTCGATCGGACTTGGCAAGCGGCTTCAGTGGCCGGATAACTTCTTTTCGATATACGGTGAACTAAGCTACCAGAGGTACGACCTCAGGGACTACAATGTTTATAAATTCATATTCGAGAATGGCCAGTCAAACCTGTTCAGTTTCACTGCCAGACTTTCAAGATTCTCAACAGGCCCGAACCTTATATATCCCAGAAGCGGATCATCATTCACCCTTTCGGTACAGGTTACACCGCCGTATTCGTTTATAAGCGGGAAGGATATGTCAAACGTCTCAGACCAGGTCAAATACAAGTGGATTGAATTTCATAAATGGATATTCAAGGCCGATTATTATTTTCCGCTTGATCCAAGCGATAAACTGGTATTGAACACCCGTTTCTCATTCGGCTATCTTGGTCATTATAATAAGGAAATAGGACCATCGCCATTTGAGAACTTTTCAGTAGGAGGAGACGGGATGACCGGATATAGCTTTTACGGGCGTGAAATCATTGCCCTGAGAGGTTATTCTTCCGGCAGTGGAGGAGTTGGATCTCTTACCCCGTATGATCCTGTAAAGCTGGCACCTTCGGGTAATGTATATTCCAAGATCACTTTTGAGCTTAGATATCCGGTATCACTTAATCCTCAGGCCACCGTCTATGCTCTTGCATTTCTTGAATCAGGGAGAGCCTGGGTAAAGCTGAGCGAGTACAATCCATTCAGGATGCCACGTTCAGCTGGAATAGGGCTGAGAGCAAACCTGCCGATGTTTGGTCTGCTTGGTATTGACTGGGGATATGGATTCGATCAGGTGCCTGATCCGTCAATCTTCCCAAACGCAAATAAATCACAATTCCATTTTGTAATAGGTCAGCAATTCTAATTATGAATGTTAAATCAGCAATTATGAAAAAGATTATAGTTTTTACAGGCTTAATGTTTCTTTCGACAGTATTCGCTGCTGCACAGAAATATGCTTTTGTAGATTCCGAATATGTCAGGAAAAATATACCCGCATTTACAACTGCACAGGAACAGCTGGATAAACTCTCTGCCCAGTGGGAAAAGGAGATATCAGACGGTTACGCGGTTGTTGAACAGATGTACAAAGCTTACCAGAATGAAGCTCCGCTTCTTTCACAGGATATGAAAACGAAGAGAGAAGAAGCTATCATAACCAGGGAGAAGGAGATGAAAGATCTCCAGAACAAGTACTTTGGAATGGAGGGCGAGCTCTTCAAGAAGAGGGAGGAGCTGGTAAAACCACTTCAGGATGAAATACTTAAGGCAATCAAGGACATTGCAGTTGAAGGTGCCTATGCAGTAATTTTCGATACAGCCAGCGGAGGCAATATACTATTTGCCAATCCGAAATATGACATCAGCGATCAGGTCCTCGAAAAATTAGGTTATAAGAATTAAATAACTATTTTTGCAAAATTAAATTCAAACAAAACTATCTGAAATGAAAAGGTTTATAGGAATAATAGCTCTTGTTGTTTTTGTTTCGTTCCCGGGTGAGGCTCAGAATTTCAAGTTCGGACATATCAACAGTGAGGAGCTTATCCGGGCTCTCCCGGAATTTGACTCAGCATCGTCACAACTTGAGAAATACCGCAAAGAGCTTGAAAACTATCTGGAACTGATGCAGGTAGAACTAAACAACAAAAGCGATACATACCAGAAGGAAAGCAAGAACCTGACAGATCTTGTCAGGCAGACAAAGGAGCAGGAACTAATTGACCTTAACAGGAAAATCCAGGAATTCCAGCAAAATGCCATGGATAATCTTCAGAACAAGCAGGTCGAGCTTTTGCAACCCATTTATAACAAAGTCGATAAGGCAATTAAAGATGTCGGAAAGGAAAACGGGTTTACATATGTCTTCACTGTAGGACAGGGAAGCCCGCTGTTGTTTTTTGATGAGACAAAAAGCACAAATATAATGCCGCTTGCAAAAGCAAAGCTTGGAATAAAATAGAATGAATGAATAAGATATATGACCATCCGCCATCAGCAGGATGGTCATTTTTTTAGTATGCGGAAAGTGAAAGAACAGCCAATAGGAATTTTTGATTCCGGGGTGGGAGGGCTTACGGTTGCCCACGCTATTAAACAGGTTCTGCCGGGTGAGAGCATTATTTATTTCGGAGATACGGCTCACCTTCCATACGGTGATAAATCAGCCGAATCAATACGGTACTATTCTAAAAAGATAACAGAATTTCTTCTTGACCGAGGCTCAAAAGTAATACTTGTCGCATGCAATTCAGCTTCTGCATCTGCTTTTGACACGCTGAAGATCGAGTTTAAGGAAAGAACAATCCTTCTTGATGTTATTGATCCTGTTATTGATTACCTCGGAACAAGGAATTTTAAAAAGATAGGAGTTATCGGGACGAAAAGGACAATAAGCTCAGGGACCTATGAATCTAAAGTGCATCAGAAATGTCCCGTTACAAGTATTGTTTCACTGGCTACCCCCCTGCTTGTTCCGATGATCGAAGAAGGATTTATTTTTGACGATATAAGCAATGCAATAATTCGCACCTATCTCTCCGATCCGTCCCTTGCCGGAATTGAAGCATTGATCCTGGGATGCACTCATTATCCGATCATCAGGAACCAGATAAGCAAGTTCTTCAATTTCAATGTCGAAGTGGTGGATTCAGGGAAAATCGTTTCATCGATTCTCAGGGATACCCTGGCCGGCAGAGACCTGCTAAATGATTCTTCAAAAGTCAGCGATCAATTCTTTATTTCAGACTATACTCCTTATTTTGAGAAGATTGCAAGGATGTTTTTCGAGGGAGATATTAACCTGAAAAAAGCTGATATCTGGAACTAAAAGATTACTTGTACTTACCACTAATAAGTTCACAAGCTGAAGATTACATCTTCTATTCCTGCCGGGTAGAATGGCATAAATGATATGCCAGAAATATGACTAAAGTCATATAGATTTCCCGTTAATAATATGTTCTTTCGGACATTATAATTTACTTTTGTATCTCTTAACCAACTGAATAAAGCCTACCAGTATTACATTGAATTACCATGACTAAAAAATCGCAGGTTATTGAAAGAGAAGAGGTAGTGATCCGTTTTTCAGGAGACTCTGGTGATGGCATGCAGCTTACGGGAACTCTGTTTTCAGATACCGCAGCATTGTTCGGGAATGACCTGTCGACATTTCCTGATTATCCTGCAGAGATCCGTGCGCCGCAGGGAACTGTCGGAGGCGTCTCGGGATTCCAGGTGCACCTCGGCCGTTCTGAAATAAATACACCTGGCGATCATGCCGATGTACTGGTTGCCATGAATCCTGCCGCCATAAAAGCCAATGCCAGATGGATCAAACCAGGCGGCACAATAATATTTGACAGGGACAATTTTACCGAAAAGAACATAGAGAAAGCCGGATATGTCAAAGATCCGGTCGCGGAGGAAAAGCTTGAAAGCTACAATATAATAGCTGCTCCGGTTACCTCAATGGTCAAGGAAGCACTTAAAGACTTCGGTCTTGATCCTAAATCAGTCCTGAGGACAAAGAATATGTTTGCACTTGGAATGGTTTACTGGATGTTTGACAGAAAACTTAAATACACCGAGCAGTATTTTGAGAAAAAGTTTGCGAATAAGCCGGGAATTGCCGAGGCCAATAAAGTTGCATTGAGAGCAGGCTACTATTATGCCGAGACTATTGAAGCCCTGAGTCCCGTCATCAGGATCGAGCCTGCGCAGATAGCCAAAGGAACCTACAGGAACATTACCGGCAACACGGCCACTGCATGGGGTTTTATAGCTGCTGCAGAGAAGGCCGGGCTTAATCTGTTTGTCGGCTCATATCCGATCACCCCGGCAACCGGAATCCTAGAAGAGCTTGCAGCAAGGAAAGATCTGGGCGTGAAAAGTTTCCAGGCTGAAGATGAAATCGCGGGTATCTGTACCGCTCTTGGTGCAAGTTTTGCCGGTAATCTTGCAGTAACTTCAACATCTGGCCCGGGCCTCGCACTGAAATCAGAGGCTATCGGACTGGCTGTCATGGCCGAGCTTCCGGTTGTTATTGTCGATGTGCAGAGGGGAGGGCCCTCCACGGGGCTGCCAACAAAAACGGAACAGGCCGACCTTATGCAGGCACTCTTTGGAAGGAACGGGGAATCTCCCGTAGTTGTCATTGCAGCAAGCACACCGTCAGATTGTTTTGACTTTGCATTTGAAGCTGCAAAGATAGCACTGGAACGTATGACACCGGTTCTTTTTCTGACCGACGGATACCTTGCTAACGGATCTGAACCGTGGAAGATACCGAAAATGGAAGACCTTCCCGAGATTAAACCTCCATATGCCGACAGAAATGAAAAACCTTACCTTCCTTACAAAAGGGATTGCGAAACACTTGCCCGGTACTGGGCTATCCCGGGAACACCGGGACTGGAACACAGGATCGGCGGTTTGGAGAAAACCATGAAGGGTACTGTTTCCTATATTCCTGAGAACCATGAACAAATGGTGAGATTCAGGGCTGAAAAAGTAGAAAAGGCAGCTGACGTTATCCCGGATCTGAGAGTTACCGGAAAGGAATCGGGAGATCTTCTCCTGGTGGGCTGGGGAGGATCGAGCGGTTATGGTATGACAGCTGTCAAAGAATTACAGACAGAGGGTTATAAGGTAAGTTTTGCCAGACTCAACTATATCAATCCATTACCTAAGAATGTAAGAGAAGTGTTCGGCAAGTTTAAAAGAATTGCTGTTGCAGAATTGAACCTCGGCCAGATGGCCGGTTATCTTAGAATGAAATTCGGGGAGTTTAATTATTACCAGATTAACAAAGTTCAGGGACTCCCGTTTACTGTCAAAGAGATAAAAGATAAATGTAAAATCATTCTGGAGGGCAGGTAATATGGAAGAATTACATACATATCAGTATACTCCGAAAGATTTTAAGTCAGACCAGGAAGTAAGATGGTGTCCCGGATGCGGCGATCATGCAGTTCTGAATTCGGTTCAGAAAGCACTTTCGGAACTGGGAATCCCCAAGGAGAAGTTCGCTTTTATTTCCGGAATCGGATGCTCTTCCAGGTTCCCTTACTATATGGATACCTATGGATTTCACGGTATTCACGGCCGTGCAGCTGCAATCGCGACCGGAGTAAAAACGGCAAATCCCGGACTCTCGGTCTGGAATATTACCGGCGACGGAGATGCGCTGGCTATCGGCGGTAATCACTTCATCCATGCTATCCGCCGCAACATTGATATAAATATAATCCTGTTCAATAATGAGATTTACGGCCTCACCAAAGGGCAGTATTCCCCGACTTCAAATAAAGGGCTGGTGACAAAAACATCACCATACGGAACTGTCGAGGAGCCTTTTTCTGTAGGGGAACT
>Ga0172362_10000888_pt1 | contig 25291 bp, 16 predicted proteins | sample LakKivs1_kivu2a2_FD_114534 | JGI IMG/M metagenome (GOLD analysis project Ga0172362, IMG submission 114534) | Sediment microbial communities from Lake Kivu, Rwanda - Sediment s1_kivu2a2 | ecosystem: Environmental > Aquatic > Freshwater > Lake > Sediment | place: Rwanda: Western Province, Lake... | reverse complement strand
TGGTTCAGCCGGGAAGCCGTTGTAGTTTCCAAGCAGCACTTCCACATCGTCGGCATTGGGACCGATGACGGCCAGAGATTTGAGTGATTTAGGCAGCGGCAGAAGGTCATCGCGGTTTTGAAGTAGGACGATGGATTTTCTGGCTGCCTCCAGGGCCAGCTCTCGATTTTTTATGGAATCCACGACCGAATAGGGGATTTGAGCATAAGGCACTCGTTCGGCCGGGTCGAACATCCCGAGACGGAAGCGGGCGACGAAGAGTCTTTTTACCGCCACCTCCAGAGTGGCTTCATCAACCAGGCCCTTTTTGACCGCTTCCAGCAGAGCGGAATAAGCCCGGCCACAGTTCAGGTCAGTGCCGGCCCTGAGGGCCATGGCCGCAGCTTCGGCCAGGGTCGGCACCAGCTTGTGGGTGGCGTGGATGTCATCGACGGCGTCGCAATCGGAGACCACATAACCGGAAAAGCCCCATTCCCCGCGGAGAATGTCGTTCAGCAGGAAAGGACTGCCACAGCAGGGCAGATTCTGAAAACGGTTGTAAGCACACATGACCGAATAAGCCTGTCCTTCGCGCACGGCCATTTCGAAGTGGGGCAGATAGCTGCCGCGAAGGGTGGGTAGATCGACCACGGCGTCAAAAGTATGACGGTCAGGTTCGGGTCCACTGTGGACGGCATAATGCTTGGCCGTGGCTATGACCCTGAAATATTTCGGATCTTCACCCTGAAGACCGCGGATGAAGCTTACGGCCATGGTGCCGGTAAGGTAAGGATCCTCACCATAGGTTTCCATGCCCCGGCCCCAGCGGGGGTCGCGGAAAAGATTTATGTTGGGCGACCAGAAGGTCAGCCCCTGATAGATGCCTCGCTGCCCGCGTCGGACTGCTTCATGGTGCTTGGCCCGGGCCTCTTCTGAAATGACGGTGGCTACCTGGAACATCAGGTCAGTATCCCAGGTGGCGGCCAGACCGATAGCCTGAGGAAATACTGTGGCCAGACCGGCTCTGGCCACCCCATGCAGGCATTCATTCCACCAGTTATATTCGGGAATTCCCAGACGCTCTATGGCCGGGGCGGCATTCATGAGCTGGGCGACCTTTTCTTCTACCGTCAGGCGGCTTACCAGGTCGCTGGCTCTCTGTTCGGTTGGCAGGTCCGGGTTCATAAAGGGAACCCCGGCAGGCTGAGATTTTCGGACCTGACCGGGGGCTGTCCTGTCTCCGGCTCTCGAAATGATGGCCGGAATAACAATGACGGCCAGGCTGATGGCTGCCACCAGGATCGGATTTGCGGAAGATTTAATTTTTTTGCCCTTCATCTTTTTCTCCGGGAGAAAGGAATGATAATTGTTGTATGAATAATTTATAAAAACTTCCCTGATAATACAATTCCCGTTCTGCTCTCATATTCATCAAGGGTAAAAGGGGTCTGCGGCCGGAGGCTGGCAGTTTCCGATGGTGGTTAAATTTATAAGGAGTGTATGGAAAGGGGGCAGCCAGGCCTGGCTTGATTAAGGCAGCAAATGAAAGAAGAAAATGAAGTCAGATAGAAAGAGGTCCTTTCCAGCTTACTGGGGGGCAGACCAGATCAGCCGGGCTTTTTCAAACAGGAAGGTGGCCGCAATGTAAAGTTCAGCCGCCACCGGATAGGCGCGCTTCCTGGATTCCTGTTCGGCCTGGTTGAGATAATCGTTTCCCCAGGTAAAAAGCCAGATGTCATCCGGCCTGGCCTGCTCTTTTATTATTTCAGCAGCCTTTCTGGCCTTCGTGGCCATAGACCTCAGCTTTTGCAGGCTGGTTTCTTCGTCCCCGCCTTCCTGGCTGGCTGTGTATACCTGATTGAGAACATTATAGAGGGTCTCGGCTGAGCCGAAATCATTCTTGTTATAGGCGGACAGAGCGTCCTTTTTCCTTTTCTGAAGCTATCCAGAAGAGCAGACTGACCTTGCCGCCTTTCAGCATCTGTTCTGCCCTGATGCGGGACGCTTCCATTCTTTTCCGGGCTTCATCGGCCTGCTCTTTTTCTTTCACCTGGTCCAGGAGCTGCCGCATCCTGGTTTCCCCGTGAGCCAGGCTCCCTTTTGACTCTTCAATCTTCCCGGCTTTTTCCAGGTTCTGGCTCTCGACGAATTTTTTTTCTATTTCATCCAGGGCCCGGGCGTAGGGTGAGTCTGGCGGGATGGCCTCCCTCAGCTCTTTCAGCTTTTTCTGGAATCCTTCGGCATCTTTGCTCTGCAGGTATTTGTAGCTTTCCCGCAGGGCCGAGGCGATGAATGGCGGTAACTCGTTTTTTGCCCCCGGGACAGCCTGACTCTGGCCGGCCGTTTCTTCCTTTCTAATTATCTCAACCGGGGGCGGTTCTTTTCTCTCTCTGCCCGTTGCCGGAATAGGCCTCTGGGTTTTTTTACTGCTAGAAAAAAGCCTGAACAGAGTATTGTCAAGGGTTACCTTGATCAACGAACCGGCGGCCAGAATGATTATTAACAGCAACAGTGCCGATAAGAATTTCCTGGTTTTTGATTTTTTGCCGGTCGGTGGGATTTTAATTCTTTCTTCCCGGGGTGTAGCGCCCGGGGCGAAAAGTTGATCGCCCTTTTCCCCGGCAGGCGTTGCCGGAGGAGTAGCGACCGGTGTCTTCCTGGAGTATACGACCTGTCTCTGGGCTGATGATTGTTCTTCAGGAAGAGCGTTGAGGTCCAGAATTAATTCCTCGGCTGACTGATAGCGGGAATCCGGATTTTTTTCCAGGCAGCGGAGAATTATGCGGCTCAGGTCTTCAGACAGGGCAGGGGTGAGTTCACGCGGGTCGGGCGGGGTCTCCAGCTTGTGCTTGACGGCCAGGCTCAGGGGTGTTTCTCCCCTGAAAGGAACCTGGCCGGTTACCATTTCGAAAAGTATAACCCCGAGCGAATAGAGATCCGACCTGGGGTCAGCCTCGATGCCTTCGGCCTGTTCGGGCGGCATGTACTCGGGCGTTCCCAGGATCATTCCTTTCTGAGTGATTCCCTGTTGCTGGACCGACCTGGCCAGACCGAAATCCATTATCTTGGCGTTGCCTTCATGGTCGATCATGATGTTGTGCGGCTTCAGGTCTCTATGGATGATTCCGAAATGGTGGGCTTCGGCCAGCCCCTCAGCCACCTGCCTGGCAATGGTTCTGGCTTTCTGTTCATTCAGATGGCCGGTTCTACGGATGAATCTCTTAAGGTCTTCACCCTGGATGTATTCCATGGTGATGAAGAGGGAGAAGCCCTCTTCCCCGAGGTCATAAAGCCGGCAGACATGGCGGTGAGAAATCTGGCGCGCTAGCTTGAGTTCCGCCTGGAAGCGTTCGATCAGCCTGGGCTCCATCGAGATCTCGGGCCGGAGGAATTTAAGAGCGACGACTTCTTTGAGCTTTTTATCATAGACCCGGTAAACAGCCCCCATGCCACCTTCGCCCAGGAATTCTATAACCTCATAACGGCCGCCGATGACTGTTCCCCGGCTGTATCTGCCGGGCGGCGTCTGGTAGGTTTTGGTTATCTCGAGAGGCGGTTTGTCGGCAGGGGTTTTAAGTTCGCTGCCGCAATATCCGCAAAAACGGGTATCCCCGGCGTTTTCTTTTCCACAGTTGGGGCATTTCATTAATTTAGGCTCTGTTTGGTTTCAGCATACCAGCATATAAAGGGTCAGTCAATCAACCTTTTCGGGCGTGGCATTATTCAGGCTCCATATATATACGAAAAACCGGGCAGTTTCTTTCATTCTATTTTTTGAGGAGGTTTTTCCCTTAAAATTATTAATAATGGCGGATTGACACTCGTCCAGCGTCACGATTTAATCCTCCCGGGACTTATCCGGGACTGACTTTCAGGTTAAAAACCGGAAGATCAGGAGTTGAGATAAATCCGGCCGGACTCAGGGACAAAAATGGTAAAGGCCGAGACGGGCCGCTTTTTCTATCTGACCGGCTGCAGGCTGAACGACCAGGAATAGGTCTGCGGCTTGATAAGATACTGGGGGTGAGGTCTGGCACCCCAGGAGTCGTCGCCGCCCACCCCCATGTGCGCCAGGTCAATGGTCAGATAAAGATTGCTGCGTCTTGGCACATCCACAGAGTGCTTCTCCCCGCGGTGGTTCTGGGTCAGGTCCTCGGGAGTGTAGGGGATGGCCGAAAATTCGAAAGCAGGCTGACCGACAAACCTGAGGCCCAGCCCGTTCTTGTTCCTGATGGTCAGCCATCGGGTGTCAGTCCGGTTGCCGAATTCCTGAGCCGCCACATAGGGGATGACCTGCTCCTCGCGCCTGGTCCGGTAAAGTCCGAGGAAGGCTGAGGTTTTCCGGTCGCAGTAGTTTTCATGAGGTCCCCGTCCATAGTACTCAATCTCCTCCAGTCCGTCCGCCAGTCCCAGGAGCATTCCCAGACGCGGAATTTCTGGCAGCTTTTCGGGAACAGCCGGTCTGAATTCATTGTTGATTTTTACTGTCCCATCCTGAAACACCGTGTAGGTAACCGTATGGCTGGCTTCAATTGCGGGCAGCGAAAAATCAATTCTCACCACCACTCCCGATTTTTCCCTGCTGGCCTGGAAGGTTTTTACCTGGCGGTTCAGGCTGGCTTCTCTCCAGGCTTTGAGCCTCTGCGGCATGCGGTTTCCGAAATCGTTGTCGGTCGGGGCCCGCCAGAAATTGGGCAATGGACCTTCCTTCAGCAGCTCAACATTTTTGAACCGGTATGAGGTCAGGCGGCCTTCGGACCGGTTAAAGGTCAGGACAAAATCCTGTCCGCTGACTGTAAGTTCGCTCCGGTTTTTTCTGTTTTCTTTGATTCTTAAAGCGGGCAGCTTGACTCCGGATTTTCCCGCCGGAGGTAAGGTGGAGAGCTTAGCGTTTGAAGCCAGCTGTCCCTCTCTGAGTTTCAGTTGTTCAGAGGCGATGGTCTGTCCTGCCGGAACCAGGCCCAGGGCCAGGTCTTTTCGGTTTTTAAGCTCCAGGTTGAGGAAGAATTCGCCGTCTCCGGAGAGGACTCCCTCGGGCAGAGTGATCTTAAGCTCGGCTGATTTCCAGGGATCGACTGCGGGGCAGGCAGCGGAAGCCTCGGCCGCCGGCTTTCCATCCTTCAGCAATTCCCAGTGGATAATAAAAACTTCCGGGCCCAGGTTCATAAAATCATACTTGTTGGTGATCCGGACCTTAACCTCCGGGCTTTCTCCGCTGACCGCGACCAGCTCGAACCTGGCTGGCTGATAAACCTTCTTTACCTCCCACAGAGCGGGGTGGGGCTTGCGGTCGGGGGCTACCAGTCCGTTGCAGCAGAAGTTGCTGTCCGATGGAGTTCCGGGCGGGCCATAATCGCCGCCATAGGCCCAGAAGAGTTCACCCTTATCATTCTTTTTGGCGAAACCCTGATCCACCCAGTCCCAGATAAAACCGCCCTGAAGGGCCGGGTACTTTTCTATCACCTCCCAGTAATCCTGAAGATTTCCGGTGCTGTTGCCCATCGAATGGGCATACTCACAAAGGATAAGCGGCCGGACCGGGTTGGTCCGGGCGTATTTTTCCAGGTGCTCGATCCGGGCGTACATCGGGCAGTAGATGTCGGTGTTCCATTCTAACTGAGCCCGTTCGTAATGAATCGGCCGGCTTGGGTCGCGTTGTTTGATCCAGCGATAGCCCTCTTCAAAATTAATACCGTTTCCAGCTTCATTACCCATAGACCAGATGACCACCGAGGGATGGTTCTTGTCTCTTTCGACCATCCTCATTATGCGGTCCAGGTGGGCTGACCCCCACTCCGGATTCTTGGCCAGACTTTTCTCCCCGTAACCCATTCCGTGGGATTCGATGTTGGCCTCGTCGATGAGATAGATTCCATAATAATCGCACAGTTCATACCAGCGCGGGTCGTTCGGATAATGACAGGTACGAACAGCGTTAATGTTATTCTGCTTCATCAGCTGAATGTCCTGAATCATCGACTCTTCTGAAATTACGTGTCCGGTCCAGGGGTCGTGCTCATGCCGGTTGACGCCGCGAAAATAGACCGCCCGGCCGTTCACCAGAAGCTGGCCGTTTTTTATTTCTACCGTTCTGAAGCCGACCTTTCTGGTTATGGCCTCAAGAGGAAGGTTCTTCTCTCCGGTCAATTCCAGGCACAGGGTGTAGAGATAAGGAGTTTCGGCGCTCCAGGGTTTTATGCCCGGTATTTCGCCCCTGTAGTTCAGTATTTTTCTGTCGCCCGGTTTCAGGGTGAAGATCTTCTTCTCCAGGAAGATCTTTTCTCCGTTCTCATCGAGTAGGGAAGCAGTCAGGTTGTAGACCTGGAGCCGGGAAGCTCTGGGCTGGGGGGCAGGCTTATCATCATTTATAATTTCCACCTCCAGGTCCAGCCGGCCGTTTCTGTAATTTTCATCCAGCAGGGTGCGGGCAAAAAAGTCCCGGACTCTGGTCCTGAGAGCGGCGTACAGAAAAACCTGCCGTTCGATACCGGAGATTCTCCAGAAATCCTGGCATTCAAGGTAGGAGCCGTCGGAATAGCGATAGACTTCCAGAGCCAGAAGATTTTCTCCGGATTTCAGGTAAGGGGTTATCCTGAATTCGGCCGGGGTTTTGGAGTCCTGGCTGTAGCCCACCTTCTGGCCATTGACCCAGAGATAAAAAGCCGATTTGACCGCGCCAAAATGGATGAAGACTTCTTTGTCTTTCCAGCTGTCGGGAATGGTGAATTTCAGCCGGTATGAGCCAACCGGATTGTTGTCATGAGGGATGCGGGGCGGCTGGGGATTATCGGGGGCGAATTCATAGTCGCTGTTGACGTAAATCGGTATGCCATATCCGTTTAGTTCCCAGTTGGCGGGAACGTCGATCTCGCTCCAGCGGCTGTCATCATAATCCAGGCGCCAGAAATCGAGCGGCCGGTCGGCGGGTCTGGGCACCCAGTTGAATTTCCAGCGGCCGTTCAGGGATTTTAACCAGGGCGATTCCTCGGTCCGCAGGCTGAGTGCCTGATTTAGGTCGGGGAAGGGGATGAAAGTGGCGTGAGGGGCTTCTTTGTTTATCGCCAACACCCGTGGGTTTTCCCAGTCGTTGACTGTATCTTCCCCGGCGATTGAGGAAAGCGGCCGGGCGTAGGCCAGGACAAGAATCATTGCCAGAAAAATCAGCACCAGCCGGGATTGAGATTTCTGCCTTTTGATGACTGTATTCATGATCCTCTCCTTGAGCTTATTTTTTTCTTTTTGTCCTGTTTCGTCAACCGGAATTATGGAGCCGTTTTTTTAAGCGCTTTGTTATTATTCAGCGCTGGTTCCGAAGTTTAACCGGTCGTATTGAGTCCGGAGGCCCGGTTTTCGGAAAAAGCCAGCCGCCAGGTCTGCAAAACGCCTTCTTTTCCTGAGATTAATAAGATTATAAGACAATACCTGAATGGATAAAAATCCGGATACGTCCTGCTAATTAAAACCGGAGCCGGTGATGATTGAAGGGAAATAATTTCTGACCGAAAAGAAGCTTTTCTTTCTGGCCTGAAGGCATCGGGCTCAGCGGATGGTCGGCTATGGCCAGAGTTTTTCCGGGTAGCGCCCGGACTGAATCAGCTTCCTGATTCCGGCCTGAACCCAGGGACGGTCTTCCTGATAGGTGACTCCATACCACTGCTCCTCGGTGGTCAGGACCCGGACTTTTGCCTTTTTCTCGCGGGAAAGAGCACCCACCACTTCCGGAATGTAGAACTCTGATTTGCTGAGGTTGATTGAGGGGTCGGTCAGGAATTTGTGGAAACGCTTTTCCAGTTCGTCAAAAATGCTCGGGGTCAGGCCGAAGATATTCATCGAGGCTATGTCATTCGGGGAAAGAGGATGCCAGGTCTGTCCGTCCTCGGTATATTTGATTCCGTCGTCAAACTTCTGCACCTTCGTTCGCTCGCGCAAATCCATCAGGAATCCGTCTTCCGATATCTGGCAGATGCCCCGGGCAACGTGTCCGTGTTCGGACATCGTGTTCCCGAGGCGGTAGCCGACCAGGGCATAATTGTAACCAGTTGCCTCGTCTCTGACCTGTTCCATATAGCCTGCCAGCTTTTTTATGGCTTCGAAGCCGTAGAAATCATCGGCGTTAATCACCAGAAAATTTCCCGGGACCACAGAACGGCAGAGAAGGATAGCATGGCCGGTTCCCCAGGGCTTGACCCTTCCTTCCGGTATTTTGAAACCCGCCGGCAGGGCGCTATCCATCTCCTGTAAAACATAGTGAACGTTGAAGTGCCTTTCAGCCCTGAGACCGATTTTGTCCAGAAAGACCTGTTTCAGGTCGCGACGGATTATAAAAACCACATTTTCGATCCCGGCCCGCCTGGCGTCAAATAAAGAATAGTCAATGATGATTTCGCCGTTGGGCCCGACCGGGTCAACCTGCTTGAGACCGCCATACCGGCTGCCAATGCCCGCGGCCATGATGATCAAGGTCAGTTTCTTCATCCACTCACCTCTTAGCAGGATTAATATCATAAAATTTGAGACAGAGAAAGATGGGAGTGCGGTCCGGGTGTTCAGATTGAAATTATCCAATTCGCGGAAGAACCTCAGGGTGAAGATTATCCCGGAGGAAAGCGAGGAGACTTTTCTTCAATTCTCCTTTGATTTGCTCCTCGAACCCTGAACCACGTTGTAAAACCCCTCAGGTTTCTCGCTGGCCGGAGTATGACCGGGATTTGGGAATTGATAATAGCCATAAGAGATAGAGATATGGTTTCTGGCGTGGTTCTGAATTCCTCAATTTTCTCTGCCTCATGAGTAATTTCCAGGACCCGGGATGTGGTTGCGAGTTAAGTCGAATCGGGCGGCCTGAATTTCCCGGCCCGTTTCAGGCGGCACGGGCAGGAATGTAATTAATTGATTAAACAGAAGATAGAAGATCCCGGGGCTGGATTCAGAGACCCAAGAAAGACAGGTTTGGCCGTCTGCGCCCGTCCTTACCAGTAGAGATTTTTTGTTGTATAATCAAGACAGCAAAGGTAAAAAAAATGATAAAGTCAACCACAGTTCTCTGTATCAGGCATAAAGGCCGGGTGGTCATGGCCGGAGACGGCCAGGTGACCATGGGCCAGACCGTGCTCAAGAGCACAGCCCAGAAAGTCAGGCGTCTTTATAAGGGCCAGGTTCTGGCCGGTTTTGCTGGAGCCACCTCCGACGCTTTTGCCCTGTTTGCCCGGTTTGAGGCCAAACTTGAAGAATACCGGGGCAACCTGTCCCGGGCAGCCATAGAGCTGGCCAAGGACTGGCGACTGGATAAGTCGCTACGTCAGCTTGATGCCCTGCTGATCGTGGCCGATGCCAGCAGCACTTTTCTCATTTCTGGCACGGGCGATGTGGTGGAGCCCGACGACGGGCTGACCGCGGTTGGTTCGGGTGGTCCTTATGCCCTGGCAGCGGCCCGGGCCCTGGTAAAACATACCGACCTTACCGCCCGGGAAATCGCCCTGGAGGCCCTGCGAATTGCCTCTGAAATCTGCGTTTACACCAACGATAACTTCACCATAGAGGAAATCTGATGGCCATAGAACTGGAAGGAAAAGTACTGAGCAAAAACAGACTTGTGTTCGGCGAGCAGGAGGGAGAACTCACGCCCCAGCAGATCGTGGCTGAGCTGGACAAGTACATAATTGGCCAGAAGGCGGCCAAGAAGGCCGTGGCCATCGCTCTGCGCAACCGTTTCCGGCGGCGTAAATTGCCGCCCGAGCTGGGCGATGAAATCGCTCCCAAAAATATCCTGATGATCGGACCCACCGGGGTGGGCAAGACTGAGATTTCCCGCCGGCTGGCCAAGCTGACTTCCTCCCCCTTCCTCAAAATTGAAGCCAGCCGCTTCACCGAAGTCGGCTATGTCGGCCGCGATGTGGAATCGATGATCCGCGACCTGGTACGGATTGCTGTGGACATGGTCAAGCAGGAAAAAATCAAGGAGATCGAAACCAAGGCCATGGCCAACGTCGAGGAGAAATTACTGGACCTGCTGCTCCCCGGTCGGTCGCTCTCCAACCGCCGCCGGGAACCGGGTGCGGTCGATGAGGAACAGAAAGAAATGCTCAAGACCAGAGAGCGGTTGAGGCGCCAGCTCCGGGCCGGACAGCTTGAAGAGCGGATGGTGGAGATCGAGGTCAAAGAGAAACCGGCGCCACCCTTTGAGTTCATAAGCAGCAACGGCTTTGAGGAAATCGGAATTCAGATTCAGGAAATTCTGCCCGGCATGTTCGGGGGCAAGACCAAGAAGCGACGGGTAAAGATTAAAGAGGCCCGTGAAATCCTGCTGGAAGATGAGGAAAAGAGGCTGGTGGACATGGACCAGGTTTCCCGCTTGGCCATAGAAAGGGTAGAACAATCCGGAATCATTTTCCTGGATGAGCTGGATAAAGTTGCCGGTCGGGAATCGGGAGCTGGCCCGGACGTCAGCCGGGAAGGTGTGCAGCGGGACCTGCTGCCCATAATTGAAGGCACCACCGTCAACACCCGCTTTGGACTGGTTAAGACCGACCACATACTTTTCATAGCCGCCGGGGCCTTTCATGTGACCAAACCCTCAGACCTGATTCCGGAGTTGCAGGGTCGTTTTCCAATCCGGGTTGAGCTGTCGCCCCTTACCAAAGAAGATTTTGTCCGCATTCTGACAGAGACAGAAAATGCCCTGATCAAACAGTACAAGGCTCTTCTGGCCACCGAAGGAGTGGAGGTGGAATTCGCTCCGGAAGCCATTGACGAAATCGCGGCCATTGCCGAAAAGGTCAACGAGGAAGCTGAAAACATCGGAGCCAGGAGATTGCATACGGTGATGGAAAAGGTCATGGAGGAAATTTCTTTCGAGGCGCCCAACCTGTCTGACCGCAAGATTCTGATAACCAGAGAATACGTCCAGAAGCAGCTCAGCGAAATCCTGAAGAACCAGGATCTCAGAAAATTCATCCTGTAATGAAGTTAAGGGTTCTCTTAATTGTTGCCAGCCTTCTGACTCTGCTTAACTCCGGCTGCGGCCGCAGGGGGCAGCTCCAGGAACCAGTGCCCAGGGTGCCCCAGCCCGTTCCGGATTTCAGGGTTGTCCAGCAGGCTGACCGACTGCTTTTTACCTGGACTGTTCCTGCCGCCTACCTGAATGGTTCTCCCCTGGAAGTTGCTGCGGTGGAGATAAGAGCGATGGAGGTGGAGGGGGAAGAAATTTCTGCAGAAAAATCCAGGGAATCCTTTATGAGGTATGCCCGTCCGCTGACCTTACTTGGAATCGGCCGGCTGGAAGCTGGAAAAAACCGGGCGGTTCTCCAGCTGGAGATGGAAAAGGTCTCCGGGAAAAATTATCTCTTCGGGCTGCGCACCAGAGGCAGAAAGGGAGGCTGGTCGGAAATCTCCAACCTGTTGGCTTTCAAACCGGAAGTTTTACCCCTGCCGCCCTCAGGCCTGCGGGCCGTGGTCGAAGAGCATATGATCAGCCTGAGCTGGGAAACTCCCGCCACCCTCTCCGACGGCCGGCCGCTGACCGAGAAGATTTTTTATAATCTTTACCGGAGCGAGGGGCAAGAGTTCCGGCTTATTAATGACCAGCCTCTGACCCGGACGCGGTTTGAGGACCTGAATTTCTCTTTTGGACATACCTATCGCTATCTGGTGAGGAGCGTGGTGATGCGGGCCGCGGAATCCAGGGAGAGTGCGGATTCCGAAATCCTGGAGATAAAAGCGGTGGATCTGTTCCCCCCGGCACCACCGGCTGAGGTCAGAGCTCTCAGCGGGTCAGAAGGGGTGACCATTTCCTGGCTGCCCGGCCCGGAAAGAGATCTGGCCGGATACAGGGTATATCGGGCGAGGGAAGACAGCTCCGGGGAGGAAACTCCGGTCCTGCTGACTCCCGAGAATCTGACCGTCCCCGTTTTTCTGGACCGTACGGTTGAAAAGAATACCAGCTATGTTTATTCTATAAGCGCTGTGGATAATTCCGGGAATGAGAGCCAGGTGGCCAGAATTAGAGTAAAGACCTGAAAAATGAAAATTTACCGTTTTCGCTATCGAAAAAAGATATTATATGGATTGTTGAAAGAAGATGTCCTTTTCCCCATCCGGGGCTCAGTTTTCAGAAATTATAAGATCCAGGATAGTCCCATTCCCATCTCTGAGGTAATCCTTCTTCCTCCGGTCATCCCTTCCAAGATAGTCTGTGTCGGACGTAATTATCGCGAACATGCTGAGGAGCTTGGAAACCCCATCCCGGCTGAGCCGCTGCTTTTTCTCAAACCACCCAGCGCCGTCATCGGTCCGCAGCAGGCCATTGTCTATCCCCGGGCTTCCAGCCGGGTTGATTATGAGGGCGAACTGGCGGTGATCATCAAGAAGAAAGCCAGCCAGCTTGCGGAGGAAGCTCCCTGGCAGGAATACGTGCTGGGTTATTCCTGCTTCAATGATGTCACCGCCCGGGATCTGCAGATGAAAGACGTGCAGTTCACCAGAGCCAAGTCTTTTGACACCTTTGCGGCTGTGGGGCCGTGTTTGGTCACCGACCTTGACCCGGGAGCCGTTCAACTCAAGACCTTTCTCAACGGCAAGCTGGTGCAGTCGGCCAGCACCAGAAATATGATTTTCTCCGTTCCTTATCTTATTAAATATATATCGTGGATAATGACCCTTGAACCCGGAGACATCATTGCCACCGGAACTCCGGCCGGCGTCGGCCCGATGCAGCCGGGCGACCGGGTGGATGTGCAGATTGAAGGCATCGGAACTCTATCCAACTTTGTTAAAAAATAGAGGTAAGGAGGTAGGATGAAACTATTCCTGGACACCGCCAACCTGCGAGAAATCGAAGAAGTGGCCAGCTGGGGAATTCTCGACGGAGTGACCACCAATCCCACCCTGTGTTCTAAAGAAAATGTGCCCTTTGAAAAACTGGTCAGGGAAATCTGTCGCCTGGTCCCCGGGCCGGTGAGCGTCGAGTGCGTTTCCACCAGGGCCGAAGAAATAGTTCCCGAAGCCAGAAAACTTAATGCTCTGGCCTCAAACATCGCCGTCAAGATTCCGGTCAACCTGGAGGGACTGAAGGCTACCAGGATTCTGTCAGCCGAGGGTATCAAGGTCAATATGACCCTGGTTTTTTCTCCCTCGCAGGCTCTTCTGGCGGCCAAGGCTGGAGCGGCCTTTGTTAGCCCTTTTATCGGGCGGCTGGATGATATTTCCCATCACGGGATGGAACTGGTCGAACAGATTCTGGCCATTTATGAGAACTATAATTTTGAGACCGAGGTGATTGTAGCCAGCGTCCGCCATCCGGGGCACGTGGTAGAAGCGGCTCTGCTCGGAGCTCACATCGCTACCGTGCCTTATTCGGTCATGGAAAAACTGGTCAAGCATCCCCTGACCGATATCGGTATCGATAAGTTCCTCCAGGACTGGAAAAAAGTGGCCGGTAAATAACCGGAACGAATAGAATTGAGCTTTTATTGATGGGCTTCTTAAAAAAAAGGAAAGGCCTGGTCGCCCTGGTGGTGGTGGTCGCCTTTCTGTATATAGCCCTGTCCTTTGCCAGAAGCGTATTCCTGAAACAACTGGGAAGCCGTCTGGGCCAGAGCTTCGAGGTGGGAGAATTAAAGCTCCATTATCTGCCACCATCGCTGAGCATAAAGAATCTAAAATCAAAGACTGACAATCCCGGGTTTTCCGTGGAGAGTCTGAAGGTCTCGCTGTCCTTCCTGTCGCTCCTGAAAAAGGAAAAGCCGGTAACGGTGGAGGTCTACCGGCCGGAGCTTTTCTACGACGGTAAAAACCGGAAAGAAGGAGGGGGAGGGCAGAAGAGTTTTTCTATCCTCAATCTGCCCCTGGTTATCGAAAACGGTTATATTTACGACGGTCATTTTTCTTTCAACCTCAACCAGGGCAGCTATGAATTATCTGGCGTTTCAGCTTTTTTCCGGCTGGAGGCAGACCGATTAAGATTGCTGCTGAGGGCCGGCGCTTCCAGGATCAGGCCCTATGATTCGCCAGAGGTCCTGGAGGGTGAACTGGAAACTCTGATCACCAGCCGGGGAAGAACCATCAACCTCGGCCGGCTCATAGTCCAGGGAGAAAATTCCGCTGTCCGGCTCGAGGGTAAGATCGCTCTGCTGGAAAAAACACGGGTTGACCTGAGGGCAGTTTATAACCTTGACACCCCCTTCATCATGAGCGCTCTTGACCTGCCTTTTGAATGGAGCGGCAAGACCTCGGGAGAGGTTACCATATCGAATGAGGCCGGGCCCCTTCTGATCAAGGCCGATTACCTGACCAGGGATTTTCGCCTCAACCGGGTTGATATGGGGTCTGTTGAAGGCCAGGTGGTGGTGGAGAAAGGTCGGGGCGGGCAAATTCTGGCCGATATAAAGAAAGACGGTCGGCCGGCGGAAAAGGTTATCATCACCTACGGTGGCGGCAAAATAGAAGGGCAGATGTCTGGTTTCCATCTGGACCCGATAATGAGATACGCCTCGGTGCCCTGGCCGGTTGAGTCTCCGGCCTGGGGCAGGTTCAGCCTGAGCCGGGGAGAGCTGCAGGCCACGGCTGAATTCCGGGACCCGGTCAGCCAGGCTGAAGCCGGCGACAGATACCGGCTGAATGGTCTGGTTGAGGTGAATCTCCACCTGAAGAACAAAGACCTGAAAATCCAGACCAAAGATTTGAAGACTTCTTTTGGACAGCTGAACGTGGCCGGCCGGGTGGTCATAGGAAAGAGTCTGGACCTGGGAATTACCGGCCAATTCAGCGATGTCCTCGGAGCCCGGCAGTTTACCGAAAAACTTTTCCGGACAGAATTTGATTTTTCTGAAATCAGGGGAGCAGGTCGGGCTGAGATAGAAATTAAGGGAGACTACAACCGTCCCCGCCTGAACTTTGAATTCTCGCTGTCACCGGCGGGGTTCGAACGTTTCCAGGTGACCACAGCCCGCGGCCAGGTTGCGGTCGAGGGAGCAGAGGTCGAGGGAAAAGTCTATGTCCTGGATAAGAACTTTGAGGGGCAGATTGACCTCAGGACTTCTAACGGTCTGACTGAAACCAGGATGTCTCTGGAAAGAGCCCTGGTGGAAACGGTGCTGGATTACCTGAAGGTCAGTTTTCCGGTCAGGGGCCCGGTGGGGGGTAATTTTATTTATAGGACCGGAGGCGGCCGGGTTGATTTTCAGGGCGACTTTGCTTCAGAAGAAATGTTCATCCTGGGCAGCCCGGTCAGGAACGTCGGCGGTAAGATTATCTGGAACGACCGGGGATTGAGTTTTCCCGAGCTTCATTTTAACCTTAACGGAGGGGAGGTGGCTGGCCGGCTGGCTCTGGGTTACACCCCGGCCACCTACGATTTTGACCTGAAAGCGACCTCTATTGACCTGAAGCCCTTTTCCGCCGATTTTTCCGGAAGGATCAGCCTGGACCTTAAAGGTCAGGGGATTTTCGGTCAGGATCGACCCGCCGGAAAATTCTCCATTGATAGGTTCGGGGTTTTCTTTATCAAAGCGCAGGGAGCCTCCGGCAATTATGATTTGAATTTCTTGAATAATAATCTCAGCGTGGCTCTTATGGGAAGACTCCTGCCCGGCGACAGCGATTTTGAGCTCAAGCTGGAAATCCCGTTTGACCGGGATTTTCTCTCGGGCGAGGTGAAGGGTCGGCTGACCAATCTGGATTTGCTGCTTCCCTGGAAGGGAGCCAGCGGCAGCGTTGATTATCTTCTGAGCTTCCAGGGACCAATTGCTTCCCTTGACCTCAGCGGCGCGGTAGAACTCCGCGGCAATCTGATCCCCATACCCGGGTTTGCCCATGCTCTAAATAACTTCTCCGGTCTGGCCTTCGTCAAGAATGGCCAGGTTTCAATCAGGTCATTTCAGGGGGTTCTGGGCGGGGGGCCGGTTCAGGGGTCGGGCCGGATGTCTTTCGGGGAAAAGGGACTGGATGAGGCTGAAATCAGCATGTCCGGCGAAAACATGGAACTTTCGGTTTTCGAGCGCACCCGGTTGCTGGCCGATGGCCAGATGAGGTTCCTGAAAAAAGGCAGCCGGTCGGTCCTGGAGGGCGATTTTGTGCTCAAGGAAGCTCTGTGGAAAAAAGAGCTGTATGAAAAGCTTTCTTTTTCTTCCCAGGCCTACAGTGCCGAAGGCCGGGGGAGCTGGATCGATGACCTTAACCTGAATTTGAGGCTCCGGGCCACTGATAATGTCTGGATGGAAAACTCCCTGGGCCGGATCAGAGCCAGGCTGGATTTAACTATTTCGGGAACGGTCGGGGCTCCGGTCGTAGCCGGGGAGATAGAAGCCCTGTCCGGAACCGTTTATTTTCAGGACCGTGATTTCCGGGTGCTCAGAGGGCGTCTGAGTTTCTTCAACCCGCTGGTGATCGACCCCTACATGGATTTCCAGGGCGAAACTTATGTCAAGGATTATCATGTTATATTCAGCCTGAGCGGTCTGGCCAGCAGCCTCAAGCCGGAATTTTCTTCCGCGCCGCCCCTGCCGGCTGAAGAAATTCTGTCGCTGCTGGCCCTGGGCGAGTCCTACCAGCGAAGATATTCGCTCGACCCGACTCAGATGAGTACGGCCTCTATGATTTCTTATCAGCTGGCCAGGAAATCGGAAAGCCTGTTCAGTCTGGACCGGTTCCGGCTTGATCCTTTTCTCATGGGTTCAACTTCCGAAATCACAGCCAGGCTGACCGTCGGCAAGCGCCTGTCCAGGAACTTTTTCATTGTCTATTCAACCAACCTGGCCACCCAGAGAGAAGAGATAATCAGGCTGGAATGGGAGCTGTCGGGCGGACTATCACTGGTGGCCATCAGGAACGAGCTGGGAAGGGTGAGTCTGGACGTCAAGCTGAGGAGAAGATTTTAAGTCAATGAAGAAGAGTTTCCGGCCGGGCGTTTTTATCCTTATGATGCTGGTTGCTCTTTCTGGTTATCCGGCCGGGAACAGCCGGCAGGTTGAGAGAATCAAAATACTGGTCGATGGGAAGGAGGCCGAGCTGGCCATTGGCAACCTCCTGAATCTGAAGCCCGGCCAGGTCTATTCCGATTTTCAGATTGACCGGAGCCTGAAGCAGCTGATGAGGTCCGGCCTTTTTTCCAGGGCAGAAGTCTATTTCCATCCTGAGCCGCCGGGAGAATTGATTTTTACCCTGAGCCGGAACACCTTTATCCGCAATGTCCGGATTTCCGGTCCCCGCAGTTTGAGAAAACGAATCAGCGAGGATATTCCTTATCTGAGGAAAGGTGGCATTCTTTCCGAGAATCTAAAAGATAAGGCCATTCCGGACATAGAAAGAATCCTGGTGGACGAGGGGCTATTCTCACGGGATATCGGACTGGAAATTAAAAAGGTGGAAGGAGTCAACCTGGCTGACATTTCCCTAAAGCTTCCCGGCTGGAGGCGTCTGACCGTAAGAAAGGTAACCTTTGAGGGCCCTGAAATCATACCACGGCCCCGCCTGGAGCGGATGCTCGGTCTGAAATTGGGGGATTATTACGTGCCGAGAAAGCTGGACAGCGCTCTCGCCAGAATAAAAGCTGCCTTTAACAGGCTTGGATATACCTGGGCTGAAGTCAGGCTGGCCAGGGAAGAAGTCGACCAGGAAAGGGGAACCGTGGACCTGACGATCGGTCTTAACCCCTCGAGCAAAATTTCCATCAGGCTCATCGGAACCAACCTCTCGCCGAAGATTGTCCGTCCGGTCTGGGAACAGAAGGTCTTTGAAGAATGGGCCCTGTCTGAAGGAGAAACGCTGCTCCTCAAGCAGCTCAGAAAACAGGGCTTTTTGCTGGCCTCGGTCAGGCCCCGTTTGACCAGGCAGGAAAACGAACTCCTGGTCATTTATGAGGTGCATCAGGGTCCAAAGCTGAGGATTAAGGGTCTGGAATTCCGTGGTCTGGAAAGCTTCAGCGAAAAAGAAATCAAAAAGGGTCTGGGAATCGGCGAACAAATTCTGTTCTTCCCTTATCTTGACGGGCAGGAAGTTTACGACCTGCCGGAGAAAATAAGAATGTTTTATGCCGAGCATGGCTTCTCCCAGGCCAGGGTGACATTGAATTTCAGCCGGAAGGACAACTCTGCCCGGCCTGTCTATTTCATTGAAGAAGGGCCCAGACAGATTATCCGGAGCCTGGAAATCCAGGGAGCGGTAGCTGTTCCGGCCAGCGAGATTGTCAGCCTTCTGGACAGCCGCCCCGGCCAGGCTTATTACAAACCCCGGATGCAGAGAGACCTGGAGAAGATCAATCAACTCTACCTTAATCGGGGATTCCGGGGAACCCAGCTGGAAGTTGAAGCTTCTCCCGACAGAGAAAACAACCTGGATGTGGTTATCAGAGTGAGTGAGGGACCGAGGCTGAGGATCAACAACATTTTTGTAACCGGCAATCACCTCACTCACAGGAATACCATTATGCGCGAGGTCCGGCTTCGCCCCGGGGACTGGGCTGAATATAATAAATTGCTTGAAACCAAGCGGGGGCTGGACAGCCTGGGGGTTTTCTCCGAGATCAAGCTGGAAGAGCTACCGGCGGCTGACAATTCCCTGAATCTGTCGATTCAGGTCAGGGAAGGGGAACAGAATTTTGCCGGAGTCGGGCTGGGAATCGAGACCAGGGAAGAGGCGCGGTCTCTGGCCCTCTGGGAGAATGACCTCAGGCCGAGAATCACCGCTGAATATATCAGATACAACCTTTTCAAGAATGCCTCTCAGGTGAGTCTGGTCGGCCAGCTCAGCCTGGTGGAAAGAAGACTGGTCGCCACCTGGCAGCAGCCTCATTTTCTGGGACTCAGGATGAGGACCTATTTCAGCGGCTACCTGGAAAAGGAAGACCGGACCAGTTTCAGCTATGAGCGGCGGGGCCTGACTCTGTCGACGATGAGAAATCTTCCGGCTGGATTTTCGCTGCTGCTGGCCGCCGGAGCCCTGCGGACCAAGCTGACCAATCTGCAGATAGCCGAATCAGAGGTGGAGAGGGAAAGGTTGCCCTATTCCATAGCCTACGGGTCGGCCACCTTCATCCGGGATCGAAGAAACGACACCTTCAATCCATCCAGCGGTTATTTTTTCAGCCTGGCTCTGGAAAGAGCTTACCCCTTGCTGGAGACCGAGTCTAATTTTCTTAAGATGTTTGCCAAATACCAGTATTTTTACCCCCTGGCTTCCAGCATCAATTTCCATACGACACTGCGTCTTGGCCTGGCTTCGGGCACGGTGCCAATACCCGAGAGGTTCTTCGCTGGCGGCAGCAATTCCTTCCGGGGCGAATCCTTTGAAATGCTGGGACCAAAGGACCAGGAGTCTGGTCTGCCGGTCGGGGGGCGGGCCATTTTTCTGCTGAACATGGAGGCCAGATTCCTGTTGCTTAAAAAATTGCCCAACCTTTACGGCGCAATTTTTTATGATATGGGTCAGGTTTTTCCGGAAATCAGGGATTTCAACTTTCTGAAGTTCAGTCAGGCGGCCGGGTTCGGTCTGCGCTATCGCACGCCGCTTGGCCCGGTCAGGTTTGATGTCGGCTGGAATCTTAATCCGCCCGACAACAGATGGAAAGCGCGGTTTTTCCTGACGATTGGAAATATGTTTTAAGGTCCGGGTATGGTGAAGGCGATGAGCAGAAAGAACAAAAAGAAAAGCTGCTGGCCCCGAATACTCTTCATCTGGTTGTTTTTAATGGCCCGCCCGGCGGCCGGACAGGAAATGCTGAACTGCCTGGTGGCCAGCGTTGACCATATACCGGTTACCGCCTTTGACCTGGAAGTGCTGAAGACTTTTGAACTGTTACCGGGAGGAAATACAGGAGCTCTGACGGCAGAAGAAAGACTCAACAGGTATATTGACGTTCTTCTGGTGTTAAGACTTACCAGGGAGCAGCTTCAGGTCAGCCAGGAAGAGGTCAGGGCTGAACTCGATCGTTTGAGGGAATATCTGGGTCCTGAAATTCTGGAACAGAAGTGCCAGCTTCTGGGGCTGAAGCCCGAAGACCTGGGAAACTACCTGCAGGACAAAATTTTATTTGAAAAAGTAGTCGGGACCAGGTTTAATCAGAGGCTTTATGTTTCCCTGAAAGAAATCGAGGACTTTTACCAGAAAGTTTATGTACCCGAGCAGAGAGCCGCCGGACGGACGGCGCCGGAGCTGGTCACGGTTCTGGATGAGATAGAAGCCAGACTGCAGGCCAGGCGCCGGGAGGAGCGGGTGAGGGAATGGACCGGAGAGTTACGGCAGAGGGCGGAGGTGGTTGTTTATACTGACTGTCTTAATCGGATAAAATAAACTTCAAGCGAGGAAAAAGGAGATCAGATGAAGCGAATCTTCTTATTTCCCGGTCAGGGGTCGCAGACTGTGGGCATGGGCAGGAATTTTTATGAACATAGCCCTGAAGCCCGGGAGATATTCCAACTGGCTGATAAGGTTCTGGGGTTCAGCCTGTCCAGGCTCTGTTTCGAAGGTCCGGAAGAGGAACTCCGGTTGACCTGCCATGCCCAGCCGGCACTTCTCACCGTAAGCTATATCGCTTACCGATTGCTCGGGATAAAACCAGACCTGGCTGCCGGGCACAGCCTGGGAGAGTATTCAGCTCTGGTAGCCGCCGGTAGCCTGGACCTGGCTGAAGCTTTGAGGCTGGTCTATAACCGGGGTCGCTATATGATGGAGGCGGTCCCCCCGGGTCGGGGAAGCATGGCTGCCGTACTCGGGCTGGATTATCACCGGGTAGAGGAGGCGATTGGGTCGCTAACCGCGGGGACGGTTCAGATAGCCAACTGGAATGCCGAAGACCAGGTAGTTATTGCCGGAGAGAAGGCAGCCGTGGAAGAAGCTCTGGCCCTTTTGAAACCTCCGCGCTCGGTTATACTTCAGGTGAGCGGTCCCTTTCATACCAGCCTGATGAAACCGGCCGCCGAAAGGCTAAAGGCGGACCTCGAAAAAATAAACTTTCGGAATCCTGAGTTCCCGGTCATCTCCAATGTTACAGCCGGTGAAATCCGGTCCGGGGCTGAAGCCCGGGAGCTGCTTTACAGGCAGATTACCAGCCCGGTCCTGTGGTACTCATCGATGCGGAGTCTGCAGGAACGGGGAGTCGGGCAGGCGGTGGAGCTTGGCCCGGGAAAAGTACTGACCGGTTTGCTGAAAAGAATTTCCAGGTCGTGGACGCCCGCGCCAGCCCTGTTTAATGTCGAGGATATGGTTTCGCTGGAAAATTGTCGTCGGACAATATCAGCTTGAAGTTTCTTTTATGACCAGGGGACCGAAACGAATAAAATATTCCAGGGCTGAAGCCAGAGCAATAATAACCACCAGCCACAATCCGAAAGTGTGAGCCAGCCGGTAAATAATTCCCAGATAATGGGGTCCCAGGATCAGGATAGAAATCACCACCGCTTCGAAAATCATCTTGAGTTTTCCCCAGCCAGAGGCAGTTATATGATAACCGCGAGAAGCGGCGATGGCCCGGAAGCCGGTAACAGCTATCTCCCGGCCGATGATGATGATGGCCATCCAGGGAGCGACAACGCCGGAAGATACCAGACAGATCAAAGCCGAAGTGATGAGCAATTTATCGGCCAGCGGGTCGAGCAACGAGCCCAGGACCGTTTCCATCTTTTTTTTCCTGGCCCAGAAACCGTCCAGCATGTCAGTCAGACAGGCGACGACAAAAATGATAAAGGCAACTATCTCATGGCCTGGAAATGGGGTGAGCATAACAACCACCAGGACCGGAATGGCCAGTAATCTCAAAATAGTCAGGAATGTTGGTGTATTCATTATTAATTCCGGAAAGCTGTCAGCTTCCTATACTAAAACTATCGGTCAGAATTGTCAAACCCGGCTGAAGGAAGGGCGGGGCCGGTTGCAAATTCGGGACTTAATATAATATAGTTTATAAGCTGTCGATTCGGTCCAATGAAAAAGAAAGAAGACACCCTGACTCCGATGATGGAGCAATACCACCGTCTCAAGTCCCGGCACCGCGATTGCCTGCTGTTTTTCCGGCTGGGTGATTTCTATGAGATGTTCTATGAGGATGCCCACCTCGGTTCTTCATTGCTGGGGATCGCTCTGACTTCCAGGCAGAATGTGCCAATGTGCGGCGTGCCCTATCATTCGGTTGATTCTTACCTGGCCCGGTTATTGAAAGCCGGACACAAGGTTGCTATCTGTGAGCAGGTGGAAGACCCGAGACAGGCCAGGGGCGTGGTTAAAAGAGAAGTAATCAAGGTGCTGACTCCGGGAACGGCCGTGGAAATAGAGGGCGAGGAGAGGGGAGAGAGCCTGGGGGTGTTGAGCCTGGTTCTGGCTGACGGCCGCTGGGGAGCGGCCTGCGCTGACCTTCTGGCGGGCCAGATAGTAACCCTGGAGGGAGAAGAAGCCAACCGCAAGGCCCTGCTGGATGAAATATTCCGCCTTGGCCCGAGGGAAGTTATCTGCCCGGAGGACCAGGATTCAGCTGTCAGGAATCTTCTGGCTTCGACCGACCTGTCGGGCCTGGCCATCAGCCGGGTGGAATCATGGTCTTTTGATTATTCTCAGGCTTCCAGTCTTTTGCTGGAGCATTTCCGGGTGGCTTCTCTTGAAGGTTTTGGCCTCCAGGGAAGGCCTCTGGCCGCAGCCGCCGCCGGGGCTCTTCTTTATTACCTGAAAAAGAACCGGCAGGAATCAGCCGGCTATATCAGAAAGATGTCCTTCCGGACGACCGGCCAGACGATGGTTCTGGATGCGGTTGCCGTCTGTAACCTGGAGCTGGTCAGAAACCTGAGAACCGGTCAGGTGGCCGAATCTTTGCTGGGAGTGATCGACCTGACCCAGACCGCTCCTGGAGCCAGGCTGCTCAAGCACTGGCTGCTCAATCCGCTCCTTGATTGCCAGGAAATATGGCGCCGGCAGCAGGCGGTGGAAGAAGCCCTGAAAAAAACAATCGCCAGACAGGAAATCAGGAACCGGCTGCGCCAGATTCTGGACCTGGAAAAGCTGACCACCAGAATTTCAGTGGCTGCGGCCAGTCCCAGGGACCTGGTGGCCCTTAAAAAATCGCTCTTGCCTCTCCCTGAGATAGGGATTCTTCTTCAAGAATTTCAGAATCCCTGTTTCTGCGAGCTGAAAGCCTCCTGGGACAACCTCGAGGATGTGGCCGGGCTGATCGACCGGGCAATTCTGGATGAGCCGGCCCACCTGATTCAGGAAGGGGGCCTGATCAAGGAGGGCTTCAACCAGGAACTGGACGAACTGAGGAAAATCAGTCATTCTGGCAAGACTCTGATTGCCCAGATTGAAAGGAGAGAGAGGGAGAGAACCGGGATCTCTTCGCTTAAGGTTCGTTATAACAAAGTCTTTGGCTATTATATTGAAGTTACCAAACCCAATCTGCCTCTGGTGCCCGCAGATTACCAGCGCAAGCAGACGCTGGTCAACAGCGAGAGGTTTATTACCCCGGAATTGAAGGAATATGAAGACAGGGTGCTCGGGGCTGAGGCCAGAATCAACGAGCTGGAATATGAACTTTTTCTGAAGGTCAGAGAGGAAATCAGCCGACAGGTCCCCAGGCTCCAGCAGATGGCCCAGAACCTGGCCAGGCTCGACGTTCTGCTGTCCCTGGCCGAACTGGCCCACCAGAGGAATTATGTCCGGCCAGAAGTGGATGAGGGCGATGTCCTTCATATTTCCGATGGGCGGCATCCGGTGGTTGAGGTTGTCCAGAGTGAACCCTTTATTCCCAACGATACTCTCCTGGACCGGAACGAAAACCAGATCCTGATCATCACCGGTCCCAACATGGGCGGCAAGTCAACCTACCTGCGACAGGTGGCCCTGATCTGCTTGCTGGCCCAGATGGGTTCTTTCGTTCCGGCCAGGGAAGCCCGAATCGGGCTTGTGGACCGGATTTTCACCAGAGTCGGGGCCATGGATTTTCTCACTGCCGGCCAGTCAACTTTCATGGTGGAGATGGTGGAAACGGCCAACATTCTTAACAATGCCACTGACCGCAGCCTGATCCTGCTGGACGAAGTTGGACGTGGGACCAGCACCTTTGACGGGTTAAGTATTGCCTGGGCTGTGGCCGAGCACCTGCACCAGCTGGAAAGTATCAGGCCCCGGACCCTGTTTGCCACCCATTACCATGAACTGACCGAACTGGCCCTGACCTTTCCCCGGATAAAGAATTTTCATGTGGCCGTGAGAGAATGGCAGGACACGGTCATTTTTCTTCGCAAGATCAAGCCCGGTCCGTCCGACCGCAGCTACGGACTGCAGGTGGCCAGGCTGGCCGGGCTGCCGGAAGAAATCTTAAAGAGAGCCCGGGAAATCCTGTATAACCTGGAAAGGCAGGAGCTGGATGAACAGGGCCGGCCCAGGCTGGCTTATCATCTGAACAGCCAGAACAAATCGCAGCTTCTGCTATTTCCGGAAGACCGGGAGCGGGCCAGACTGGAAGAGATCAGGGAAAAAATCAAATCCCTGGAGCCAGAAAAGCTGACTCCGCTTCAGGCTCTGCAGCTGATTGTCGAACTCAGGGAAGATATAAAAAAGCTGGAAGAAAGTTAGTTAGAACTCTTCTGGTTCATCTTCAAAATCCAGGTCTTCTTCCAGGTCGTCCTCTTCGTCTTCATAATCCTGGCCGGAGTAAAGCCCCTCTTCGATTTCCTCTTTTCTTTCTTCTATGGCTTCTTCGAATTCCTCGTCATCCTCATACCGCCGGAGGTAATTGGTGGTGGAATCGGTGTAGCACAATTCGAGATAATCGTCCTCGATCACACAGAAAATGGAGACCTGATGAGATTCGTGGAGGTCGCCCACGGTATCGATGACATCGGCGGCCTTTTTCAGAGCATCAAGCGTAGCCCAGCTGGAAACTTCTATTTCTTCCATCAATAACTCCTTGAAGAAAAAAATATTTATTTTTAATCCAATGTCAAGAGCTAAGTAAGACAGAAAAGAAAGAGTGCCGCCGGTTTGTGATAATGGAAACTGGCTATTTCTGTCGGGCGAACGGCGGAGTTGGCAGGAGCACCTCTTGGCAAAGCGAGCAGGCTGGGGTATATTGATAAAAAGCTCCTCAACCCCGACCTTCCGGGGTTGTCCTTTTTCTGAGGTTTTTGTTTATAAGAGATTCTGAAATATAATACCAGGAGAAGTCAACCATGAGATGGGACAGATTGACCGTCAGGTTGCAGGAAGCCTTCCAGCAGGCTCAATCAAAAGCTCTGGAACTCGGCCATCAGGAGCTGCGTCCCGAGCACCTGCTGTGGAGTTTTTTAAACCAGGAAGAAAACATCATCGGCAGCCTGCTGGAAAAAATCGAGGTTAATCC
>Ga0172362_10000887_pt1 | contig 25314 bp, 28 predicted proteins | sample LakKivs1_kivu2a2_FD_114534 | JGI IMG/M metagenome (GOLD analysis project Ga0172362, IMG submission 114534) | Sediment microbial communities from Lake Kivu, Rwanda - Sediment s1_kivu2a2 | ecosystem: Environmental > Aquatic > Freshwater > Lake > Sediment | place: Rwanda: Western Province, Lake... | reverse complement strand
AATTTATGTTTGGTTTGATGCTCTAATTAATTATCTTACTGGCGCACCTGAAGGCTTCTGGCCAGCCGACATTCACATTTTAGGCAAGGATAACACCCGCTGGCATGCCCTCCTTTGGCCGGCAATGCTGAAATCTGCTGGTTACGAACTTCCGAAAACTATTCTAGTTAATGGTTTTTTGAGCCTTAATGGCCAAAAAATCTCCAAATCATTGGGAAATATTATCCGGACCAGTGAACTGGTCAAACAATTCGGAATCGACGCAGTCAGATATTATTTACTTAAATCAAAACCGATTGATAGTGATGGAGACATCAGCATTAAAAAGATCAAGGAAACTTACAATGCCGATTTAGCCAACGGATTGGGGAACTTGGTGGCCAGGGTGGCTAAATTGTGCGAAAAATCTGGTTTTACCTTTCAAGAAACTAAATTAGACCCAGAGAGTTGGTGGAAGAACCACCTGGAAGCATTCCATCTCAACGAGGCCTTGGAAAAAACATGGAAATATATTAATGAGAATAACAAAAGAATTAATGAGGCCAAATGGTGGGAATTAACCGGTGCAGAATTACAAACCACTCTCCAATCAGGCGTTGATTCCATCAGGAAAATCGCCTTCCAACTCCAACCATTTACTCCAGAAACCGCCCAAAAAATCCTTGATCAGTTCAAAGGACCGAAAATTAAATCGGCCCAACTACCGCTTTTCCCAAGAATATAGTCATCTTACTAGAATTTGCAATAAAATTAAGGTATCCGTATATTCCAAAATTACATTTTTCAAATTGCAAATCATAGTAATTTTGGAATATAGTTTCAAAAGATGAAAAAAGAGCGACTAATTCAACGTTTCTTGGAAATTCTTCCGGGATTTGTTTCCTGGAATCTGATTCTTTTCCCTATTTGGGGAGCTTTCTTCTTTCCGATGGAAGTCGCCTACTTCGTTTTACTTTTTGACATCTTCTGGTTCTACAAATCAATTACCCTGGCTTTCTTTGCTTTTATTTCTCACCTAAGAATTGAGGCCTCCAAAAAAATGGACTGGTTAGGAGAATTAAAGTTCTTCTCAGACCAAAACAGAATCCATCATATAGTGATCGTCTGTACATATAAGGAGCCTCTTCGTATTTTGGAAAGAACCCTGCAAAGCCTTGCTAGCCAAACTATGCCAAGAAACCAGATTAGCGTGGTCGTCGGCTTTGAGTCCCGCGAGCAAGGTTGGCAGGAAAAAGCTACCGTAGTTAAAAGAAAATTTAGGGGGAAGTTCGCCCACTTTTTAACTAGTGAACACACACTTGTCCCCGGAGAAACTGCCGGAAAACATTCCAATGCCCGAGTTTGTGTTCTTTTGGCAAAAAAGCAATTAATTGATAGTAAAAAAGTCGATATTAATCTTTGTACGATTACCTCTTGTGATGCCGATCATGTTTATCATCCAAACTATTTTGCCAACCTTGCTTATAATTTTCTGGACAATCCCCATCGTTACGAACGGTTCTGGCAACCAGCAATTGTCTTTTATAACAACTTCTGGCGCTTACCAGCCCTCTCGCGTGTCGCCAACACTTTTGGCACCATCTGGAATATTGCCCAACTGATGAGAACGGACCGGCTTTTGAGCGTACAAAATTATTCACTTTCCTTCAAATTGCTGGACCAAATTGGATACTGGGATCCTGATGTTATCCCTGAAGACTGGCATATGTTTTTCAAAGCTTTCTTCCTGACTAAAGGGAAAGTCGAGGTTGAGCCGATTTTTCTGCCAGTGATGGCAGATGCGGAAGAATCAACCGGTTTTGCCAAAACTATAAAAAATCAATATGAACAATTTAAACGTTGGGCTTGGGGAGTTTCTGACACTCCGTATGTGCTAAAAAATTATTTTCTTTCCAAGGATGTTCCTTTTTGGGACAAGACATTGAGGGCTTTCCGCTTCATCGAGGATCATTTCCTCTGGCCAGTTAACTGGTTTATCATTACTTTGGGGGTTAATATTCCAACCTTAGTCAATAAAAACTTCTCCAAAACCGCCATTGGTTTTAACCTCCCTAAAACCTCCTCGCTTATTCTTATTATCTGTCTTTTCTTTCTGGCCGTTATTCTCTTTATCGACGCCAAACAAAGACCGCCCCGGCCAGCCGGAGTTCCTAAAATCAGAGCCCTACTCTTGCCGCTGGAATTTGTCTTGATGCCCTTGTCTGGTTTTATCTTTACCGCTCTTCCCGGACTTGATGCCCATACAAGACTAATGCTAGGAAAGTACATTGAGTATCGGGTAACCGAAAAGGTATAATCATATTATGAATTTCGGTTTGAATCAATTTAATGTCAGCCTTTGGGGAGATGAGGCCTGGGCAGCAACTTTGGCCGTTAAACCTGTTCAAAAAATTATCCAAATCGTCTCCCATGATACTTCACCACCCCTATATTACCTTTTACTTCACACTTGGATGAAAATTTTTGGAACTTCAGAAGTTATAATTCGCTTGCTCTCTTTTACTCTATTTCTAGCCACGGTGCTGACTGTTTTTCTCATCGGTAAGCATCTCTTCGACCAAAAAACTGGGTTAATCGCCGCACTTCTAACCCTAACCAACCCCTTTTTATTTAATTATGCCTTTGAGGGAAGAATGTATGCTCTGCTGGCCTTAACCTCTACTCTTTCAATTTACTTTTTCCTTAAAAAAAACCGTCTTGGATTTATTTTGTCTACCACCGCCGCTCTCTACACCCATCATTTCGCGATCTTTGTTGTTGCTTTTGAGGGAATTTGGACGCTGGCTAAAACACGTCTGACTAACTTGAGGAAAATATGGAAAAATCTTAGAGATTTTTTCCTCATTGCTCTTTTGTATCTTCCCTGGCTTTTCCCCCTTTATCACCAGACTTCTTTGGTCTCCTCCGGGTTTTGGCTGGGAAGGCCAACCGTAAAAGATCTAGGCCAGACAATCGGACAATTCCTGGTGGGAACAGGCAAAGAACTGCCAAGAAAACTGGCCCTTTTGACTCTCCTTTTGTCTTTAATTACAAGAAAATGGTTGGCCAATAAAGCAAAAACGCTTTTTCTCCTTGGCTGGTTTTTCGTTCCTCTTCTACTGACTTTTTTAATTTCCCAGCGCTTCCAGCCAATCTTTTATGACCGCTATCTTTTGGCCACCATCCCGGCTGCCCTGCTTATGGCGGCTTCAAATCGCAGAAAAATAACTCTCCCGCTTCTTGGGCTCTTGCTTTTATTTCTTTTTATCTTGGACTTAAATTACTTTACCCATCCGACTAAAAGGCCGTTTAGGGAGCTGGCTTCTTATATTAAGAGCTCTTTTGAAAGCGGGGCTCCGAGCAAAATTCTTATCAATTACAACGGCGCGGCTCATCATTTGTTTGAATCAAAATACTATGGTCTTGACGCCCCAATCTATTCTCCTCAGCCGCTGCCGTTTTATACCGGCACTGCCCTGATGGGAAAACAAGACGTTATCACCCAGCTACCCAAAGCAGATATCATTGGTGTTATCACCAGCAACCCCAGGGAGAAGGTAAAACTGCCTGGCTTTTCTCAGCTGGACTTTAAACAATTCGGCTCGCTTTTTCTAATATGGATGAAAAAGGATTAAAAAATTTTTTCCGGCGCTATTGGCTAGCCATAGTCTTATCAGTTGCCTTTTTGTTGCGTCTGCCTTCGCTTCTCGAACCGTTAAGCTACGGCGATGAGGCAATTTATTTGACATTAGGCCAAGCAGTTAGAAAGGGACTCCTTTTATATCGGGATATTTATGACAACAAACCGCCTCTCCTCTACCTGCTGGCGGCGATCGCTGGTAATCTTTTCTGGTTCCGTTTTATCTTAACCATCTTTTGTCTGACTGCCATTGTGGTTATGTCAAAGCTGATCGAGACAGTTTTCCCTAAAAGCCCATCGGCAAAGACAGTCGGCACAACCTTGTTTGCCCTCATAATTTCCCTTCCTACAGTTGAGGGTATCATTGCCAACTCAGAAATTTTCCAGATTCTCCCGACAGTCACCGGAGTTTGCCTTGTTGTTCAAGAGAAAGTCAAAACCAAAAATTGGTTTTTTGCTGGCCTTCTTTTCTCTCTCGCTATCCTCTTCAAAATACCGGCGATTTTTGATTTTGCCGCCGTTGTCGCCTTTCTTGTCTTCTTCACTCCCAAGAAAAGGTTCAATTTCCCCGGCCAGCTTTTGGTCCTTGCCACCGGATTTTTGCTACCGCTGGCTGCCAGCTGTCTGTATTTTGGGATTCATCACCAACTGAGGCTTTTTTCTCAGGTCGCCTTCATGCAAAATTTAGGCTATCTTTCTTCATGGAAAACCGGCACCCACACCTTTTCTTTGGCCAACCTCTCCCGAACTGATTTTTTTCTAAAAGGAATGTTTATCTTTTCTGGCTGCTTCATTCTCTGGTGGCAGAAAGCAAAGATGAAAGATCTGCCCTTTTTGGCGGCTATCTGGCTTTTATTTTCCCTTTTTGGCGCAACGCTCTCAGAAAGACCCTACCCCCATTATCTAATTCAGGCTCTTCCCTCTTTTACCTTAATGACTGCTTACCTGCTGGTTAAAAAACCAAAAGCCGCCTTCTTTCTCCCTCTCTCTGCTATTATCCTTGTCTTCGTTGTTTATAAACGGTACCATTTTTGGTACTATCCCGCTCTTCCCCGCTATAAAAATTTCCTTGATTTTAGTCTTGGCAAAAAAGATAAAAAGGCTTATTTTTCTTATTTCAACGGCCAGCTCCCTCAAATCTTTGATCTTGCCGAACAAGTGCTCGCCAGTACCCAAAAAAATGACCACCTCTTTGTTTGGGGCGACGACGCTCTCCTGTATGTCTTAACGCAACGGCTGCCGCCGACTCCGTACGTTACTTCTTACCACATCATCGACTTTAATAAATTTGAAAAGGTGGCTTCTGACTTACAGCAAAATCTTCCCCGTTTTATTATCGTTAAGAGAAACTTCGGTCCCTTTCCCCAACTTGAGATAATCTTAAGAAATAATTATTTACTCGTCGGCAGCCAGGGGGATTATGATCTTTTTTCAAAAAGGATTTATTAAATGGAAAAGCCATTAACAAAAGATTCTCTTTTGGGAAAACTATTTTGGTTAAGTTTGCTGGTGATACTGGCGGAAATTGCTACTTGCTTTCTCAAAAAATCTTCTCTGCCTGCTGCCATCCCTCTTTATTACAGTCGGCCTTGGGGAGCAAACCAACTGGCTCCCCAAATTTTTATTTTTCTTATTCCGGCCATTAGCTTGGCTTTTCTTTTGCTAAACCTCGCTTTTTCCCTGACGTTTTTAAAGAAAAATGAACGGTTTTTGGCTCGTACTGGCGCGGCTTTTTCCTTGAGTTTTTCCCTCTTGGGACTGATTACCCTTTTAAAAATCATCAGCATTATTACTTGACCATGGATCTTAAATTTCTCGCCTCTTTTTTAACTTCGGCAATAATTAGTTTTTGCACGACGCCATTGGTAGTCTTTTTTTTCAAAAAATGGGGGCTGGTTGATGATCCAAAAAAACACCAACATGCCAAAGTAATCCACGATTATCCTGTCCCCCGAGGCGGAGGAATCCCAATTTTCTTTAGTCTTTTAAGCAGTTTGTTCTTTCTCCCTCTGGACAAACACCTAAGAGGGATCCTGTTAGGAGCGGCTGTCGCTTTAACGGTGGGAATTCTGGACGACAAATTTGAAGAAAAACTTCACCCCTTACTTAGATTAGCAACTAATTTTCTGGCGGCGGCGATTGTAGTTATGTCAGGCATCGGGATCGCCTTTATTAATAACCCCTTTGGCGGAATTATTCCTCTTCAATTTTCCCAACTTTGTTTTAATTTCCTTGGCCAACCACACTGCCTTTGGATCCTAGCTGACCTTTTAGCTATGCTCTGGGTCGCCTGGTGTATGAATTTTATCGGCTGGTCAGGAGGAGTTGAAGGACAACTGCCGGGAGTGGTCGTCATTGCTTCTTTGACAATTGCCGCTCTCAGCCTCAAATTCTCAGCCGACATTACCCAATGGCCGGTAATCATCCTTACCCTTATCTTGGCCGGGGCCTACTTAGGCTTTCTTCCTTGGAATTTTTACCCGCAAAAAATCATGCCCGGCTACGGCGGGAAGACTTTAGCCGGGTTCATGCTGGCAGTGCTTTCTATTCTCTCCACGGCTAAAATCGCTACCTTGATGCTGGTATTGGCTGTCCCTTTAATTGATGCTGTTTACCTAGTTTTGAAAAGAATCCTTGCCGGCCGCTCGCCAGTCTGGGGAGGCCGAGAGCATCTTCATCATCGCTTACTTTCTTTGGGTTGGAGTAAAAGAAAAATTGCCCTTTTTTATTGGGCCGTCACCGCCATCTTGGCAATTTTAGCTCTTAAGTTGAATAGCCAGCAGAAATTTTATACAATGTTTATGTTGAGCATTCTCTTTACAGGAGGTATTCTGTGGCTAAATTACTTATCAATCTCCTTAAAACAGCCAGGCCAAGACAATGGCTGAAAAATTTAAGTTTGGCAGCTGCCTTAATCTTTTCCGGGAAACTTTTTGATTTTTCTAGTTGCTTGCTAATTTTCTGGGCGATTATCGTTTTCTCCATTTTAACTTCTTCGGTTTACTGTATCAACGACGTGGTTGATATCCAGCGAGATAGACTCCACCCGTTTAAAAGGTTTAGGCCAATTGCTTCGGGACGGCTACCGATTTCTTTAGCTGTGTTTTTTGCTTCATCAGGGGTCCTAATCAGTTTGTATCTTTCATTTAGCATCTCTTTTTTCTTCTTTCTTGCCTGCCTGATCTATCTTGTTTTGCAAATTGTCTATTCATTTTATCTTAAAAATATCATTGTCCTTGATGTTCTTTCTATCGCCGCCAGTTTTATCTTACGGGTCTACGCCGGAGCCTTAATCCTGAATTTCCATATTTCCATTTGGTTTTTGCTTTGTGTTACTTCACTAGCTCTGCTCATGGCGGTAGGAAAAAGAAGAGCGGAACTAGCCCTTTTGAATAAAGATAGCGCTTCGGACCACCGAAAAACCTTAATCAATTACACGGCCGACTTATTAGACGATTATTTGGCCATGTTCTCTGCTTCGGCATGGCTGTCTTGGGCACTATTTACTTTCTTCGAATCTCCGCCAATAGTGATCGACTCGCCGGTTCTTTATTCTCTCTTGCCCTTAACCATCTCTGGAACAAACAAACTCCTTATGATCACTATTCCGGTAGTCATTTTCGGAATTATGCGCTATTTAAGCCTTGCCTATCAAGGCTCGAGAGCAGAGTCTCCAGAAAGAATTTTATTATCAGACAGACCTCTTTTAGGAGCCGTCATTCTTTGGGGAATCCTGGTTGTTTGGATTATCTACGGAGCTGGAGGTTAGCTACTCGGTTACCTTTTGGGTGTATCGGCTGTCGGCAGAAACCCAGCCTTCTTTCCCTTCTTCATAGGTGATCTTGTACCAGCCAGATTTTTCTTCCAAGAGCGGGTATTTCTTTTGTGGATCAATCGGTTGAATTTTAGCGATCTCGGTACCTGAAGGACTATTTCTCACCCTTAAGAAACCAAGACTATTTTCTTTGATCAAAATATAACCAAGATCGCCGCCAGCCCCTGGAGTTGGCGAGAGACTCGCCGGAGGGGTGGGAGAGGCCTTGCCCGGCTTGGGAGTTACGGTTGGTTTAGGAGTCGGACCACCAGGCGTGACGGTCGGGGTAACTTCTTCGGCCAAGCCGACTTGAGCCAGTTTGACATTAAGAATCAGTTTATAGCCTAAAACTGCTTTGGCGCTGATCGTCTTTTCTTTATAGCCGTCCTTGGAAATCAGTATTTCATGATCTCCCTCTCCAAGCTTATCAAGTTCAAGCGGGCTGAAACCTTTTGATTCCCCATCGACCTTGACCAAGGCACCGTCTGGATCAGAAATAACCGAAAGAGAGACTTGCTTTTTATCTTTTATCTTCTCTAAAGTCAATATCTGACCGGAAGAAGCACTTTCCGAAGAAGCCAGTTCCCTGTCGATAAGCGTCAAAACCCCACTGCTAATTTTTACCTTCCCTTCCCAGGAAACTAAAGGAGTCGTATCTGATTCAGGAATAAGTTTAACTGAGAGCTCGCCGGGCTTAAGATCATTGGCCTGATACGGAGTTCTGCCTAAAAGTTTACTGTCAATAAAAACATTAGCTATCGGTTGAGTTTTAATTTGCAGGGCTGCCGGGGCTTTCTTGAAAGTACAACCAGAAAGCAGAATTCCAGAAAAAAATAACATCAAAAAGGTAGCTAACTTTTTGATCATTACTGGCAATATACCACTAAAATCGGAAAAATACAAGCTCTAGGTCTTCTTTCCTAACCATTTATGCCAATCGAGTCTTCCTCTTTTGTGATAGACAAAAGCCAGAAATCCCACCAGAAGCAAAACCAAAACCACGTTCATCCAGGATTCGGCCGTGTTAACGCCGCTCACCATCGACAGGAAAATCGACAAACCAGAATAACCGATATAGCCAAAGAGCATTCCCCGGATAAAATTACCAATAAAAGTTCCTCTTAAATATTTCACTAAATTCATTTTGATAAAACCGCACGCTAAAGAAATGGGTGTGGTGGGCATAATGGGAACTGCCCGAATCGCGGCCAAAACAACCTCATCCTTGGCACTGCCACTGAAAAGTTCTCCCACCCTCTCAATTTCCTGGTGGGAAAAGCCCATGATTTTTCTAAAACGGTTAGTGATAAAATCTTCTGCTTTGTCAGCCAAAAAATAGAAGATCCAGCAACCAAAAGTTTTGCTGACGGCGGCGATTAATCCCGCCAGAACTACGTAATCAAAGCCACGGTGTTGCACCTGGGCGATCGAACCGGCAGTCATCATGACCAATGGCGAGGGAATCGGGGCAATAATTTCTTCAAGTAAGGAGCCAACAATGACAAAAAGCCCCAAAGGAACTTTTTGGGCCAAGGCGAGAAGAAGGATTTCACAGCTTTTGACGAATTTCATCAGTCTATTCTACCCACTCTTTCTGTATTTTAAAAGTGGCATTTCTTTGCTTTCCGAAGCTAATTATGGTAACCTAAATAGAAGGCAGTGGTCTGCCCGCCCGCTTTCGCCAACGCGATCGCGTAGCCAAGAGGTAAGGCAAGTGTCTGCAAAACACTTATACGTGGGTTCGATTCCCACCGCGATCTCAAAGAAGCTCAAGCGTAAGCTCAAGCGTTGGCGGGCGGGCAAAACTGCCATACGCGGGTGCAATCCCCGCATTCGGATTCAAGCCGTTTTTGAAAATCAGACTGCCACAAATACTCAAAATTTTCATTTTTTATCTTTTATTAATTGATTTGCTTCCCAATTCTCTTGCTTTCTCTCTAAAGAAATTTTTTAACTGCTCCAAATTTAGAGGTTTAACCATTCTTGGTAAAAAGTCAAAGTCTTCAATTTTAAGTAAATCAGCTGCCAGCAACAATGGTTCTTGCTCCATCATAAATTTCTTTTTTACTCCTTCCATTAGATCCCCAACTGAAAATTTTTGAAGCAGGAAATACAAATCAACAAAATCTTTAACATCCGTCCGTTGACCAATAATCAGCATTTTGTTTACAGCGATATCAAATAAACTATCGATTCGTATTCCTTCAAAATTTAATTCTTCACCGAGCTGCCCATAAGGATAATAAGCAAAATCAATGGTTAGACTTTGACTGCCCTTGAATTCCAAATTAAATTTATACACTACCTCCACGAAACGCGATTGAAAAGAAAACCCGTGATTCTTCCCCCATTCTCCCATCAAAGAGAAAATGATTTCATTATCAAATTTTTCCTTTGAAAAAAAATCAAGATCGTTGGAATATCGATGCTGAAGATAAAAAGCACTCAGGGCTGTTCCACCGGATAAATAAAAACTTCTCTTAAGCCAGGCGTTGTTTTTTATTTCACCCAAAATGATTTTTTGGTTTTCGGTAATGATTTGTACTTTCCCCATATTAAAAGCTCAAACAACCTCCTTTGCAAAGTAAAAAGATTCAACTTATGCCAATTTCTCTTAACCTCCGAAAGTTTAATCTTTTCCCCCCTGCCTGGACCATAGTTTATCTTCCTTTCCAAAAGGAAAAGCCGCCCAGTTTTCGATTTTTTTAACTCCTCTTCATTATAGTCCCAAAGATAAACCATATTCTCTATTTTAACATACCAAATTATATTATTTACTCTTCCAAGATCTCGGTTGCCTTTAAAAAAGAAAGGCTGTAAAAGTGTAGATTTTAAATATTAATATACAAGAGGTAGGTTGAAGCAAAATTAAATATCTCAATAAACTTGATTATGAGAACCGATATCTAAGAAAAGAGCATTATCTTTGTCTACCAGCTGATAGATTACTCTAATATCACCAGTTACGGAAAAAGATCTTAAATTAGATCGCCTCCCCCTTAAACCGTGATCTTTCAAAACCGGATTCCTCGGGTTCTCTTTAAAAAACTTGATTCTTTCCTCTGTTTTAGAGACCAATTCCGAAAATGGAAAAATCCTTTTTTTATATGCATTTCTAAATTTAGGATGAAGCTGAATAATCACGAATTAAGATGTCTCATCAAATCATCAACATTGTCAAACGACATTGTTTTAACTTTGCCTGACTCCACCTCCCTAATCATCCTTGCATACCTTTTCTCCGCCGTGGAAGATAATTCTTCAGTTTTCTCGAAGGAAACAGTGAGGCTTTTATTAGCCAATTTCTTCAGGAAAACCCGAACCGTTTCCTGCAAAGAGGAAAAACCCATATCTTCTGCAGCTTTTGAAGCTTGATCACGAAGGCTGATATCAATGGGAACCTGTAAAATGGTTTTGCTATTCATATATATAATTATAACGGTTTAATAATAAATGTCAATTGCTACTTCTTCCAATACCTTACCTGGTCTAAGAAAAGAAAGGCAGAAGATTGTAGATTTTAAATATTTATATACAAGGGGCAAAGCGAGGTTAAATCCTAATTAATTTTTCCAACCAAGGGATCTCCTCGTTTCTTCGTCTCCACCATAAATCCTCCCAAACATAGTTCACCGCCAGGTTTTTCCATTTTCCCCATCTTTGATCAAAAAATCTAATCATTTTGTCAACCGGCACCAACTCTTTCTCATAATCTTTATTGAAGAATAACTTCGTGTAAATCTTTTGCTCCCAAGGAGAAATATGTTTTAGGAAGTCCAACCGATTAAAAACCTCAAACATAATTATCCAAATAGAAGCCGGGCCAACACCATAAAGTTTTAGAAGTTCCTTTTCCAACTCTTCATTATTCTTTTTTCTCAGCTCAAGTTCATCGATCTCTTTGTTGGCAAAAGTTTGAGAAATTCTCAGAAGCGATTTTGCCCGATAACCGACTTTCAAAAACCGCAGTTCAGCCTCAGGAATCTTAGCCAGAATCTCAGGCCTCCAAAAACACCAGAATGTCTGATTATCGTACTCAAGTAATGTGCCATAATGCTCGAAAAGTATCTGCATCATGTTGATACTTCTCTTCACTGTGGCATTTTGGAGCAAAATAGAAATCACCAAATACTCATACAAAGACCCATGGTGCATTGGCCGCATACCACGAAATCTTTTAATGATCGGCACCAGCAATGGATCATCTCTGACATCATGATAAAAATCCGCAAGATTCAGTTTTAGGTTAAATCTCCACGCAACTTCTTCAGCCACGCTTTCTATAAATTCAGGCGCTAATTTTTTATTGGCATAAATATGAAGTAAAACCTTAGGATTATCAACTGTTCCCTTATTTTCAATAATTAAACCTAATTTTTCATTCCTCCAAACAAAAGTCTGCCAACGCTTGCCGCTTTCCCATTTCATATCATTTGAGGCGAAATGGGCGGGCTTAAAAACAGTGGCATCAAAGGCAAAAGGAGAAGTCGGCACAATTTCTCTTTGTGCCTGAAGTTTCAACTCCATAAAGTGTTCTCTGATTTTTTAAACAGTAATTTCGAAAATACTGCGTGGATTGGTAGAAAAATCACTATAGCGCATCCACGAAGGTTTAATTTCAAACCACCGACCTTCAGGTGAATCAAAGTAACCATTCCATTCGGGGTGAATTGATAAAGTATACGTTTTTAGCTGCGTTCCTTCATCTTGACTCATTTCATTTATGGTGCCGTCAATTTGAACTGAGGGATCATCTTTTAAGCCGCCGACAACGATTGAAACAAGATTATTTTCGGCAATATTTTTATATTTTCGGGTGTTTTTTTCGGTAAAAACAAACAATGAGTTACCTCTAATTACATAGGACATAACTGCTGATTGAGGTTTGCTATTCTTGCTGGCAGTGGATAAAACACACAAGCCATATTTTTTTAAAAAATCATAAATTTTTTCTTTGTCCATTTTTCCTCCTTTGACTAACATTATTTTAACACTTTCCTTAGCTTTTCAAGTTCGCCGCTAAACTGCTTCGCGAACCAATCCTCTAAATTGGTACTATTTATCGCATAATCAAAAGTAATTTCCTCGCCCTTTTTTATATTTCTCAGTGCTAAAATGTGCCGATCGTTATTAATTGCCTTAATATAAGCGTTAGAATCACAAGAATGATTCATATTATTATTTTTAACTCTAATTAGTGTTCTTTCTGTTTACCTCTTCAAAAAGTTTCAATAATTCTTTCTCCGTAAGTTCCCTGCCTTCCTCTTCCGCCTTTTTCATTGCCTGGCAAATCGGGCAATCATCAAAGTATTCGTTTGCGCTGGAAACTACCATTGTTTGCCCTTTCTGGCCTTTTGGAGTTTTTACTTTTTGTATCTTGGGCATATCCCTATTAAATCACAATAATGTATTTCTCAAAACTACTTAATTTTTAAAAGAGGTTCTTCCCAACCAAAACAAGTCTCAACTCCCGCCAATTCTTTAAACGATTTTATACAAGTTTTATCTAATTTAGCAAATTCTTGGAGTACCAAAACTGCTTCCTCGATAAATCCGCCGACAGTGCCATCCGAATCGTCAACTCCACCCGTTTGCAACTTTCTATCCAACCGCAACAATAATTTAACGATTAGATCCGCAGCTTGTAAACTAACCGGCAATTCTGAAACAATCGTTGATAAACGGTTGCATCCTTCGGAAAGCGAATTTTGATAGTCAAACCAGATTCGCGACGGCCCGGTATATGCTTTAATATAACGATTTGCTTCGTTGATTGAATTTCTAACTACTTTCAGTTCTTCTTCCGACAATTCTCCCGACCTACCGCTGCACTTAGGACTGAAGTTTGCTTTTTTATCCTCTTCACTTAAGGGTTTTCCTTTAAAAACAGCATAAAGAGCCACGGCAATCATGTGCTTGCACAAATAATCATTCTGTCCCATATAACAGTCGCAACTGCCATATCCGAAACGTTTCGCTTCAATCGCAACATGATAAAGATTTCCACCTTCAACCTGTGCCGAAAACCCGCCAAATTCACCTTTAAACTCTTTTACTTTCCCTTTTTCGTACAAATCAACCGCCTTTTCAAAAGTTGCTTTATCGGTCGAAAATTTAATTTTATTTAGATCAAAGGAGGGAAGCATTTACTTAACCCTTAAGTTTTCCAGACTTTAATTCCTGCTCAACTCTTTCCGCCAAAAAAATCTTCATTAATGATTGGTACGGCACATCTCTTTTGTTTGCTAACACCTTTATGTCCAACAGGATACTTTCTGGAAGCTTTAACGAGATACTCTTCGTCGATGGCTTAAGTTTAGATAAATCGAGTCTTACAGGCCTAGTCTTATCAAAATATTCAGTCGTATCAGCACTGGCCCAAAACTCCCTCTCCTCATCCTCATTTTTAAATTTTGGTATTTTAACCTGCTTCTTCATGTAATTATTTTACCAGTTTTAGCCTAAGGTTACACTTAATGCAAGAGATCCAAAAGTGGAATAAAGGCATAAAATTTTCATTACTATACCAAAATGTCAATATTCTGGTATACATAGGACTGAAGTGTCTCACTGGTGATATACCCAAGATTATACCTTCCTACCTTCCACCTCGTACCTTCCACCTCGTAGGTGGAACAGGTTCGCCACCTCATAACAAATGACACTGTGCCGACAACACTGTCTATTTATTTGTGTGCTGACTTGCCCCCATTTTTTCCTCAACCGCTGCTTGGGCGGCGGCAAGACGGGCAATGGGAACGCGGTAGGGAGAGCAGGAAACGTAGGTTAGACCGACGCGGTGACAAAATTTAATTGAATCTGGGTCACCGCCATGTTCGCCGCAAATCCCGACTTTTAATCCAGGTCTGGTCTTTCTCCCTTTCTCCACTGCCATTTGCACCAACTGGCCAACGCCGGTTTGGTCAAGACTCTGAAAAGGATCAGCTGGAAGAATTTTTTTCTCCAAATAGACTTTAGTAAATTTGCCGGAATCATCCCGGGAAAAGCCCATGGCCATTTGCGTCAAATCATTAGTCCCGCAGGAAAAAAATTCCGCCTCCGTTGCCACCTCATCCGCTGTTAAAGCTCCCCTTGGCACCTCAATCATCGTTCCAACCTTATATTTGATTTTGACTCCATGTTCTTTCATTACCTCCTCCGCCACTCTGATCACTACCTCTTTTTGATTCTTTAACTCATTAACATTTCCAACCAAGGGGATCATCACTTCTGGTTCAACTTCAATTTTTTCGTCTTTGAGTAATTCCACCGCGGCTAAAATAATCGCTTTGGCTTGCATTTCGGTTATTTCCGGATAAGTAATGCCCAACCGACAACCGCGATGGCCGAGCATTGGATTGAACTCGTGCAATTCTTCCGATTTTTGCCAAATTTTGTCTGCTGGCACTCCGATTTTTTTAGACAACTCCACCGCTTCCGCTTGTGTCTTAGGTAAAAATTCATGCAAAGGCGGATCCAAAGTTCTAACCGTCACAGTGAAACCCTCCATTTCCCTAAACAATCCCTTGAAGTCTTCTTTTTGGAAAGGAAGAAGTTTATCTAATGCCTTTCGGCGATCTTCTTCGTTGTCAGCGACAATCATCTCCTGCATAAATGGCAAACGATCTTCAGCAAAAAACATATGCTCGGTTCGGCAAAGCCCAATTCCTTCTGCCCCGAATTTTCTGGCCACAATGGCATCGCGAGGAATATCCGCATTTGCCCTGACTCCTAGTTTACGGGTTTGGTCTGCCCATTTCATAAACTCGCCGAAATCACCGGTTAAACTCGGTTCAACCATTGGCAATTTACCCAAAATAACTTCGCCAGTACTACCGTTTAAAGTTATCCACTCCCCTTCTTTAACCGTAACCCCGTTAATACTAAATTCTTTTTTACTTTCGTCGACTTTTATTTGTTCACATCCAGCAACACAACATTTACCCATACTCCGAGCAACAATTGCCGCATGCGATGTCATTCCCCCTCGACCAGTCAGAACTCCTTGAGATAATGCCATCCCAGCAATATCGTCAGGATTTGTTTCTAAACGGACAAGAATGACTTTGTCGGTATCGCCTTGGGTAATTGCATCTTCGGCCGTAAAAACTACTTTACCCACCGCTGCTCCTGGAGAAGCAGGTAAGCCTTTGGCTAAAACTTCATATTTAACCTTGGGGTCTAAGATTGGATGCAAAAGCTGATTCAATGTTTCCGGTTCAACTCTGATTAAGGCCTCCTCTTTAGTAATTAAACCTTCTTCAACCATATCAACAGCAATTTTGACTGCTGCATGAGCAGTCCTCTTACCGGTTCTAGTTTGAAGCATATAAAGCTTACCTTTCTCAATCGTAAATTCAAAGTCTTGGACATCACGATAGTGTTTCTCCAGCCGATCAGTAATGTCACGAAGCTGTTTATAAACTTCAGGCATCTCCTTCTGAAGATCAGCTATCGGCTTAGGGGTTCTCACTCCAGCCACCACATCCTCTCCTTGAGCGTTAGTTAAATACTCGCCATAAAAAACTTTTTCGCCATTGGCAGGATTACGAGTAAATCCAACCCCAGTGGCACAATCATTGCCCATATTGCCAAAAACCATTGTTTGGACGTTAACGGCTGTACCTAAATTGTCCGGAATTTTGTTCAATTTCCGGTAAGTTATTGCCCGTTGGTTGTCCCAACTTTTAAAAACTGCGTCCCTCGCCAAATCCAGTTGGGTCATCGGATTCTGAGGAAAATCCTTCCCAGTCTGTTCCTTGATAAACTTTTTATACCTCACAATTAAGTCCTTAATATCTCCCGTTTTTAAATCGGTATCTAAATTCGCCCCAACTTCCTCCTTCTTTTGCGCTAAAATCTTCTCAAAACTTTCCTTACCCAAACCCAAAACTACATCACCGAAGGTATAAATGAAACGACGATAAGCATCATAAGCGAACCATTCATTACCAGTCCTTTTCGCCAAACCTTTGACAATCTCGTCATTCAAACCTAAATTCAAAACCGTATCCATCATTCCCGGCATGGAAAATTTCGCCCCGCTTCTTACAGAAACCAAAAGAGGATCTTTAGTATCTCCAAATTTTCGACCAACCATTTTTTCTAATCTTAAAATTGCTTCTTTATATTCAGAATCTAACTCAGAAGGAAGTTTATGATTATGAGTATAGAAGTAACGACAGACATCAGTGGTAATTGTAAATCCCGGCGGCACCGGAATCCCCACATTGGTCATCTCCGCCAACCCCGCCCCCTTTCCCCCAAGAAGATCTTTCATCTTCCCATTTCCCTCCGCCTTCCCCTCTCCGAAAAAGTAAACATATTTAGCTGTGTTGGTCATACTCCTCCTTTTTCTAGTCTAGACATTTTATCAGCTTCCTTTATCCTTGACAACTGCCCCTCACTCCTGTTATATTTCGGTCAGAAATATCAAATTTATGACCGCAGTCCGAGAAATCGAAATACCTTACCCTCTTAGTCAGGAAGATTTAAGAAGGAAACACAGCCAAGTAACAAAGGCGTATACCTCTGGCCTTCTTGCCATAACAGGTTTATCATTCCTTGCATTGGGAATTGAGGATGCAGAGACCCTACCAAGAATCTCCCAAGGATTAGAGTTTTTATCAACACTCAATCGGGATTTAGATCGACAGGAAAAACTTACCATGGGACACATAACCGAAAAAGGTGAGCCGGTCTTCACTACACTTGATCCTCCTCTGTATCGACCTTCAGAAGTCCTACCTAAGGATCCCGTTGATATTCATGAAGAAGCCGCTAAAGTTGAACAAGTTGTAAGAAAGATACTAGATCCTCGAACCGCGAGGTCAACCTCGGAAAGAGAGATATCAGAAGCAATGATGTTACTCCACAAGCTATCTCGAGGATATGGGGAATGCATGATGATGACTGCAGCCGAGGCTCAAGGGAATCGAATAATCCGGTTTGCATTTTAAACAAATCCCCAAGTCCGCTCATACTAAAATCAATTTTGCTTAATTTTTAGCAAAACTTCTGACCTCTGGCAACTTAAAATTCTCTTTTGATACTACTTTTTTCCCTGATCTTTGCTCAATATCTTTTCTGGTTCTTCCGGCAACATCGCCGCCGTCTTTGGCATCGACTTTTAACTTTGGAAATCCCTGCGAATCACGGTCTTTGGTAAACTTTGTTGTGGTTGCTTCGCCGAGCATGGTCAAAATCAACTCCAAATCATTCATATGATCCCTTAAATTTTCTCTATCCAGACCTTTGTACTTTTGAGTCATATCAAAAGTTGCCTTACAGATTTCAGCAGTCAAAATGGCGTACTCCCTATCTCCGCCAGCATTTCTCTTTTGCCACTCATCGGTCAAAGTTTCTCTAATCTCAATTCCTCGCATTCGCTTTTCAATCCAGCCATGGGGGTAACCTTTTGCTTTATACAAAGCCCTCGTCCTTCTAGTAGCTAACTCCGGATCTTCAATCTCCTGCACTCTTTCGTAACCCACTCTTGCCAGCCATCTTTTAAACGGTTCAGCCTTAGGCGACGGAATAGACTCAATAATTCGGAAAACACCCTCTGTATTAGCGCAATCAGTACCACGCAACTTCCCATCTGGAGCTTCAAGTTTCAACTCGTGACAAAATGTCACGACTTCGCTTCCTTCTTCAATTAACCTCTGTTTTAATTTTCTCCAATACGCTCCTGCATCAAGGCTCTCAGTTAAAGCCGAGTACACATCCACCACCGAAAACCACCATTCGTTTTGATAAACCCCTCCGGATTTTCTTACTCTTAAAAACTGCGATTTTTGATATCTCTATGATCTCATTCATATCTCCACCTCCATTATCTATCGTATACCAAATAAAACCCGAATGCAAGCCCGTCTTAGATCGCCCTGCGAGGCGTGTACGAATAGTACTGAAAAGCCGAGCAGTAAGATCAGACGGGTCAAGACACAAATGGTAGTATACTTTTCTTTTAACCTTTGCTATTATTTAGTTTAGTGAGAATAACTCACGTTGATGACACAGGATAGCGATGAGTCATTGGAAGGTTCAAAAAATTTAATATCAGAAACTAAAAAGGAACAATATGAATCTGCTCACTCAAATATTACTCTATTTTGGCGTTGGCTTTTTGGAAATGTTTCTGGCCACCCAAAGAACTTATTGGATTTCAAAAGGCAAATCCTTAGGAGCGGCCCTTTTGGTGTTTTTTGAAAATTTCATTGCCATCTTTATCATCTACCAAGTAGCCAATAACCTTTATCAAAATTGGCCGGTTTTTCTTTCTTATGCCATAGGTAATGCCATTGGTACCTATATTAACCTCGAAAAAGTACCTTTTTAGCCAAAGATTAACAAATTAGGCCTTCAATTCGGCACAAATTGGCCTGCCGAAAACTTGACTTTTCCGGACTTTTGTTGTATCATCCGTTTACTTTCCCAGACCGTATGGTATGGGAATTTTTTTGACCGCCTATATGGCGAGCCGAAGCGGGCTAAATAAACCCGATTTATGAAAAACAAGATTCGCTATGCCCAAAAAGCTTTCGAAAACAAATTTTATCTTTTCACTATCCAAGCCTCCAAGAAGGTAATCAAGCCGTTTAGCCGGTTCTTCCGTCGGGTTTTTGAATCTGGAAAGGCCAGACAGATAGTTGGTTTGTTCATTGTTGCCACGGTCCTGTTCATGGCCGTGGCTCCGGCTTTTCTGGCCAGCGCTCAAACCACCATGGCCAAAAACTTCACTCAGGTTCAAGAAAATCCTGAGGTCACCAAAACGGAAAGGTCCATCCGCTTGCCGGTAGCCAGCTTTGAAATCACTCAGGGCTTTAGTTTCTTTCATCCGGCCATTGACCTGGCGGCCACCAAAGGCTCTCCAGTATATCCGATTATGGAAGGAACAGTGGTTTTTGTAGATCACGGAAGGTTCGGCTACGGCAATCATATCATCATCGACCACGGAAACGGTTTTAGATCTTTATATGCCCACTTTTCCAAAATTGAAGCTAAAATTGGAGAAAGGGTCGATAAAGACTCTATTCTTGGTTTGGTTGGTTCAACCGGTTGGTCGACTGGACCTCATTTGCATTTGCAAATCTGGGAAGAAAATCATTGGGTTAACCCTCGTGCCTTCTTTGAAGCCTATTTCGGCCAAAAACTGGCTTCAATTAAGTAATTTGTCTAATATTTGGAAACTTACACTAAAACTAGGGGCGACTGTGTAAGTTTGCATAAAAAGTATACGACATTTTTGAAGAAAAAGTATAGTTTTAGCTTCAAACCTTCAACTTTTTTCTCAAAAGTTTATAAATATTTTATTGAAAACTTACACCGTGAGTACTTTCCTATTCAAACTTCTACACTCCCGCTATGAAAAAGGGTCTGTTATTTTTGCTTCTAACAAAACTTTCGCTGAATGGGAAAAAATATTCGGCAGCCGCGAAAGAGCAGGGGCAATTATTGACCGAATTACCCACCATTGCACCATCATCAATATTAACGGCGAGTCGTATCGTATAAAAGATAAATTGCAAAAAAAGTTATCTTAAATATTTCTTAAAAAACTCCAGATCTCTTTGCCTCAACAAATCTCCGGTCTCTTTGTAGCGGTTGAAATTGTGGTTTTCTTTGGAGTAAAGATAAAAATCTACTTGATTCCCTTGCTCTTTCAGCCTCTTCGCCAAAGTTTTTGTCCACTCAACCTTAATTAGCTCATCGCTGGTTGCTTGATGAACAATGAAAGGCGCTTTAATCTTGTCAAAATACTCGGTAATCGAGTATTTTTTCGGATCATTGTAAGTTAAAAACTTCTCCACCTTTTCTTTGACCGGATTACCAACCTCTTCTTGCACACCTAAGTAAGTTAAAATGCATTCCGGAAAACCTAAGGAAACTGGCGCCCATAAGCTTGTTGGATACGACTTTCCAGTAATCTCCAGAATCGATAAGGCAATTTGTCCCCCATTCGAGTGACCCCACAGACCAATTCTATTGGTGTCGGCAGATGGCAGGCTGCTTATAGCTGACAGCAAATTAAGCACTTCTACCGGCCGATAAAATCTGGCCATTAAAATATCTTTATCCTCCCAGTCAGAATAACCATAACCCAAAAAATCAGGTGCTAAAGTCAAAAAGCCGTTGGCGGCTAAAAAATTGGCACTCTTTTCTGTGCCTAAACCAACGTGGTAATTTTGGCTGTCAGCATAGCCGCGAAGGAGAACAATTACCGGGCACTTACTACTCCCTATCGGGATATTGGCCATGCCGGAAATGGTCTTCCCGTCACTTTGGTAAGTAAAAACATATGAGGTATAGTTGTCTTCTTTAGCCAAGACTGCTCCCAGTTTAATTTTCCCTTCTGGAAACTTTCTTTGAGATAAATTCTCAAAGGTATATGGTTTATAGTTAGGAAGAGTTTCTGTCGGCGTAATCGAAATTGTCTGATCAGACACCGGTTGACCTGAAAGAGGAGAAACCAATTTCTCGACTTTGCTATCAAAATTTTTAAAATAACCTAAAGCGCCTAAAATCAACCCAAAGATCAAGATTAATAACTTCTTTATCATTCGCGCTTATTGAAGTTTCTTTTGTCTTTTTTGGAAGAAGCGAATAATCAATAAAATCGGTACCCAAATCACAGCGAAGACCACTACCCAGATTAATGCTTTCGCCACCCACCTTAAGAAACTAACCAATGACCTTACTGCCTGTTTGAAAACCACAGCTGGCCGGAAAGTACCAGTTGGAGCATAAGGTAAGGAATATTCGTCGGTTGAAAGATTAAGGGAAATTTTGGCCAGCTCAGCGGTTTTTTCTAAATACTGCTGTTGACCTTTAACACTATCAATTTTGTCTTGGATGCTAACCAGCTCTCTTTGCACTTCCAAAATATCCTGCACTTTTTCCGCCTTGGCCATTATTTCTTCAAATTTAACTTTGGTTTTATTAAGTGTTGCCAGTCTGGCATCAAGATCAGTATATTGATCAGTCACATCAGTACCAATCAGGTTTTCTGAAGAAACTTTAGTGGCTAAAGAACGGAAAAAGTCAATAGCTGCCTTCAAATTCTTTGAAGGAACTCGCAGAACAACATAGGCATAAGGAGCTTCTTCTGGCTGGCTCAAAGATGAAGAAACCATATAACCGCCATTGTTCTTGGCATACTCAATTGCTTTGTCCGAAGCATCACGAACATTTTTTACCACCAACGACAGGTTTGATTCTTGAACAACCATCCTGTTGGCTTGAGTAGTTGGGGCAGCTTCTCTGATTGGATAAGACCAGTCGGCCACTGCCGAAGGAGCAGATTTCAAATTCAGTGATTCTCCGCCTATCCCACCAAAACTTGGAGCTAGAGAACGAAACAAAGGTCTAATACCACCGAAGTATTGTTTATACAAAAAATACGCCACCACTAAAAGAAGAACGGTGGCCAACTTATTTCTTTTTATCCAAGAAATCATTAACTCCATACTATCCGAGACTACCGCTATTGTCAACCAAATCAAAATCGCCCCGGTTCCCCGGAGCGGATTTGGAAAACCTCATGGCTCTACCCGTTTAATAGCGGTTTCCCGATCAAAATCGTGGTCGTAGGAGTAAACAGTTTTATCTTTCGATCGTAAAACAGTCGCCATAAGATAGGCGTCACTAAAATCAATTGATGTTGAAACATAGAGTTCAAGTGCTTTCAAAACATTTTCTTTATTCTCGACTTTGAAATTTGGTATCTGTATGAGAGTGGACAAAAGACCGCAAATTTTACCTCTAGATAAGTTATACAATCGGGGTGAAGACAAAACATAAACACAATCAGCAACCACCGTTGTGGGGGCAGTAAGAATTATTTTACCTTTTTCTGCTTTCTCAAATAAAGAAAAAGAGGCTCTCTGCTTTTTTAAATCATCAGCCGTCAGGAGACGGATAATGACATCTGTATCCACCCAGGGATCGATAATCTTACCTACCATATTTCTTTTTCGGCCGGTCTTCGTAAGCAATTTTTATAACTTCTTTCCATTCCATCGGCCGCCCTAAAGCTCCAGCCGCGCCTTTTAGAGAGCGAACATCGGGGTATTTAGCTTGACTCAACCTTACTCCTTTTGCTGGCTCAACCATAAAGGCAACTTTATCTTTTGCCTGCACCCTAAGATACCGCCGTATAAAAATAGGCACTGTAACTTGCCCTTTGCTACTTATTGTTGAAACAAACTCCTTAAATTGTACGGGTTGTTGTTGCATAGTAAGGTTAGTGTACTATAATCTTTACTCACTGTCAATAAGTAAAGATTTTTGATCATTTAGTATTATTTTCAAGAGAACCTAGCCTCAAAACCAAAATCGCCCCGGTTTCCGGAGAAATTTACTACTTGACAAGACATATACAACAAACATATAATACACTCATGATTAGAACACAAATCTATATTCCAGACAAAATTCATCAAGAAACTAAGTATATCGCCTGGAGACAAGGAAAAACTATGGCTGAAATTTTACGAAGTTTTATAACCGTTGGGGTGATAGAAGAAAAAAAGAAAAAACAAAAACAAAAGCCGCTGAGTTCTCTTGCAAGATTAGGAATCAAAGGGGGACCAAGGGATCTTTCTGAAAATATTGACAAGTATCTTTACCAAAAATGACCCTAACCAACACTTTTGGCCACCAAGATTCAAACCTCCTAAAATTAGGAGTTCTTGTCGATACAGACATATTAGTCGCAATTTCTAAATCAGACGATTCAAACCATCTAAAAGCAATTAAGCTGTGCGAAAAACTTCAAGAAGCGGGTGCAGAGTTTATTTTATCCCCCTTTGTTCTTTACGAAGCAGCTACAGTCATCAGTTATAAACTTTCTCACAAGGAAGCAATTTGTTTTGTCAAGGAAATGAAACAAATTAATCTTCCAACCTATGAATTATCTTCCGAATGCCTTCAGCTAGCCGAAAAGTGGTTCTTCAAACAAACTGGCAGAGGTATTTCGTATATTGACTGCTATAATATGGCCTTACTCGAAAGATACAAAAATCAGCTTGATGGAATTTTTAGCTTTGACGAAATTTACAAGAAAAATGGCTTCAAAGCTTTTTCTTAAAACCAAAATCGCCCCGGTTTTCCAAATAACTCACCCTTACAAGACATTGAGTTCGATTATGTTAATCTCCCAATTCTTTGATTTTCTTTATCAATTTATAAGTGTTTGTCAAGTCACCGTTGCCCACGACCGATTCAATAATTAGTATAGCATGTTAAGGGTATAGATAAGTTACGATGAAAAATTTAATCGACCGCTTCGCGGATAAAGAAATAAAGAGTCAAAAAATCAAAATATCAATGTTGGAAAATTTTCTCCAAGAGACTAAGTGATGAAAATTCATACTTGCGAAGGGAGAAGACCAACTCAGCGGCAGGACCCCACCCGTAGTCAGGCCCCGCCCAGAAGGCAACCAACCACAACCAAAAAGCAGACCGCTTCAGTCCAAAAACGTACGGGTCACCGAGGGAGTCAGCGATTTGTTTCATAGCTATCAAATACCATTCATTTATGGGTTGGTCCATATCTTTTAATCTAAGATGAGGCCCAACTTCAGCTGGACATATATTTAATCCTAATTCTTGAGCTCTTTTGTAGATTTGGCTTATTGTTGGATATCCAGAAAGTCCTAAATCTTTTACCTTTAATCTTACAGTATCTATCATTTGAGATACTGGAGAAGTAGTAAAATCAGGATTATTTATCATATCTAAAGTCCAAGAGGAGATATTAATTTTAGCTTGTTCCAGCTCTTTTACTAATTGAGCTTTAGTTTTTCCTCCTATTTCCACACTTTGTCTTCTTATCCTCCCTTCAGGAAATGAAGTATATATCTGTTCAACATTATATTGGGAAAGTGTATCAAAAATTCCTTTTTCCAAGGGTCCAACATAGGCTTTAGTTCCTTCCCTAATTTCTCTAGCATTTTTGGCGATTTGCGATCTATCACAACCTAAAACAAGAGGCATGTCCTCTTGGGGATTTCTCTTGCCTCTCACCTCTGTAATGCGCGGATCAGGAATTTGATAGCCAAAACCCTCAATTTTTCCATTAATTTCATAAAGGAATTCAAGTTCTTCTTTTGACAAAGGTGGATTCAGATAAGTTTTAACTCCTGTTTTTTTATCAACTGAAAAACATTTACGGTAAATCGCGGTCATTCTTTGCATATCAGCAACTCTTTTTTTAAATTTTTCACCATCAGGCAACTCCTTTAATTTTTGTTCTACCACATCAGTAATATATGGATCCCAATGTTCTTCCTTTGCAATACCGCGAACTTCATCAATATTTCCGCCTCTTGTTACAATCACTATTCTGGGAACAGTTGGTTGACCATTTTGATCAAGGGAAAAATAAATTTCCAAATCACTGCTTTCCAAATAGCTTGAAGCGGTGCCTCCCCCTCGAATGCACCAGCCAGTACCGTAGTGAGCTAATGCTTCTACTACTTTTTTAGGATCAGAGCCTTGAGGATATTTAATCCACCTCCCTCTTGTTTGTTGCAATAATTCTTCTGAAATTGGCGTTATTTTATCAATTGCCCAAGCATAAAGTCTGGCAAAATTTGGGTCTCCTTCTTTTAACAATCTCTCAAACTCAGCTTTTTCTTCTGGCTTGATCCCGTATCCGTATTTTAAACTGCTAAGCGAGCCCTTTTGTTTAGCTTCTAGGGCATCATTAACAAAAGAAAGCGCATCTCTAATTAACTCTGGGAACTGACTGACACTTTTCCCGGTTTTTGATCTTTCAAAAAATTTCTTTTTCTCCTTATCGTATCTTCCCATTACTAGGATACTTCTGAAAACATAATATTTAAACCAGTCAGGATATTGTGCATCAGGTGACGTT
>Ga0172362_10000885_pt1 | contig 25359 bp, 28 predicted proteins | sample LakKivs1_kivu2a2_FD_114534 | JGI IMG/M metagenome (GOLD analysis project Ga0172362, IMG submission 114534) | Sediment microbial communities from Lake Kivu, Rwanda - Sediment s1_kivu2a2 | ecosystem: Environmental > Aquatic > Freshwater > Lake > Sediment | place: Rwanda: Western Province, Lake... | reverse complement strand
TTTATTTGTTCAATGCTCAACTTTATTTGTCTCCCCCGGCCAAGTCCCGAAGGAACCTCTTTTTGAATTTCAGTAGCCAAATTTTCTAAATTGGGCTTAATATCTTTTTCCAAATAATCCGATTTTAATAATTTCATCCCACAGTTCACGTCATAACCCTGCATGCCAGGGGAAATAATTCCATCAGAAATTCTTATTGTTGCTACCCCGCCTATTGGACTGGAATAACCCTCATGGCAATCTGGCATAGCAATCCCGTATTTTTGAATTCCGGGGAGACAACACAAATTTACTAATTGTTCAAGAGATCTGTCGCGGAAAATATCTTCCAACATTTTTTCTGAAACATAAACCCTAGCCGGCGCCCGCATATCCTGCCTAAAAGATTTCGGAATCTCCCATAAAAAGTCATTTATTTTTTTGAAATCTTGTTTGGAAACCATATTCATCTTTTTAATATCACTACCCACATAAATTTCCCTTCAATCAGTTTTTCAATTTTTAATTTCGTTTTTTTAACCATTTCTATTATTTCTTCTCTTGAAAATCGGTGAGAAATTAATATCTTCCTTTCGCCTGCAGAAATTGTGATATCATTAGTTTTATCGTTGTACCAAAATCTTGGAAGTTGGTGATATTTTTCTAAAATCGGCGGCCAGAGAGCTTCATAGCAAGCGTATTCAATTAATTCTCCCAATCTAGTCTTCGTTCCTAAATTTCCTTTTGTTTTAATCTGGCTTGGTAAAAACATTCTGGCTTTTATTTCTTCTGGTCTTTTGTAAAGACATAAAATTAATATATCTTTCTTTTTTATTAAATTATGTAGGTTTTTTAGAACTTTCCTTCTGTCTTCTTTTCCGAAATTCCCCAAAGTATTAATTAAACAGATGTAAATTAAGGGTAATTTTTCATTCTTTAAATAATTCTTAAATTTCTTTAAAGAAAGCAGGTTATCTTTTATTAAACTAACTTTAACTTGGTATTTTTTAGCAACTTCTTTACAAATATCTAACATCTCCCGAGAATAATCTATACCGATAATCTCTTTTATTTTAGTTAACTTATTTAACCAATATAATTCTCTTCCTACCCCTATGCCCAAAGAAACAACCTTTACCTTTCCCTTAGAGGCAATATAATTTTTAATATATCTTTCATCAATAACTCCAGGATTTTTTTGAGCAACTTCTTTATAGTATAATTCAGCAGCTTTTTTATTCTTCCAAATAATCTTTTCTTTTGGCATAATTAATTTTTTATATTTATCTTTTTCACTCTTTCTTGAAAAATCTCATTAGAAGGCACCTCAATTGGATCAAAAATCCAGTTCTCCCCCAATTCCACAGGAGTCATACTCCATCCTTTAGCTATCCATCCCTCTTTAGCCAAGCCGTCGAAAAATTCCACATATTCAGATTGAGATAGCGCGCTCATGATTAATAAAAGATCCCACTCAGTCCCCTGCATGCAATACGCCTGTCTCACAATCTTAATTCCAAGTTCTTTCTCCCTTCTTTTTATCCTTTCCAAATAGTTTTCGACTCTCCATCCCGTTGGAAATTTAATATTTTCCGAGATTATTGGAGGAACAAGGGAAGCCTTAATTAAAACGACGTAATAACCATCCCAAACCCTCATTGGATCAATAACTGAAACCTTATCCTTTAATACTATTTTCTTTTTCTTTAAAACTTCAATTCTCTTTTTTACTTCTGGAATAGAAATTTTAAGTTTTTTGGCAAAACCTTTTATCTCGACCTCTTCGAATTTTCTTTCCGCAGCTAAAATATTTAAAAGCTCAACGTCTTTTTCGTCGAGTTCTTGTTCAATTGCTTTTCTCCAAATTTTTGGCATATATTTAAAATTTTGATTATTTATTATATTTTTGACCTTTAAATTCTAAAGAAACCGATTATTTTCATCCTATCTTAATTTCGCGAAAAAATAAACCTCGTTAAAAATTCATTTCTAAAGGGGGAAAAGAGTTAATTTTGCTCTCTAGATATCGAATAAAACTGTCGCCTCCCAAGTTCCATCTTTTTTCTGATGGATATCTAAATTATGATAAGTTACAGCTTTAATATCTTCTCCAAATCTTTCCACTTTTGGGCCAAAAATTTCAGCCTCTAATTCCGTGTCTGAAAATTTCTTAAATTCTATTTTATTATAAATTTCTTTATTAACCTGCGTTTGATATAAAACTTCACTCAAAAAATCCACTAATAATGCTCCTAAATCGAGCGATTTAATTTTTATATTTTTGACCGTCGAAGAGGACTTCGTCCTCCTCTTCACCTTCGCTTCCTCAGATGGAAGCTCGGTTTTTGACTTTTGATTTTTGATTTTAGCCCGCAGGGCGCTTGACATTCCTTTTAACATGTTCAAAAAAGCCTCCTCTTTCGTTTTCCCAAAAGCTCTAATCTTTAAATCCGCTTTGTGTTCTAAAATTTCGAATTTTTTCATAGATTTTTTTAAATTCCTCTTTTACCACTTCTCGATCATCCCAGGGAATTTTTCTACCCTTAGCTATACAGATCCAGGACTCGCAACCTTTGCCGGTAATTATTACCACGTCATTTGGCTTCGCTAATTCTAAAGATTTTCTAATCGCCTCTCTTCTATCCAATATTTTTTCTGCTTTTCCATTTGTTCCTTTAGCTACTTGTTCAATAATCTCCACTGGCTCTTCGTCATAAGGATCTTCATTTGTAACAATAACTTGGTCGCAATATTTAGCCGCTATCTTGCCCAATACCGGCCTTTTCCATTTATCTCGCCCTCCGCCACATGAACCAAGTACACACATCATTTTGGCATTCACCGGTTTTAGGGTTTGATAAACTTTTTCTAAGGCATTTGGGGTAAAAGCATAATCAACAAAAACTTTAAAGGGTTGAGAAATCACCTCCTCCATTCTCCCGGGTATTCCCTTAACTTCTTCAACGGCTCTTTTACAAGTTTCTAAAACAACTCCTTGAGATACGCCGACACAGATTGCAGCTAAAGCGTTATAGATATTAAAACTACCTATCAGGGAAAGTTTGAGTTGAAGTTCTTTATTATTAACATCTCCTTGATTTAGTCCGTAAGTGTATTTTTTCTTTGCCTGAAATTGTAAAAAATAATCAGCATTTTTATCGTCTATGTTTATGATGTGCAACCCCCTGGTAACCTGGAATAATTTCCCTTTGGCTTTTTTGTAATTTTCAAAACCGCCATGAGCCTCAATATGTTCAGGAGTTAAATTGGTAAAAACTGCTATTTCAAAATTAATAAATTTGTGGCGATATTGTTTAATCCCCTCTGAGGTAACTTCTAAAATAACGTACTGACATTCATTATTAACTGCCTGCCTTAAAAATTTCTGAATTTTAAAACGTCCGGGCATTGTCATTTTTAATTTATTCGGCCAAATTTTATCTTTAATTTTGAAGTTAATTGAAGACAAAGATGCAACCTTATACCCTGCTTCTTCTAAAATCTTGGAGGTCATTTCTACCGTCGTCGTCTTCCCGTTAGTGCCGGTTACCCCAATTACCTTAAGGTTTTTTGAAGGAAACCAATAGAAAAAAGCTCCTAAAAAAGCTAAAATAAAATGGTACCAAGTTAAAAGAAATTGAGGAACAAGTTTTTTAATTAATTCTTTCATGTTATTATTTTATCATGTTTAAACTCATCTCTCCATTTAAGTCGGCTGGAGACCAACCCCAGGCGATTGAGAAGTTGGTGAAAAATTTGAAAGCCGGAGTACGGCACCAAGTTCTTTTAGGAGTGACTGGTTCGGGAAAAACCTTTACGATGGCGAAAGTTATCGAAAAAACCAAGAAACCGGTTTTAATAATTTCTCATAACAAAACTTTAGCTGCTCAGTTATATCAGGAATTCAAAGAGTTCTTTCCGGAAAATGGAGTCCATTATTTTGTTTCTTATTATGATTATTATCAGCCCGAGGCCTATATTCCCCAGACCGACACTTACATTGAAAAAGACGCCAAAATTAATGAAGAAATTGACAGATTAAGACATGCTGCCACTCAAGATTTATTAAATAGAGATGATGTCATTGTTATTGCTTCAGTTTCTTGTATTTATAATATCGGCTCGCCAGAGACCTACCAAGAGGTCAGTCTGGAAATTAAACCAAGACAGAAAATAAAAAGAAAAGAATTTATATATCATTTAACCAATCTTCAATATCAAAGAAATGACATTGATTTTAAACCTGGTACTTTCCGCGTTCGCGGAAACATTATTGATATTTATTTAGTCACCGGCCAACAAATTTTAAGAATAGAGTTTTCCGGCGACGAAATAGAAAAAATCTTAATCTCTCAACCCACTTTAAATTCATCGTTCATGGTTCATAGTTCATCATTCAGATTATATCCTGCTCACTTTTGGGTCACTCCCCAAGAAAAATTAGCGCTTTCTATTGAAAATATAAAATTAGAATTAGAAGAACAGTTGAAAGAGTTAAGAAAACAAAAGAAATTACTGGAGGCTCAACGGCTAGGGCAAAGAACAAATTATGATTTGGAAATGATGAGAGAAACTGGATATTGCCATGGGATTGAGAATTATTCCAGACATTTAGAGTTTAGAAAACCAGGGGAGGCACCGTATACTTTAATTGATTATTTCCCCGATGATTTCCTAATCTTCATTGACGAATCCCACCAAACCCTACCCCAACTTCATGCTATGGCAAATCAAGACCGGGCCAGAAAAGAAACACTAATTGAATACGGCTTTAGACTTCCTTCAGCCATTGATAATCGGCCTTTAACTTTTAAGGAATTTGAGAAAAAAATTAATCAGGTAATCTATGTTTCAGCTACTCCAGCTGAGGAAGAGAGAAAAAAAGCCCTTCAACAAGCTCAAGGTAAACCAAAATACATTGTTGAACAATTAATTCGACCGACCGGGTTATTGGAGCCTTTGATTGAAATTAGGCCGACAAAAAATCAGGTCAGAGATTTAATTGAAGAAATTAGAAAACGAATAGTGAAAAAACAAAGAACTTTAGTTTTAACCCTAACCAAAAGGTTGGCCGAAGCTCTCTCTGATTATTTAGCCGAGGAAGGAATCAAAACTCAATGGCTACATGCCGAGGTAAAAACTCTGGAAAGACCGCAAATTTTAAAGGATTTAAGAGAAGGGAAATATGATGTTTTGGTCGGAATCAATTTATTAAGAGAGGGGCTAGATTTACCAGAAGTGACTTTGGTGGCAATTTTGGATGCTGATAAAGAAGGATTTTTAAGATCAGAAACGACCCTGATTCAAACTATGGGAAGGGCAGCTAGACATCCTGAAGGTCGTGTCATTCTTTATGCCGATAAAATTACGAAGTCAATGAAAGCAGCAATAGCTGAGGTAAAAAGAAGAAGGAAAATTCAGGAAAAATATAACAAGGAGTATAATATTACTCCGAAACCAATTGTAAAACCAATCAGGGATTGGCCATTTGCCATTAAAGAAAAAGTGATCAGCCCAGAATTCTGGGTAATCCAAGATGAAAAACTTTTAGAGAAAGAAATGAAAGAAGCGGCTAAGGGTTTGGATTTTGAAAGAGCAGCTGCAATCAGAGATTTGATTAAAAAAATAAAAAGTGATAAAAATAAAGTATATGTGCCCAATTACTAAGTCGGCTAAAAAAGCCCTGCGCCAGAGTTTAAAAAGGAAAGTTAGAAATATCCAAAAAAAAGTCAAAATAAAAGACCTGATTAAACAGGTAGGGAGTTTAGTTTCTCAGAAGAAAATCGAAGAGGCAAAAAAAATCTTGCCTCAGGTTTATAAAATTTTAGATAAAGCGGCTAAAACTGGATTAATGAAGAAAGGGGCAGCTGCCAGAAAAAAATCAAGAATCACGAAATTGATTTTTAAATCTCAGCAATAAGCAAGTCTAAAGCAGTTTCTGGTTCTATTTTCCCAGTCTTTATAGCCCAATCTACCTGAAAAATTTTCTGGTAGATTTTTTTTAATTGTTGAAGGGTGAATTTGTGTGACTGTTGATAACTTTTTTTGATTATATAGGGATGGAGATTGCTTTTTTTAAAAATGTAATAATAAGGTACATTTTTTTCAATAAGGTCGCGAATTTCCAAAAGATTTCGAAATTGGAAATTAATCATCGCCAAGAGATATAAAGGCGCGTCACCTTTCTCTAAGTGTTTGTGAATTAAACTCAAGGCTAAGCTTTTTTTCTTTTCTGATATGGCATCAATAGTTTTGAAAATATCAGTTTCAATTTTGGGTTTAACCAAAAGCTCAACGTCCTCGCTCGATATTTCGATATTCCGAAATTTAGATTTGTAATTCACTAGTTTCTTTATTTCGTTAGTCATCTGCCAAAGGTTGCTACCAACAAATTCAATAAGTTTATCCAGGGCCTTTTCACTGATTTTAGCATCATAATTTTTGAATTCTTTTTTTACCCAAATTTTTAATTTATCTCCTCCCAGGGGTTCAAATTCTTGGGATTTTGAATTTTTTTTAAGAAATTTAAAAAGTGGGTCATTTTCGGCTACTTCTCCTTTTTCATAAAATAAGATAACGTTATCGGACTTTAAAAACTTCTCTTTTTCTTTTAAAAATTCCTCCTTAAAATTTTTGTTAGGAAAAATATCTTTTAAAATAATGAGCTTTTTCTCGTCAAACATCGAGGTGGTCTCGATTTCTTGCTTAAAATCTTGGAAGTTTAACTCGCCTCCATCTAAACAATTCAAGTTCAACCCACTTTTGTGGATTTTTCTGTAACGCTCAACTATCTCGTTTAATTTCCGACGCGACCTATAAGTATCTTGACCGTAGAAAAAAATAATCATAGACCGAGCTCCGCACGCAGCGGAGCGAAGGTGGAAAAGAGAACGAAGTTCTCTTTGACTACCTCACTTTTGGCAATTTGGGCAAAAATGAGTTGATCGGCCACCAATTTTTATTCTTTTTATTATAGCGCCACAGCGGCTGCATTTTTCTCCGGCCCTACGATAAACTTTTCTTTCTTTATCAAAATATCCTCTTTCTCCTGAAATCCTCCGGAAATCAGAAAAACTCTCTCCACCAAGCTCAATCGCCTTCGGTAAAATCTCCTTCATTGCATCGTAAATTCTCTTACGATCTTTATCGCTTAATCGCCTAATCTCTTTAAAAGGATCTATTTTTGCTTTCCATAAAATTTCATCAGAATAAATATTACCAATTCCAGCAAGAATCCTTTGGTCCATTAAAATTTGTTTAATCTTTCCTTTTTTTGGTAAAACCTCTTTAAACTTTTCGAAAGTAAAGGATTTTTCTAAAGGTTCTGGTCCTAAACTCTTTAATTCTTCTGATTCTTTAAGAGCTTCGCTCCCCCACAATTCTACTTTGGCAAATTTTCTTAAATCGGAAAGGCTAAGCTGTGTTCCATTATCTAACCAAAACATTAAATGAATAAACCGATTTACCGGTTCTTCTAGGGGGCCGCCATATATTGGTTGCCATTTATTATTTATTATTTGCCATTTACCCAAAAGAAGGTGGCCGGTTAATTTTTGATGAATCAATAGGGTCTTATTATTGGAGAGCTCGAAAAGAATATTTTTACCTCTTCTGCTAACTTTCTTAATTTTTCTGCCTTTTATTTCTTTTTGGAACTCTCCAAAATTACTCGGTTTTTTAATCATCCCCCTAAAATCAGTCCAAACATCAACAAAGGTCCTTCCCAGGACCTTTTTCTGCAAATCTTTGACGATTGTCTCTACTTCCGGCAATTCCGGCATCTTTACTTTAGGGCAGTTTTTATCTTTTCAATAATTTCTCCGGGAGTAAAATGGGCTTTAATTAAATAATCAACTGCTCCCAATTTTAATCCTTTTTCAACATCTTCTTTTTGACCAAGATTGGAAAGAATAATCACTGGAATTGAATTTGTAGTCGAATCTTCCCGCATTCGAGATAAAACTTCAAAACCATCTATGCCGGGCAAAATTAAATCAAGTAAAATTAAATCTGGCTTTTCTTCTTTTATTTTCTTGATTCCTTCTTCCCCATCTACTGCCTCAGAGGTTTCGTAACCTTCCTTAATTAATTTTTGGGCAATTAACTCTCTTAGAAATTTATCGTCTTCAATGACAAGAATCCTCTTTTGTAAAGAAGAACCTAGATTCTTTAAATTAGGAGGTGTTTGCGGCATATTTTTATTCGCCAAGTTGTTTTTTAACTTTCTCAATTACCTCTTGCGGATCGAACTCAGTTTTAATCAACCAATCTTTTGCCCCTAATTTTTGAGCTTTATCTAATTCCACCGGTTGACCAGAATTTGAAATTACAATTATCGGAATTTTCTTTAATTCTTTGTCTTTTTGCATTTCAGCCATTACTTCAAACCCACCCATTTTGGGCATAATAATATCCAATAAAATAAGATCGAGTTTCTCTCCTCTCATCAACTGAAGTCCCTCCTCTCCATCTCTCGCTATCGAAACTTCGTAACCTTCTTTGGTTAATTTCTTTTGGAGAAGATCAATCATTATTTCTTCATCTTCGATTAATAAAATTTTCTTTGCCATAGAACTATAATGCGAATATTACAAATTAAATTCAAATACCACGAATTAGAAAATATTTTTTGTTGTATTCGCATATAATTCGTTGTATTCGGATTATATTATTATTTTAAAGCTTTTTTAAAAATTCTGCAAATTCTTCTTTAATGGGTAAAGTAAAATGGAAAATGGTACCCTTTCTTTCTTCAGACTCAAACCAAATTTTTCCACCGTGAGCTTCGATAATATTTTTTGCAATAAATAAGCCGAGGCCAGAGCCCTCCGTTTCCATTCTCATTGCATTAGCTCCCCGAAAAAACTTGGTAAATATTCTTTGTTGCTGATCCTTGGGAATTCCTACACCGGTATCTTGAACCTGAAGCTCTATTTCCTTTTTACCATATTTTAAAGAAACTGTCACCTTACCATCAGAGGGGGTATATCTTATAGCATTATCCAAAAGGTTCTGAAAGGCTAATCGCATTTTTTCAACATCAATCATAACTCGGGGTAATTTTTTTTCTGGTTTTTTAAATTCAAAATGAATTTTCTTCCTTTCAATTTCATCTTTGTAAGAATTGATTACAAATTGGACGATTGGTTCGAATTCGGTCAAGATAGGCTTATAAAGATATCTTCCTTCTTCAATTCTGGTTACGTCTAAAAGGTCATTAATTAAATCAATCATTCTTTCGTTGCTTTTATAGGTTTTTTCAAGAAAATCTCTTTGGTCTTTAGTTATCTTACCAAGATCTCCATCAAGTAACATTCTTAGAGTCCATTTAATTGCCGAAAGAGGGGTTCTCAATTGGTGGGCAGATAAAGAAACAAATTCTGTCTTCATTCTCTCAATTAATTTCTCTCGGGTGACATCGTGTAAAATTATTAAAGTTCCTAACCTTTCTTCCTCTCTCATTATCGGGATCGTACTGACCTCTAAAATCAAGCTTTCTTTAACCGGGATTTCTTTTCTAAAAATTTCCTTTATTTCTTGCCCCACTAAGGTCGCCATTTGTGCGATAGTGGGGAAGGTGCTTAATTCTAAAATCGATCTGCCAATTATATCCTTTACTCTTACGTCAAAAAAAATTTCTGCCTGAGGATTAATTAAAGAAAGCTTATTTTCTTTATCAAAAACCAAAAGCCCATCAGTAAAATTATTAATAATTGTTAAGGTTTTATTTTTTTCTTCCTCAGCTCTCTTCCTTTCTTCCTCAGTATCTTCAAGTATATTTAAAAGAGCAACTTGAGCATCTTTAAGTTCTTCTTCTGTTTTTTTAATATCGCTTAAATCAAAAAATCCAATAAAATAGCCAATGACTTCTCCTTCTTCACTCTTCCTTAATATAGATGAAACGCTTACTGGAATTTCTTTTTTTTCTTTTGTAAAAATTTTAAATTCTTTTGCTTTAACAAATCCCTTTTCTAAAGTCTCTTTACTTAACTCCTCAGATCCTTTTTTAATAAAAATATCTTCTATTGGTTTTCCAATAATTTCTTCTATTTTATAACCAGCAATTTTTTCAAAGGCAGAATTAGTCTCTAAAATTATTCCAATTGGACTCACAAGGCAAACCGGTATAGGTAAAAAGGAAAATAAGTCTCTAGCGTAGCTTTCAAGAGAAGTTAAGTCTTCAAGGAGAGTAGAAATTTTTTCTTTATCTTTGTTTTCTTTTATTGCCATTTTATTAGATATTCATGATATTCGTCTCCCCGGAAAAAACATTTAGTTTCTTCGCAGGTTATTTGAGGAATCTTCACCATTAACTGGAAGAGTCCAGGTAAATAACCTTCTAAAAAGCGACAATAAATAGGATGGAGATTAAAATCTTTTAATCTCAAAATTGCGTATTTTTTTTCTTCATTAAGTTCAACTGGGACTAATTCACCAATCGTCCAGTGTTCTCGCCAGATTTTTGGACTTTCTTGAAAAAAAACTTTTTGGAATGAGAAAACATATTTTATGAAAAACTTAAGAATTAGGGAGATTTTAGTCCCAAAAAGGCCTATTTCCTTAATCTTTTCATTATCAAAATTAAAAACTTTCTTAATGACTAAAAGAGAAATGGCCCTTAACCCTACTGGAGAATAACCTAAGGTGTTAATTTCTTTGTATTTTATTGGATAACCTAATTTTTCTAATTCCCCTTCCACTTTCTTTAATCCTTCTTCTCCTTTCTCTTTTAAGATATATTCCATATCGATTTTAAGGGTTCCCCCTCTGGCTTCACCTTTAATTTCCATTAATTTTTGGGCAACTTCTTTAGTAAGTTCTTGGTTCATAAATTTTATTTCCATTTTATTAAATATTCATGGTATTCATCTCCTCGAAAGGGGCATTTGGTTTCCTGACAGATAATTTCTCGACCTCCTACAGTGATTTGGGTAAAAGTTGAGAAATATCCTCTTAAATAAGTACAATAAACAGGATGAAGGTTAAAATCTTTAACTCTTGCTACCGCAAATTTCTTTTCTTCATCTAGCTCTACAGGAATAAACTCTCCTGTTGTCCAGTGTTCTTTCCAAATTTTTGGACTCTCCTGAAAAAAGAATTTTCTAATCGGAAAGAAATGTTTTATAAAAAGCTTTATAATTATGGAAATTTTTGGAGCAATAACCCCCATTTCCATAATTTTTTCATCACTAAAATTTAAGGTTTTTTTAATTGCGAGCAAAGAAAGCGCCTTGAGCCCCCCAGGATAAAAATTCATTGTTTCTATTTTTCCATATTCTATTGGATAACCAAGCTCTTTTAATTCTTCTTCCACTTTTTTTAGTCCTTCTTTCCCTTTTTCTTTTATAACAAACTCAGCGTCGGTTTTTAAATCCACCCCTCTTATTTCTCCCTTAATCTCCAGTAATTTTTGGGCAATTTCTTTTGTAAGTTCTTGATTCATGAAAATATTTTTAGTATTTTTCCTATGACCATTTAATTAAAAAACGATGCCTCTTTCCTTCTTTAAAAGAACATTCAATTTCCTCGCAGCTGATTTTATGAGGTTTTAGTATCAATTTCCCAAGCTCTAAAAACACTCCCTCTAGGCATCGGCAATAAATCGGGTGGAGATTAAAATTTTTTACTTTTAAAATAGTATATTTTTTCTTTAGATCGGACTCTTCAACAATTAATTCACCAAAAGTGAAGTATTGAGACCAAGTTTTTTGAGCTTCTTTGAAAACTTTCTCAGTTGAAAAAAAATATTTCATAAAAATCCTAATTATCCAAGAAACCTTCATTGCATAAGCACCAAGTTCCTTTATTTTTTCATCTGGCCAATCAAAAACTTTTTTAATGGCTAATAAAGAAATAGCTCTTAGACCTGCTGGATAGAAAGCGAACTGATTAATCTTTTCGTATTCAATTGGGTAGCCCAATCTCTCCAATTCTTTTTCTACTTTTTCTAAGCCTTCTTTCCCTTTTTCTTTTATTACAAAATCGGCATCGTTTTTAAAATGAGTTCCCCTTGCCTCCCCTTTAATCTCCATTAAACCTTGAGTAATTTCTTTGTTAATTATTTCATTCATAGAAATTAATTTAATCCCTTACTTTCGATTTTTTTGTTGTTTCTCCAATTGCTCAATTTTTCCTTTTAACTCTACCATTTTTAATTCTCTTCCTATCATAATTTTATTCATTCTTTCTAATTCCCCAATTTTTTCCTTTAAATCTTCGGTTTTCTTCTCTACTTCTTTTTCTAATCTTTCTTGGAATTTCTTGCTTTCTGAAATATCGGTAAGGGAAAAGAAATAACCAATGAATTCGCCTTTCTCGTCTTTTCTTTGCATAGCTGAAATATTTACCGGGATCTTTTTTTTGTCTTTTCTAACAAAAACCATCTCTCGATTTAGTACTATTTCCTTCTTTAAAATTTCTTTTTCGAATTCTTCAGTTTGTTCAGAGCTAACAAATAGTTTTCTCAAATCTTCTCCGATAATTTCAGTTGGCTGATAACCAGAAAATCCGCTAAAAACTTCATCAATGTCTAAAATAATATTAACTGGGTTTACATAACAAACTGGCAATGGTAAAAATCGCCAGAAATCTCTTATATAGCTTTCTAGTCCCAAAATTTCTTCCTCGGCTTGAATCTTTTTTTTACTATTTTTTGAGGTTAAAGACATATTCATGGTAAGAGGCTCCTTTAAACATACATTCAGTTTCTCTACACCTTCCCCCCTTCCCCACTATGAATTGGTACATTCTTTCAAAATATCCCTCGAGATATAAGCAAAATAAAGGATGAATTTTAATATCTTTAAGATGGAGAATAGCGTCTTTTGTTTCGTCATCTAACTTTACCGTCTCTAACTTTCCTACAGTATAATGTTCTTCCCAGTATCTCGGAACTTCATTCATAAATTTCATAAAGCTAACGAAAAATTTCATTAACAGCTTGACTATAAACGAAGTGGTTGGAGTTATATACCCCATATTTCTTATCTCTCCATCTGACCAGTCAAAAGTATCCTTGATTAAAAGGAGAGAGACTATTCTCAGACCAATCGGATGAAGGTCCAGGGCTTTTCCTTTCCTATAATCGATCGGGAAACCTAACTCTTTTACTCTCTTTTCTAATTTTTTAATCCCCTCTTCTCCTTCTTTTTCTAAAATATATTTGCCATCGGTTTGGAAAACCACTCCTTTTACTTCACCTTTAACTTCTAATAATTTGTTTAATTCTTCTTTATTAATCATAGTTTTGTAAAATTGTTAACTTTATTCTCGACCTTTAATCTTTTTTCTAATTCTTTAATTTTCTTTTTTAATTCTATCATCTTTAATTCTCGACCAACGACTAATCTCTGAAACCTCTCTAATTCGGCTAATCTTTGCTGAAGCTCTTTAGTTTTTTCTTGAATAACTTCTCCCCTCTTTTCTATCAATTCTTGGAGTTCCGTCGTCCTTGCGTTTACTTTTATTTCTAAAACCACTCCTGCCTCTCTCAGTTTTCTCGCTTTTTCTCTCAATTTTTCCGAAAAATCCACAACCGTTTTGGTTAGAAAATAAAATAAGGCGGCAATAACCCCAATTTGGGTCCCTAAGTAAGCTGGGGATTGATAAAGGCCCGGTCTTAGCAAAAAGAAGGGCCTGTGAGGGATTATTCCAAAATACTCCAATAAAACGAGAGTAATATAAAAAGAAAGGGCTACAAAACCAAGAATAATTGTTTTTCTTTTATAAAAAATAACTCCTGTTATAACAATAACTAACGTATAGAGGGCAAAACCTATCCATTCTGCTCCTCCAAGATAATGAATAATAATAGTTATAAATAAAAGGTCAATAATATTATATCTAAAATACAAATTATGAAGTTTTTCGCTTTCTTTTGTTTTATTAACCAGATACTCATAGCCAAAATAAAGCAAAAACCATCCTAAGATTAAAAACCAAAGCAGAGAAGGAAAGGAAATTCGGAAAATAAATTTTAAAATTCCTGCTAAAATGACGAAAACCAACAACATTGTTCTTGTTGAGCTAATATCAGCTCTAAGGCTAACTAATGTTTCTTCAAATTCAACATCTTTTACTAGGTCTTTTTCTTTCTCCATATAATTGTTTTAAATTTTATTAAAAGTAGGTTTGATCCTTAAAATTTTCTCTTTGTTTGAATTTTACCATAGTTTTAAATTCTCCCCAATTAACTCTTTTTTCTCACTATCGGGCAGCCTTTTTATTAAGCTATAAAATTCAAACTCTTTTAAGGTCTGGATTATTTTTTCTTTATCGTATCTTCCCCAGCAAAATCTTTTAAGGCGAAAATCTATCGGAACATTTTTTTCAAGTTGGGCTAAGGTTTTGGAAAGAAATGCCTGGTCTTTGTATTTTAATAAAATCTCTTTTAGTTTTGGCCGAAGCTCTTTAACTTTCTCTGAATTTTCTTCTATTTCTTTGTAGAGATTCTCTAGGGTACCAAATTTTAAAAGAAGTTCAATTGCCGTTTTTTCTCCAATTCCGGTAACTCCGGGAATATTATCAGAAGGATCGCCTCTTAAAGCCTTAAAATCAACGAGTTGCCCAGGATTTAATCCTTGAAATTTTTCTTTAACTAAATTCTCATCATATAAAACCGTATCTTTTACTCCCTTTTTTAGGGCATAGACTTTTGTTTGAGGGTTAATTAATTGGAGAGAATCTAAATCACCGCTTAAAATAATCGTTTCAATTTTGGGAAACACTTGTTTTTTAGGAGCCAAATTAGCAATCGTTCCAATAATATCATCTGCCTCAAATCCTTCTTTTTCAAAAATTGAAACATTAAAAGCTTCTAAAATCTCTTTTACCTTTGGAATTTGGAGGTATAATTCTTTTGGAGCCGGCGGTCTTTTAGCCTTATATTCTTTAAACTTTTTATGACGAAATGTAGGGGCTGGAAAATCAAAAGTAGCGGCAATAAAATCGGGTTGGAATTCTTTAATTGCTTTAAAAAAAACTAATAAAAATCCGTAAACAGCATTTACTAATTCTCCTTTTTTAGTAGTTAAAGGGGGTAAGGCATGATAAGCCCGATGAATAATTGAATTGCTATCAATAATAATTAGTCGTTTTTTCTTATTACTCATAATGAACTAACGTAAAATTCCTGCCATAGCAATAATTCTACGTTACTTTTATTATAATTTTCCTAGTATTTTTTTTGATAAGCTTGAAATTAATTTTGATAGTTGACTTAGAGATAAGTTTTTTTACCCGGTCGGCCCATTCGATGGCAACGATGTTTTGAGGATTAGAAATAATCTCTTTAAAGCCGAGGTCTAAAATCTCTTTTGGTTTTTGAATTCGATAACAGTCAATGTGGTAAAAATTATGGAAGATAAAACATGGAACATGGAACCTTTTTAATATAACAAAAGATGGGCTGAGTATCTTTTGTTTAACTCTCAACCCTCTGGCAAATCCCTGCAAAAATGTGGTCTTCCCTCCTCCTAAATCCCCTTCTAACCCGAGAACTATTGCTTTCTTTTTAAGTTTCATTCCCAAAATTTCTTCTGCCAAATTCTCTCCCAATTTTTTTGTCTGCCAAGGACTAGTAGTTAAGTAAGTTTTTTGCATTGACTTTTAAAAAGAATTAAGATAAATTCAAATAATCAATCACCGAGCTTCTAAAAACAGGAGCGAGGGGGGGGGAGAAGAGATTTATCTCTTCGACCTCTTAGTTAATTCTAACCTAAATGCCCGAAGTTTCAAAAAAAATTACAGGCTTAATCGAAATTTCGCCAACTACTTTAGAGGAAATTCAGAAGGGGATAAAAAACATTTCTGATTTGAAAGAAAAAATTGAAACTATTTTAAAAAAAAATGTCACTGAAATTTTAGAAGTTATCATGGGAGGAGCGACTACTTTAGATGCCTCGGATATCCATATTGAACCCCTAGAAGAGAAAGTGAAAATTCGCGCCAGACTCGATGGCATTTTACAAGATATTTTATTAATTGAAAGAAACTTATATGAAAACCTCCTTTCTCGGATTAAGCTTCTTTCGGGAATTAAATTAAATATTACTGACCGGCCTCAAGATGGCCGGCTTAGTATTAAAATATTAGATGTATCAATTGAGGTAAGGGTTTCAACCCTGCCGGCTGAATATGGGGAATCAATTGTTTTAAGAATTCTAAATCCCAAAAGCTTAATGGATTTGGAGGTTTTGGGGTTAAGAAAAGATTTATTAAATCTCTTTAAAAAAGAGATTAAAAAACCCAATGGGATGATTATTGTTACCGGACCAACTGGCTCGGGTAAAACCACCACCCTTTATGCTTTTTTAAAGAAAATCCAAAACCCCGAAATTAAAATTATTACCATTGAGGACCCAATTGAATACCATTTAAAAGGAGTTTCCCAAACCCAAGTTGCCCCCGAAAAGGGGTATGATTTTGCTAATGGCTTAAAATCAATTGTCCGCCAAGATCCAGATGTAATTTTAGTTGGAGAAATAAGGGATTTAGAAACAGCCAGCATCTCCTTACAGGCTGCCTTAACTGGACACCTGGTTTTGACTACTCTCCATACTAATGACGCGGCGGGAACTATAGCCAGACTTCAGGCTCTAGGAGAAAAACTGGTTAATATTGCTCCAGCTATAAACATAACCATTGCTCAGAGATTGGTGAAAAAGGTTTGCAAAAAATGCGCCAAACTTGAAAAGCCCCGCCCCGAAGAATTAAAAAAGATGCAGCAAGTTTTTAAGAAAATACCAAAGGAAGTCAAAATTCCGAAAATTAGTGAAAAAATAAAAATTCCTCGGCCGTTTGGTTGTCGAGATTGTAACTTCACTGGCTATCGAGGCCGAGTTGGAATCTTTGAAGCTTTTTTAGTTGACGACGAAATGGAAAAATTTATCTTATCCACGCCTTCTATCGCTGCTTTAAGAGAAGAGGCCATCAAAAAAGGCATGGTGACTATGTATCAAGATGGATTAATCAAGGTTTTAGAAGGTATTGCAACTTTGGAGGAAGTGGAAAGAGTAACCGGAGAAGAAAATTAGCCCGGAGCCGGGGGCAACGCTAAGTATAGGACTTGAGTTTTAGAATTACTCTGAGGGGTGACCTCGCTCTCGCCAGGTCGTCCTTCTAAGAGAAACTCCTACCCCCAGCTCCGGGCTAACGTATTTATTTTAATATATTATGGCAAATTTGTCAAGACCCACACGTACTCGTTGGGTTGTGGTTGATTTTTTGGAAGATTTGGTACAAAATATATATTGGTACAAAATATATATGTGGTAGAAGTAAGAGGAAATGATATTTATAGGGCAGGAGTAAAGATTGGCTGGCTGAACCAAAACCGTTTGTACGACCGCACAGGGAAAGAATTGGGTTATTTTACTTCCGACGCGGTGTACGATGTTAAAGGTGAAAGATTAGCTCGTATTGAAGGTGATTATGTGTATGCTGGTGGAAGGCGAATTGAACTTGAACAGGTAATCCATGGTATTGCTGCAATTGGGCTTTCAGACGCTGCCCGTGTTGCCGTCTCAACCTTTCTCGGGGTATAGACTGAAGTTACAGCATCGTCCAGTTCCCGAACCACTGCCCGAGAGTTTTTCTCGGGTTTTTGTTTTATTTTAGAAAAAAATTATAATCAAACTAATGAAAAAGATTTTTTGTTTTTTAATTATCTTACTTATTTTTTTATCTTATTTTTCTTTGGTGAGGGCAGCGAGTCCTTCAAATGTAGCAATTAATGAAATTGCCTGGATGGGAACTATAAACTCGGCCAATGACGAGTGGCTAGAACTATACAACAACACCGGAAAGCCTCTAAATCTTGACAATTGGGTTTTAAAAGCAGATGACGGCACCCCGGAGATAAAATTATCGGGCCCAATTTCTACTAATGGGTTTTATTTATTAGAGAGAACCGATGATAATAGCGTTCCCGCAATTTCAGCTGATTTAATTTATAAAGGCGCCCTGGGAAATGGCGGAGAAGATTTAAAGCTATATGACAATCTGAATAACTTAATTGATGAGGTTAATTGCTCTGGAAAATGGTTTACTGGAAATAATACCACAAAACAAACTATGGAGAGAATAAATCCGTTGATGTCTGGGAATGAGCCATCTAATTGGCAAGCCAGTCAAAATCCAAATGGAACGCCAAAGGCTCAAAATAGTATTATATTGGCAACAGACGCGACAAAAGAGACAAGGGCACCAAAGGAAACAGAAAAACCAAATGAATCAACAGAGGTTGGCTCTCCACAAACTTACCCCGAGGGAATTGTTCTAAATGAACTCTTGCCCTCGCCTGAGGGTCCCGACGAGCAAAATGAATGGATTGAACTTTTTAATCAAAATAATTTTGAGGTTGAACTCTCTGGTTGGCAACTTTCTGATAAGATAGGCCAAACCAACAATTATACTTTTCCAAAGGAAACTAAAATTAGTGCTCGCGGCTTCTTAGCGCTTCCAAGGCCTGTAACAAAGATTACTTTAAATAATAGTGGTGACGGGTTAAAACTTATTCAGCTAGACGGAAAAATTGTTGACGAGGTCGACTACGAGAAAGCTCCCATGGGAAAATCCTATAATTTGACCCAATCTGGCTGGGAATGGAGCACTATTTTAACGCCTGGTTCTCTAAATATTATTCCACCAACTACGAGTCCGGAGCCCGTAGAGGTTCCGAAAGTAGAAGGGGAAAATAAATCTATGACCCAAACTGAAGGTAAAAAAGAAGAGATTAACAAAGAATTAGCTGCAGTTAGCGCACCGTTTCAACGACCCCAAAATAAACAAAGTTTAAAATCTTTATTTGTCTTATTTATAGCCTTGAGTTTAGCGATTTTTTCGGGAACAATAATTTTATTTTTAAAAATAAAACTGAAGGAGTTGATTTTTAATAAAAAGTAGTTTAAAACTAAAATAGTATGTCAGGCCACTCACACGCAAAAACTATAAGACACCAAAAAAACATTACCGACCAAAAGAGGGGTCAAATTTTCTCGAAAATGGCGAGGGTGATTTCGATTGCTGTGAAAGAAGGCGGGGCAAAGCCAGAAACCAATTCTAAGTTACGACTGGCTATTGAAATGGCAAAAAAATTTAATATGCCGAAAGAAAATGTTGAAAAAGCCATTAAGAGGGCGACTGGCGAGGAGGGAGAGGAAAAACTTGAAGAAGTTTTGTTCGAGGCTTACGGCCCCGGTGGAATTGCAATAATTATTGAGGGGATTACCGATAATAAAAATCGAACCCTTGGGGAAATAAAACAGGTTTTAAACCAGAATGGGGGAAAATTAGTTGGTGAGGGAGCAGTAAAATGGATGTTTAAGAGAAAGGGTTGCTTAATTGTAGATTGTAAATTGCAGATTGAAGATTTGCAAAATAAAGAAAAATTGGAATTATTATCGATTGAAGCTGGCACCCTAGATATTTATTGGCATGATGATACCTTGGATGTTTATACAAAGATTGAAGATTTGGAAAAGGTAAAGAAAAATTTAGAAGAAAAGGGCATTAAAATTGATTCTACTTCTTTAGATTGGGTAGCGAAAGAAGAAATTAAATTAGATGAAAAAGATAAAGAGGCTTGCCAAAAACTTTTTGATTCTTTGGATGAATTAGACAGCGTTCAAGAAATCTATTCAAACATCAAGCTTCCGTGAAGCGGAAGCGAAGATGAAGAAGAGGCCTGCGTCCTCTTCGCTCTTACAAGAATAAAAAACGTTATGGCAAAAGAGGCTGAAATTAGAAAAAAAGCAATTCAAATATTGGAAAAAGAAAAATGGATTGTCTGGTGGCCGTCTAAAGTAAAATTCAAACAAAATGATATTTTTGGAATTTTTGATATGATCTGTTGGAAAAAGATAGCGGGGAATCTTAAATTCATTCAGTTGACTACCCTGTCTAATTTATCAACCCGGAGAAAGAAAATACGAGATTTTTTTAAGAAAAATAAAATAAATTCTCAAACCATACAGAATGCGGAGGTCGAAATTTGGGCGTGGAACGGGCACAATAAAACATTTAAAATAGAGATAGTTTGAAGGGGGGCTTGCCCCGTAGTAGAAAATTCACTACGGGCCTTGACAAGCTTTTTTGAAATCATATAATAGCCAATAGATTTCCGGGAGCAGCCTGGAAAGACCTTAAAAGGTCGAAGAAAATTAAAGAAAAAACTAAACCAATATAAAGATTCATTATGATTTACGAAGATAAAGTCTTAACTTCTTTTATCAATGAGACGGAGCCGGAAGTACCTTCGGAGGAGGAACCAAAAACGGAAGAAGAGGAAGAGGAGGAAATAGAATAATCCCTAAACCCCCGAAACTTCGGGGGGTTTTAATAGGTTACCTTCGCGAACTTTCTTTTCCCGACTTGGATGACCATCTCTTTTTTTATCTCTATTCTTCTCCCCCAATCATTTCGAACCTCTCCATCAATTTTTACTCCTTTTTGCAAAATTAATCTTTTTGCCTCAGATTTTGATGAGGCTAATTTTATTTTAGTTAATAAATCTAAGATACTTAAAGTTCCCCCGGGAATTTTAATGGTTGGGATTTTAGAGGGAAGCTCTTGTCGCTTAAAAACTCTATTAAATTCTTTTTCGGCTCTCTCTGCCTCTTCTTTGTTGTGGCAAATAGTAATAATTTCTTTAGCCAATTTTGCTTTTACATTCCGGGGGTTAATTTTTCTTTTTTTAATTTTATGCAAAATCTTATTTATTTTATCCATTGGCAAGTCTGTACAAAGCTCAAAAGTAATATTAATTAAACTATCCGGCCAACTCATAATTTTACCAAACATTTCCTCCGGCTTTTCGTCTAAATTAACCGTATCCCCTTCTGTTTTTCCCATTTTCTTACCACTTGGATCAGTTAATAATTTTAAAGCCATAACAAATTTGTCTTTGTTTTTTACTTTTTTCAATAACGTCCTACCTGCCAGCATATTAAAAATTTGGTCACTTCCTCCTACCTCCAGATCAACATCCATTGTCACGCTATCATAAGCCTGGAATATTGGATACAAAAACTCATGGACATAGATTCCCCTACCTGCTTTTATCCTCTTCTGGAACATATCCCTCTCTAACAATCTGGCAACAGTAAAATAAGAAGCCAACTCAAGCATATCTTTGGGCTTTAATTTACTGGTCCACTCCTCATTGTGCAAAAATCTAATGTTTGATTTTTTAGTATCTAGAATTTTACCAATCTGTTTTTTGTAGTCCTTGGTATTTATTAAAACCTGCTCGCGGGTTAATGGTTTCCTTGTTTCTTGCTTGCCAGTTGGGTCACCAATAGTGGCCGTAAAGTCTCCTATCAAAACAATAATTTCGTGCCCCAAATCCTGAAATTGACGCAGCTTTCTTAAAACTACCAAGTGCCCAATATGAAGTTTGCCTGTGGGATCAATTCCGTTATAAATCCTTAGTCTTTTACCAGACATTAAAACCTTTTCTAGCGCCTTGCGGTTTGGGTAGATATTTTCCACTCCCCTATTTAAAACCTCTTTGATTTTTTGCGGATCGGTATTAATTTTCATAGCTTTATTTTACGGCTTTAATTTATGTTATCATAAAAATATGGCAGAAAGAAGATACCGTCGAAAGATTTTTTCGAAAAGAGGAAAATTAGCTTTTGCTTTAAAATTTTTAGGTTTTTGGTTTTTGGTTTTTGGTTTTTGGTTTTTGGTTCTATTTATCTACTATGCCAAAGACCTTCCTCGACCAGAAAAATTTACTGAAAGGAGTCTTTTTGAATCTTCTAAGATTTATGACAGAACCGGACAGGTTCTTTTATATGAAATTTACGGTGAAGAAAAAAGAACTTGGGTCTCCTTAGAGACAGTGCCGGAATATTTAAAACAAGCGGTAATCGCGGCTGAAGACGCTAACTTTTATCACCATTTTGGAGTTGACTTCAAAGGAATTGCTAGGGCGATTTTAGCTGATTTAAAAATTGGGGGAGCAGCTTATGGTGGTTCCACTATCCCACAGCAACTAATTCGCTCCACTTTTTTATCAACTCAAAAAACTGCCGAAAGAAAAACTCGAGAGATTATTTTGGCTTTAGAATTAGACCGCCGCTACTCTAAAAACCAAATCTTAGAATGGTATTTAAACCAGGTTCCTTTTGGCCAAAATGCTTATGGAGTAGAGGCAGCCAGCCAAACTTATTTCCAAAAATCAGTTAGGGGTTTATCTTTATCAGAAGCAGCGGTTTTAGCTGCTTTAATCAAGGCGCCGAGTCATCTTTCTCCTTATGGCGACTACAAAGAAGAGCTGTTAACTAGAAAAAACTATGTTTTAGACCGGATGGTAGCTGAAGGCTTTTTAAATCAAAATCAGGCTGAGTTAGCCAAGCAAGAAGAAATAAACTTCAGTAAAATCACTCAACCGATTAAAGCCCCTCATTTTACTTTATGGGTAAAACAATATCTCGAAAAGCAATATGGGGAAGATTTTTTAAGAGAAAGGGGGTTAAAAATTTATACCTCTTTAAATTGGGATTTCCAAAAATTAGCTGAAGACATAGTCGAAGAAGGAGTAAAGGTAAACAAGGACTACAACGCCCACAACGCAGCTTTGGTAGCTATTGACCCTAAAACTGGTGAAATTTTAGCGATGGTGGGCTCAGCTGATTATTTTGGAGAGCCTTATCCGAAAGACTGTACGCCTGGAGTAAACTGTTTATTTGACCCTAACTTTAATATAGCAGTAGGAACAGAACAAAACCCTGGCAGACAGCCGGGCTCTGCTTTCAAGCCTTTTATTTATACTACCGCTTTTGAAAAAGGATATGATGATTTGACTACCGTGTCTGATGAAGAAACAAATTTTGGAATTTGGGGAGACAAAGAATATATTCCTCAGAATTATGATGGCAGATTTCGCGGCTTAGTTACTTTAAGACAAGGACTGGCTCAATCCTTGAATATTCCTTCAATAAAAGTTCTCTATCTGGCTGGGACCGAAAATAAAATTGAGACCCCTCTCCTGACCAATAATTTTACCGGACAAGAACAAGTTTTTGTTGAAGGTTTGAAGAACAGTATCGGAATTGCAAAAGAAATGGGCATCACCACCTTAGATAAACCCCTTTCTTTTTATGGGCCGTCAATTGTTTTGGGGGGAGGAGAAGTAAAATTATTGGATATAACCTCGGCTTACGGAGTTTTTGCTACCGAGGGTTTAAAAATAGAACCGGTACCAATTTTAAAAATTGAAGACCGAGATGGAAATATTATTTTTGAAAATACAAAAACCCAAAAAAGGGTTTTGGGGAGTAAGGTTGCAAGATTAATTAATGACATCTTGTCTGATAACGCAGCTAGAGCCCCTATGTTCGGATTATCCTCCCATTTATATTTTGAAAATTATCAAGTAGCCGCTAAAACAGGAACGACTGATAATTTCAGAGATTGTTGGACAATAGGTTATACCCCTTCTCTTTCTGTTGGGGTTTGGGCCGGGAACAACAACAATGAATCTATGATAAAAAAACAACCTGCAGCTACGGTTGCAGGCCCCATTTTCCATAACTTTATGGAAGAGGTTTTGCCGAGTTTCCCAAAAGAAAGTTTTGTGAAACCTTAACTCCCCTTAATCGGCATCACAATGTACAAATAACTCGGGTCGCCAACCGGTTTTAAGGCCCCAGGTCCCCCCGCATCGGTTAGTTCAAAAATTACTTCTTGGCTTTTTATGTTGGCAAGCCCCTCGGCTAAAAACTTATGGTTAAAAGAGATAGTTATTTCCTTCCCTTTTACTTTTCCCGGCACTAAACTTTGATATTCTCCTAAGTCCGGGCTCTGGCTGAAAATTTCAACAGTTTCTTTTGCCGGGCTTATTTTTAATTTAACTTCATTAATTTTCCCGCTGAAGAGGCTAGCGGTTTTAATTTGATTTAAGAAATCAACTTTGGGAAGGGACAGTTGGGTTTCGTATTTTTTGGGGATTATAGCTTCGTAATTTGGGAATTCTCCCTCGATTAAACGAGAAATAAATTGGATCTGAGGATGGTTTGTTTCGGGCATTAAGGACTCAAAAAGGATTTGATTTGGTGAAAAATAAATTTTTAAGTTCCCCTCTTTCTCCCCAAAAATGTTGATTAATTCTCTGGCTGCCCTTTGAGGAAGAATAAAAGAATAAGTTTTTTCTAACGACGAGGGCTTCTCAAAAAAGAGTGTTTTTTCTCCTAATCTAAAACTATCAGTGGCAACCATTTTAAGAAAATCCTTCTGGAAGACAAAGTAAATTCCGGAGATTTCCGGTTTCGTGGTTGAGAACGCAGGAAAATCAACAACTTGATTCAAACTTTGACAAAAAGAGGTAATAGAAATTTGAAGAGTTTCTCCCTCGGTAATTGAGGGGATAAGGGGGAACTCTTCTGGATTGTAACTTTTCAAAGTGCTTTTCGAGTTATCACACTCGAGATAAAGAGAATTATTTTTGGTTTCTAACAGCACTGGTTTATTTGGGAAAAAGCCCACCAAATACGAAAGGGTTTTCGCCGGGATAACAGCTTCACCTTCTGAATCAACTTTACTCAGAGTCCACCAATTTAAAGCTATTTCAAGATCAGTCGCGGTCAGGTTAAGGAAATTTTTTTGAGCTTTTAACCGAATATTATTTAAAATTGGAAAAGTTGTTGATTTAATGGCAATTCGTTCAACAGTATTTAAACCTTCTTTAAGTTTTTCTTGTAAAATTGTTATTTTCATTTTTTTATTTTAATTAATATTATTATTAATATTATTAATGTTATTGAAGAGAGGGGGGGGTATTAATTAATCTTAAAATTATCATAAATAAAGAAGGGGAAAGTTGGGGAGATTACGCGGGGATAAGCATTAATTTTGGGGAGGAAGGGTTTTTCTCCCTTTTCCCTCCCCTCCCCCTCCACAAATTAACAACTAAAAACTCGCTGCTTTATTAGATTAATTTCCTCATTCAAACTTTCGTCAGCTTCTATTTCTTTCATTATCTTGGTGTAGGAATGGATGGCAGTGGTGTGGTCCTTCCCGCCAAACTTCCTTCCGATAAAAGGAAAAGAGCCTTTCAACTCTTCTCTTAATAAATACATAGCCACCTGGCGGGGCTTTACTATTTCTTTTTTTCTTGAGGAAGACATCAAATCTTTTTCTCTAAGCTCATAAAAAGCAGCTACTGCCTGGATAATTTTTTTGGGGGAAATCACTTTATTGGGGGCCTGGAGTAAATTTTTCAGAAGGGATTTTGTTATTTCTAAGTCGGGAGTTTGATTTTGAAGTTTCTGGTAAGCAACCAACCTATTCAGGGCCCCTTCTAGCTCCCTGATATTTCTTTGGATATTTGAGGCAATATAATTTAAAACTCCGTCTGAGAACTCTGTTTTTTTCTCG
>Ga0172362_10000883_pt1 | contig 25376 bp, 27 predicted proteins | sample LakKivs1_kivu2a2_FD_114534 | JGI IMG/M metagenome (GOLD analysis project Ga0172362, IMG submission 114534) | Sediment microbial communities from Lake Kivu, Rwanda - Sediment s1_kivu2a2 | ecosystem: Environmental > Aquatic > Freshwater > Lake > Sediment | place: Rwanda: Western Province, Lake... | reverse complement strand
CTAACCTCCCAACCAAAACAACATTCCCTTTCATCGCTAATTCTAAATTCCTTCTATCTATTTCATAGTCTGCTTCTGCCCCTCTGGTTTTGGCTTGTTCTTCTAGAGTTATTCCCTGCTCTTTGGCGAATTGTCTCTGCATATCACCAACACTAACGTATCTGAGTTTGAATGCTTTTGCCAAAGCTTTAGCACCATCAGTTTTTCCTGCTCCAGACACACCAGAAACTGTTATTGTCAAACCCTTCTTATTTATTTTCCTAGCAAATTCTTTTTCGATTTTCTCTAAGAATTTTATGTATGTTTTCATTGTATCAATCCTCTGTTTTTCATCGATGTCAAGATTTCTTCGACGATCTCTTCAACTGATTTTTTTGATGTATCAACGACTAAGTCTGCCAGGTTCTTCGAGTCGAAATAATCAAAATCATAAATTTTTTTCCACTCTCTTCGTTCGATCTCTTCTCTTTTTTTGATTTGATCTATCGCTTTGATAATAGAAATATCTTCTCTTTTTGCAATCCTTTCTGCTCTAATTTTGAAAGGAGATTCGATCCAAATTTTAAAATCAGCCAAATCCTTGAGTAAAAAAATAGAAAGTTTTCCACATATCACGATGTTTCCTTTTTTTGCCTTTTCTTTCTGGTACTCGTCTAAATCGAGATGGAATTGTCTTTTCCTACCATACCTATCCCAGATATCCAAAGCACGGTTACTTCTTTCTTTCGAATAACTTTTGAATAAATCGCCAGTAGAAAAACACTTTAAACCGAGCTTTTTAGCCAACGTTAATGCTGTTTTTGTACTTCCAGAACCGGGCGGTCCTGAAATAACGATTGTTAAATTCCTATCCATAATATCATTATTTTTTTAATTATTATAATATTTGTGGAGGTGACTTCGTGAACAAGACGAGGTTGAAAGTAGATGTTAAGAGTGAATATTTGACAAAAGAAAAAAAGGATCTAATCGAAAGAATGATGGTTGATATTGGGTTTGTTTTAATAAAATATTTTGAAAAAACCAAGCCTTAAGCAGATTTAAAATTAAAAAACCATAATTTCTTTATGAAAGTTGATTTGACCCTAAAAAACTGTAGGATTTGGTACAAAAAAAGACTAACAAAAGCCAGTCTAGTCATAGATAAAGGGAAAATTGTATCGATAACAAAATCGAGACTGCCTCCTTCTAAGAAAAAAATCGATTGTAAGGGCAGAATAGTACTTCCAGGATTAATAGACGTTCATGTCCATTTCAGAGAGCCAGGCTTAAGCCATAAAGAAGATTGGTCTACAGGATCAAGAGCTGCTGCGAAGGGAGGAATAACTTATGTCATGGATATGCCTAATACCATCCCGCCAACAATCACACTTAGAAATTTATTCGATAAAAAAGAGTTAACTAAAAAATCTGTAGTTAATTTTGGTTTATACGCTGGCATCAATCAAAACAACTTGAATGACTTGAAAGAATTAGCTAAACAAGCAATAGCATTCAAGTTATACATGGGTGAAACGACTGGAGATTTGGCATTAGACGATATAAGCCTTCAAATAAAAGCCTTCACAAACGTGGCAAAAACTGGAAAAGTTCTTTGTGTTCATGCTGAGAATGAAAAGATGAATAAATATTTCTACAAAGATTATAAAAAAGAGACTGATCCACTGACTTATGCTCGTTCTAGACCACCAGAATCAGAAGTCTTGGCAATAAATGATGCGATTGAATTGACTAAGCAAACGAATGTTAAACTCCACATCTGTCATGTCACAACAAAAGATGGATTGTCGTTGATAAAGAAGGCAAAAACGAATAAAATGGATGTTACTTGCGAAACTTGTCCTCATTATCTTTTCATGACTGAGAGAGCTTTGAGAGAAAAAATAACCCTTGCGAAGATGAACCCGCCCTTAAGGACAGAAAAAGATCAGAAGGCTTTATGGAAAGGAATCAAAAATGGAACAATTGATATTCTCGCATCAGATCATGCACCTCATACTTTAGAAGAAAAATACCAGAACATCTGGTTTGCTCCTGCTGGTGTTCCTGGAGTCGAGACTAGTTTACAACTTATGCTGAATGCCGTCAACAAAAAAATGATAAAGCTTGAAAAAGTCGTAGAGTTGATGCACGATAATCCTGTCAAGAGGTTTGGGTTGAGAAATTATGGGAACATAGAAGTTGGGAATGATGCTAATTTGACTATCATTGATATGAATAAAAAATGGAAGATTTCTAGAGAAGATTTGTTAACAAAGTGTGGATGGAGTCCTTATGAAGGCTGGGAAGGTAAAGGAATAGCTGTAATGACGATTGTCAATGGTAGATTAACTTAAAGAAAAAGATAATAATGTGAAATTCCAAGTTATTCAAGAAAATAGAGGGGGTGCGAATGAAAGAAAAGATTTCTGAAATACTTCTAAAAATTAATGCCTTTACTGTCAACACAAAACAACCATTCAAATTTGTTTCTGGAATATTAAGCCCAATTTACCTTGACTGCAGAAGATTAATATCATTCCCAAAAGAGAGAAAAACGATAATAGATACTGCTGTTAAAATCGTTAAGAATGATATCGGTTTAGAAAACATTGATGTTATTGCTGGTGGTGAAACTGCAGGAATCCCATTGGCTAGTTGGCTTGCAGACAGATTGGACATGCCTATGATATACGTTAGAAAAGAACCAAAAGGGTATGGAAAACAAAAACAGACTGAAGGGATATTAAACCCTGGGCAAAGAGTTCTATTATTCGAAGATATGATGTCTACTGGTGGGAGTAAAGTTAATTTTTTCAACGGCATCAAAAACGATGGAGGAGTAATGGAACATTGTTTAGTAATCTACGAGTATGGATATGAAGACGCTAGAAAGGATCTTGATAACCGAGGCATTAAACTCCACAGTATGAGTGACTTGGATTCAGTCTTAAAAATCGGTAAAAAAATTGGTTACTTTAAAGATGAAGAAGCCAAAGAAGTTAAAGAATGGTTTAAAGACCCAAATAAATGGGGTGAAAAATTCAAGTAAGGTATTTCGATGTTATATGAAAAATATTCTGAAATAACAAAAGATAAAAAGAGTTTTATCAACATCAATTTAGATCCAGCCTTACCAAAACAAAGAAAAGATGGGGTGGTCCCGGAAAAATTCATTTCAAAAGAAGACGCTGATACTCTGTTGAATTTTTCTTCTTATGTTATAGAAGAAGTCAGCGATTATTGCTGTTCTGTTAAACCAAACACACAATTCTTTCTAGGCAGTTACCACATCTTAATGAAGTTAGCCAAAAAGATACATGGCGAGGGTATGTTCGCTATATTAGACCATAAATTGGGTGATATCGGTTCGACTAATGACTCGGCGATTTTCTGGATAGCTGATATGGGGTTTGATGCGTTCACTTTTTCACCATTTGCTGGAAATGTTCAAGCTACGGTCGATAGTGCTCATAATAAAAATCTGGGGGTTATAGTGTTAACTCTTATGTCAAATCCAGAGGCAGAGAGGATAATGATTGAAACTTTGATTAAAAAACAACCCCTTTACTTACAGATTGCAGAGATGGTAAAAGAATCGCAGGCTGACGGTTGTGTTGTTGGCTTAACAGATTTTGTGAAGGGAGAATACATCAAAAATATTCAGAGAGTTGTTGGTGATAGAGTTATATTCTTGATGCAAGGAATTGGACCACAAGGTGGAGAAGCTACGAATATAAAACATGTTACCAATCCTCTTGTGAGTCTGGGACGAGCAGTAATATATGCTGATAACCCAAAAGAAGAAGTTAAGAAATATTACGAAATGTTCAAGTCGATAAAAGGTTAATATCATTTCTATCACACATTTATCTTTATCGAACAATTATTATTCGATTGACATGGGTATGCTAATACTGAACGGTTCTAAATCTCAATCATTAGGGGAAAGAATAGCGATTGATTTAGGATTAAACTTTGAGAACGTATCGACTAGGAAATTCCCAGATGGCGAAACATATGTCAGAATCGACACTGATGTTAAAGGTAGGGATGTTGTAATTGTTCAAACCATGTTCCCTGAACAAAACGATGCTTTGATGGAATTTTTGCTTATAGCTGATACTCTGAGAGATTTGGAAGTGAATAGTATCATTGGTGTTGTTCCTTATTTAGCTTATGCCAGACAAGACAGAAAATTCCAGCCAGGAGAGTCATTAAGCATGAAGACTGCTATAGAACTTATGAAAGCTGTTGGAGTTAACAAACTGATAACTGTTGACACACACTATCAACACGTTAAACCTGGGGAATTCAACTTATTCGGGATTCCATGTATCAACGTATCTGCTGGGAGAATTTTATTGAATCATATAAGAGAGAAAATCGATCATGATTTGATGACTATAGGCCCTGATTTAGGGTCTTCAGAGATGATAAAATACGCGACAGGGGAAGAAATGGTTCTTACGAAAGAGAAAAGATGCCCAATTTGTGGATTACCGGCTGCTCAGTGTAAGTGTAAGATTCAGAAGAAAAAGTATGAGATTACTGATATCGAGAGTAAGTACAACTTTGCTGGAAAGAATGTTGTTATCCTAGACGATATCATTGCATCTGGTGGGACAATGATCAAGGCTGTTAAGAAAGTTAAATCAGAAGGAGCTAAGAAAGTTGTTGCTGCTGCTACGCATGGTTTGTTCATGAAAGATTCTTTGATTCAGTTGAAAGAATTGACAGATTATTTAGTTGTTACTGATTCGATCGTCACTCCTGTTTCTGATGTTTCTGTTGCACCTTTGATCGTAGAAGCTTTGAAATAAGACCTTATTTTCTAACAGAAACCTTTAAGAAATTTATTATCCTTTATTTTTGTTGTGATTTAAGTTGAACGATCGTCCATACAAACCCAATTTATCGACTAAAAGTGAAAAAAAATCCGAACTACCAGATTATGTTACTTCTATCGGAAAGGATCAATATAAAATAGACTTAACAAGTCCAAAAATCCAAGGTGTAGGAGGATTCCCATGTCCAAAATGTGGAACGACAATATCTCCGGATGATGAATCAGAAGATATATATACCATCCTTGATACAAAAGTTAAAGATGACCAGTTGGCAGAAGTGATTTTACAGTGTAACAACTGTGGAAGTAAATTAACACTCACAGGTTTCTTAGAATATCCTGAAAAAGAGGAGAAAAAGTAAAAGTACTTTTAAGATTTTTTTCTCATCACTTCATGTACAGCTCTAACTATATCGTCAGCAGTTAAATTAAAGTGTCTTTGTAGTTCATCTGGTTTACCAGATTCCCCAAAAGTATCTTGAAGCCCGATCATTTTTATCGGAACAGGATAATCATTACTCAAAACTTCTGCTACTGCTGAACCCATTCCCCCAAAGACTTGATGTTCTTCTGCTGTCACTATTGCTCCAGTCTCTCTTGCTGCATCGTTTATCATTGCTTTATCTATTGGTTTGACAGTATGGTTATTTATAACTCTTGCATCAACTCCTTCTTCTTCCAGCTTTTTAGATGCTAACAAAGCTTCATAAACCATAGGTCCGCATGCAATTATTGAGACATCATCGCCATATCTAAAAACCTCTGCTTTACCGATTTTGAATGGGGTTTCTTCAGTAGTTATGACAGGAACATCTTCCCTTCCAAACCTCAAATAACATGGCCCTTTTATTTCTGCTACAGCAAAAGTTGCTTTCTTTGTTTCTTCTTTATCGCAAGGAACTATAACTCTCATGTTTGGTAATATTCTCATCAAGGCTATATCCTCTGTTGATTGATGAGATGCTCCATCCTCCCCGACAGAAAAAACCCCAGTATGAGAAGCACAAATTTTAACGTTCATGTTAGGATAAGCAATACTCATTCTAACTTGATCCCAGTTTCTTCCTGTTGCAAACACGCCGAATGTGGACATGAAAGGAATTTTACCCATTCTGGCTAAGCCTGCTGCCATGCCAGTCATGTTTGCTTCTGCTATTCCGACTTGAAAGAATCTTTCCGGGAATTTTTGTTGGAACCACATAGACCTAACAGAATGGCATAAGTCTGCACCTAATGCAACAACATTTTCATTTACTTCGCCCAATTTTACTAGAGCTTCACCAAACCCGTCCCTAGTTTTTGCTTTTTTAACATCTTCAAAAAGGTTCTTAGCTAAAGTTGGGTTATATTTAGATTCTTCAAATCTTCTTGGTGATTGAGATTCTTCTTTTTTACCTTCAGTAATTTTTTTAACTTCTTCTGAGGCTATTTTTACTGGCCGTTTGAAAGTTTCTTCTTCGTCACTAAAGAACATTTTTATCTGAATAAAGTATCAACAGAAAAAGATTTAAGTCATAAAGAAGTATATTTAAAACTTTACAAGAGTTAATAAAGGACAACAAATGATTGGAATGCCTTTTCATCGTTATGATCATGCTAAGGAATTTGGAGAAATAATCAATAGAATGTTAAGAGAATCAAAAATCCCAGGAATTGTCGATGTCTATAAATTAGGGAAAAAATGTATATTTGTTTACCATTATAGTGGCGGATCCATTAAGTTAAATGCCATGAGTAGTAGCAATTTAATGGAAGGTTCTATGGAATCTTATACCAGCGATGATATCTTGGATCAAATCGAAGATATTATTTTAGATGATAATTCTTATGGTTTAATGATCCTCCCCTAGATCGTTCAAAGCCTTCTTCATCTCTTCATCGTTCGGGGCTTGACCATGCCAAATCGCGACATTCTCCATGAAAGAAACTCCTTTACCTTTGATTGTATTAGCGATAATCACTGTAGGCTTGTCTTTTATAGTCTTAGCTTCTTCAAGAGCTCTTATTAAGGCAGGGATATCATGACCATCAACAGTTATTACGTGCCAGCCAAAAGATTTCCACTTATCTTCTAGAGGTTCGTAATTCATAACTTCTTCGGTAAATCCATCGATTTGTAAAATATTCCTGTCCACGATACCACAAAGGTTATCGACTTTATAATGAGCGGCAGACATGGCAGCTTCCCAAATCTGACCTTCTTGCTGTTCCCCATCTCCCATTAGACAGTAAACATGATTTTTTTTCTTATTTAATTTAATTGCTAAAGCACAACCTACGGCTATAGATAATCCCTGTCCCAATGACCCTGTCGATGCTTCTAGACCAGGTAATGAGAGTGAATGAGGATGACCCTGTAACCTTGAACCGAGTTTTCTTAACGTCATCAGTTCTTCAACTGGAAAATAACCAGATCTTGCCATGGCTGAATACAACCCAGGACAACAGTGTCCTTTAGAGAGAATGAAAACATCTCTATCTTCCCATTCTGGGTTTTCAGGTCTATGGTTCATGATGTTGAAGTATAGAACAGCAAAGATTTCAGCAGCGGACATACTACCGCCAGGATGACCAGAACCAGCAGCATTAGTCATTTTAATTATATCCACTCTTATCTTTCTTGCTATTTCCTTTAATTCAGAAATATCAGTAATTTTTTGCATTTTCACCTGATTTAGAAATTGAAGTAAAAGGATTTATGTTTTAAATGTCTCTGAAAGGTTATGAAATACAGATTGGTTGGAATAGGCAACATGCCAGTTGATCGAATAGTAAAAGATAGTAAAATTTTAAGTTATATGCCCGGTGGTGTGACTAATCTCTGTAGAACTTGGGTTGAATTTGTAGATCCAAGTGCAATAACTCCAGTTACCAAAATTGGCGATGATAAATACGTAAAGCATGTTAAAAGAGAATTAGGGAAATTGGGTATTGACAAATCTTATATCCTAGAAATTCCTAACGCTGAATCTAGACTCTATGAAATAAACGTGACTGATCCGCAGAGTCCAAAAATTCAGAAAAAACAAGATGCAGAGATATTAATGAATACACCGCCTAAAGACATTACTCCTATTCTACCGAATACTGCGTTCGTTTTTTATCAATCATTCGCAACTCTGTTTGAGACTCCTTATTTAGATTTGACACTTAAGACGATTAAGGAAGCGAATAGATTGGGAGTTAAAATAGTCGTTGATAATAACATTCGTCAAAAATCTGTTGAAAAAGTTAAAATTATGAGTGATACAATTAAACATGTTTTCAATAGAGTAGATTTTCTTAAATTGAATGAAGGAGAAGCCAAAATACTTCTTAATCCTGAAATTAATCAAGCAATAGAAAAAATAAGATTAGATGAAGAAGATCTATCAAAAGTAGCTGATGAAATTGCTAAAAATTATGGCGTTAGAAATGTTGCTATAACTATGGGTGAGAGGGGAAGTTTTATACAAACACCTGATAAGAAATTGAGATTTAATGCAGTAAAACCAGTCAATTTTATTAATTCATTAGGAGCTGGAGATTTGTACTCAGCCGGAATTTGTATGAAATATGTAAGAAACTTAAGTTATGAAGAAACTGGAACTTTAGCAACGGTTTTAGGTGCTTTAGCAACTGAAGGAGTACCTGCCTATCCTAAACATCTAACAAGAAAGAAAATAATCAATGCCATCAAAATGAATGCTAATGAATTCTATGAAAAATATAAAATAAACGTAGACGAATTCCTTCGGAACTTAAAATTCAATTAGTTCATTTCTTAGGAACCTTAGCCCAATCTTCCAAGAATCTTTTTATTCCCACATCAGTTAAAGCATGCTTGACCATTTTCTCCAGAACATCGAAAGGAACAGTAGCTATATCGGCCCCACACTTAGCCGCATCTATAACATGTAAAGGATGTCTTATACTTGCAACTATAACTTTGGTTTTGAAATCGTAATTCCTGTAAATCTGAACGATATCTCTGACAACTTGCATTCCTTCATGTCCTATATCATCTAACCTTCCGATAAAAGGACTGACATAGGTTGCTCCTGCCTTTGCTACTAATATTGCTTGATTGGCTGAAAAACATAGTGTAGCATTAGTCTTAATCCCTTCTTTGCTTAAAACTTTTATCGCTTTTAATCCTTCGGGCGTTATTGGAATCTTTATGTCGATATTCTCATGAATTTTAGCTAATTCTCTCGCTTCTCTGACCATTCCTTCTGCATCCAGGCTAACGACTTCTGCGCTTATAGGACCGTCTACAATACTGACGATTTCATCAATACATTCTTTGAAACTTCTTCCTGTCTTACAAACTAAAGTAGGGTTTGTTGTAACACCATCGATAACTCCCCAAGAATGAGCTTTTCTTATCTCTTCTACATCGGCAGTGTCCAGGAAAATTTGGAATTTCTTTTTTTCTACTGGTTTTTCTGTAGTCAATCTTTTTTCTAAGAAGTCAATTTTTCGAGAGATTTCATCCATTTTATCCTTTACTATCTCCATCATCATATCTTGTTCAAACGTGTCTTTTGATAGTCTTTTGAAGGATTCTTCCTCATCTAAATTCATACATTATGTATTGACAGAAAAGGATTTAAGTGAAATGGAAAATTAGTACACTATAGGTTTTAAGTGGTATTGTACTCTTATTTGGTTTAATCGTTCGTTGAATTTATCACTGGAATATTTTCTCATTGCAGAGGCTATTATTTTATGATAATCAGAATTTTGATCTGCAATTTCTTTTATGCCGCTTATTACTTCATCACGCCTGACAAGATCTTTTTGTAATGGTATAAGACCAATTCCAATAGTTTCTGCTTCATCTTCATATAAACCTGGTAAAATTTCTTCATTTGACCATTCTGTAAACCATTTATCATTCATTGTCTGGCGGATTGAAAATACTGGAATTTTCATTTGTGTGGCTTTTTTAATTACTGGATGATATATACGACCTACAGTACCAGTACAATACGTACCGAGAATTAAAACATCTATGCCTTCATTTAATAATGAGTTAAGTATTTCAGGTATAGATCGAACTGGTGCTAAAGATTGATACAAAATGGATGCTTTTTCTCATAATATCAAAAAAAGCAAAGCAATTATCATTTATAAAGATTTCTATTTTGTAGTTACTAAATAATAATAACAGTTAGTAATTAAGCTTTTGATACGATTAAAGCCTCTTTTTTTAATGTCTCGATTGCTTCTTCTTTATCCTCAAATTTATAAATTCCAGAACAAGAAGCGAAGATATTTGCCCCAGCTTCTGCAGCAAGTTTGATGTTCTCTACTTTTATTCCGCCATCGACTTCTATGTCAAAATCTTTTTTCATATCTCTCAGTTTTCTTATTTTTGTCATAACATTCGGATCGAATTCTTGACCAGAAAAACCAGGATTAACAGTCATTATCAGAACCATGTCCAAGTCATCTAAATACTCTTTTATAGCTGAAAGTGGGGTAGGAGGATTTATAGCTATAGCAATTTTCTTGCCTCTACCCTTTACTTTCTTGATAATCCCAGGAATATCCTTACAAGACTCATAATGAACTATTATCATATCGAAACCGAGTTTTAGAAAGTCTTCAACATATTTTTCATTATCCTCAACCATCAAATGAGCTTCTTTCATCAATTTCGTCTTAAAGCCTTTCATATCTTCAGGTTGTATAGTCTTATTTGGGACGAAAATACCGTCCATTATGTCTATTTGGATTCTATTAACGAAAGGTTCAACTTCTTTTACTCTCTGCTTCAATTCTTCGGCAGTCTTTACTAGAACAGCAGGAACTATCTCTACTTTAATCATGTTTTTATTATTAGCATGCGATGTTTATAATTATGAAGGTTGCAATAGCATCTGATCATGCGGGATTTAAGCTCAAAGAAAAGATAAAGAAATACCTAGAAGAGTTGGGTTACAAGTATAAAGATTTTGGGACTGATAGCGATGAATCAGTCGATTATCCTGATTATGCATTGAAAGTTGCAGAAAGTGCAGCAAAAAAAGAGTCTGATAGAGGGATATTAATATGTGGTTCTGGCATTGGGATGTGCATGGTCGCTAATAAAATTTATGGAGTGAGGGCTGCACTTTGTCATAATGTCGAAACAGCAAGATTGAGCAGAGAACACAATGATGCTAACATCTTAACTTTTGGTGCTAGGATTGTTGATGAACAAATTGCCAAAGAAATGGTTAAAGTTTGGTTAAAGACAGAATTTCTCGGAGAACGCCATCTGAGAAGAGTCAATAAAATCAAAGATATTGAAAGAAAATACAGTAAATAGATGGATATTTCATTCGGTTATTTAACTTTTGTCATTGTAAATATTCCTTATCATGTTTATCTCAGACACAAGAATATCTTAACTTTACAAAAAACAATCTAGTCTATGGATGAACCCTGAATACTCGTAATTCTAAATGAAGTCCGAAAATCTTTGTCTTTCCTAAAAATAAATGTCTTCAGTCGAATTGTCTGAGATAAATTAGGACTTCATAAATTTATCAAAAAGGAGGAATCCAGAATACCTACAACTTTTGTGCTGATTAAAACAACCTTAGGGGCAGAAGAAAAAGTACTAGAAGATGTGATGAAAATCGAGGGAGTAGAAGAAGCCTTTACTGTCTATGGAAAATACGACATAATCGCAAGAGTCAAAGCAAAAACAATGGATAAACTCAAGGAAATTGTAGTTTGTCGTATCAGAGGACTCGACAATGTTAGAGAGATATTAACAGCGATTATAGACAAAGAAGGAGTGAAATCAATACCTCAAAAACCGACACTTAAACAATAAACCCTCTTTTCTTTGCGAAAGATGATTAAATTTTCTTATGCATCACGAGCATCAAATCGTAAAAAGGAAACCATCCTCCACCTTAATATTGTGGCCGATATGTCCTCCTTAATATTTGGCTCAGGCCAAGGAGGTGGTGGGATGATCCAAACATGGGGGAAAGTTGTGAAGATAGAGATCGAAGATAAAGATCAAGCTATGCTAACAATTAAGTTAACAGGGGAATTCCATGTTTTCATCGACAGATGGTTAATGAAGAAAAAAAAGATAGACATAGGCAAATCGATACCAGTCAAAATCACTGAGACAGGAGTTGATGTTGATGAGGATATTCTGATACCAAGAGATCTAAGGGTTGAAGAACTTTAAAAACAAAACCAAAAAACAACTTCTCCCCATTTTTTCTGTTTCTTATTCTTTTGTTTGAATCATCATGGGTACTGGATTATAGGGAGTATTAGAATGCCAGGAAACAACAGAAAAAGAAAAGGCTTTGAAAACAATAAAAAGAAGATCAAACGAATAAAAAACAATAGAAAAAGACCGGAATTTCCCAGAATACTTTACCGATCAAAAAAACAAGGAGGTGGATCCTTTGCCAAACGATGATGCAGATGATGTGATACTAAATGCATGCAAAGAATTGATTGACGACGCAAAAGAAGCTTGTGTAGACCTAGTTTTCAAAGAAATATGCTTGGAAATATTAGCAAGGGCAGACCTAGTGTTAACTACTGATAATTTCATTAAACTCCGTGAATATGCAGCCCAAAAAATAAATGAAGGCAAGAAAAAACCAAAACCTAACCCATAATTCCCCCCTTTTCTTTTTTTATTTTCTCCTAATTATTTATAGACATTAATTCATCCAAACAGATGATAGTTTTATATTTCAATAACACAATAATTACTATTAATAATGCTTAATGATGCGGAACACCTCAAATTTATAAAATAACACTGTCTTCACTCGATTACCTGAGTATTATATATTAAATTCTATTATGATGATTTACGCACAATTATTTAACAAAGCCGTCTTTTCAGTACAATTAATGTCTTAACAAAGAATACAGTTTCATCAGGTTAACTCAAAGGAGGGATGTGCCAGAGAAACAAAAAACAAAAAAATTGGAAGAATGGGATTGATAGACTAATGTTATTTTTAAAAAGCCTTCTCCTTTCTCCCCCTCATAACAAAATGGATGAAATCAAGATGAACATTCTTCCAATTCATATTTATTCAGTCGATGTCATATAACTTTTAATTTGTTCATAAATCATGGGTACTTTTTGTACCACCTTAAGAGTTGGGTCTGCGGGAAAAAAATCATAGAGCTGTGGAATGAAGTTAAAGTCTCGTGCTTTGAAGACTAGACGTGCTATGTTATTCAAAAATTCTCACACCTCAGCAATGAGGCAAGTGTTGATTTCTATAAGACTAGAGCCAGGACGATGCCTTCCAGAGTTTTCAAATGTTGTTTGGAGTCATTATTTGCAATTTTGGCAACTCCTGACAATGAAGTCGTTGTTACTCGAGGGAAGAAAACCCCCTAAAAGATTGCTTTATTTTCACATTTGTTCGGTGAAATTTCCCAAAGCAGATCCACTCTTTATGATAAATACGAGGCTCAAAAAAGTGAGTTTCTAGGGCGCAAATCCCTACCTCGTTAGCCTAAACCATAAGAAGAATGATAAGCTGGGGGATACATGTGTAAAATCTGTGGATTGCCGGAAGAAGCACGCCTCTGCGACGAATGTTTTCTACATGAAAAGACAAATAGCAATTCAATTACCGTCGAATCAACAAACAATGGGAAGACAATTTTAAGAAAAATAAAAAATCCAGATAAGGTTTTGGATAAACTACGACAGATGTTCAATTGCTGCGGCAAGACAACTAAAAATGAAGTTATTCTGCATGGACAATTTGTAGAGAATATAAGGGCATTGATCCACTCCTCCCCCTCTCTTTTTTTGTTTTTCTAATTTATAATATATATACATTAATTGTATAAAATTAACGACAAAGAAAAAAAATTATTTCATTATTTTACAGAGTGGTTATTTACAAGTTTCTTCGATTATGATACAAGACTCTAGCTCATGCACACCAGGTATGTTTCTGATCTTATCCAAAAACTCCCTAACTTCTTGCAAATTTTTAAGATGAGCTCTAACTGTTATATCCCTTTCGCCTTCGGTTATGAATATTTCTTCGACCTCATCGAATTTTGCTAATTCTGTCTCCACCTTCTTCAAAGGAATAAATGGCTTTTGCAAAGGTCTTTTTTCTGGAATGACATCGATAAATACGAGAATACTAACAGGTTTTCCGAACTTCTCCCAGTTTAACATTAGTTTATATCCTTTTATTATACCTTCTTTCTCAAGAATCTTTAACCTTCTGTGGATAGTGGATTGAGGAAGATCCGTTCTTTTAGCTAATTCTCTAATCGAAAGTTCGGCATTTTTTCTTAGAGTGTTGATGATAATTTTGTCTCGTTCATCTATCATGTTGATATTCACACCATGAAACTATTTAAGGTTAACATAGTATAAATATTTAAGTTTATTGTACTATTTACTAATCTAATTGAATAAATAACCAATAATTTGGGAAAAAATTCCAATATGATAAGAATTTAAGTTTAACAGATTATAGGAAGATAATTCAAAATTTCATGTTTATCACTAACAAATCACCCAAACAAAAATGAAAAGTCAAACCTAATGACTTGGATAAGAAACCTAAAATGAGTAAAGTTTAATTTTAAACGGGTTTCTTGAACGAAAGAGAAAATATTCTGGAAGTCGTTAGTTGTAACAATAGTTAAAAATTTATGAAATGTTTTGAGATTTCTGTCTTCATAGAGAATTGACTAGTCTTTAGTCTGTTCGATGATCATAGGTATGGAGGAAAAGAATGAGAATCTTAGAAGGGATAAAAAGAGTTGGGGTCTTCTTTGTCGTTTTGATTGTTGTCCCAGCTATAGTATATGGTTTTGCATGGTACAATGAATGGCAGTATGTCCTTCAACATCAATGGATAACGGATTCATGGAGACATTATAACTGGTGGGATGCTTTCTTTGCATGGGATCAATATTGGGCATGGCTTTGGTATACCAATCGCATAGCGTGGTCGATGTGGATTCTTATACCTTCAATAGTCGTAGGTTTCTTCATTGCGTTAATACTGGCAACTGGATGACCCTAATTCTCTTTTTTTCTATCTTTTTAATTTTCTTACTAAATTCGCAGTTAAGCCGAAAGGCGATACAATGATGGGAGTAATGCTTCGTGCATTCTTGCCCAGAATAAATAAAGTCCCGTAAAGAGAATTCGCGTAAGAAATTCTCAATTAAAAGAAGAAACGAGGGAACAAAAATGTACACAAGAGACGAAGAAAAAAGAAATCATAATAGGTTCAGCAAAAAAGAAAAAGGACCCGATCTTGGAGAAATAAAGGATTTCGTCAAAGACCATTGGAAGCTATTGACTCTAATCATGGTCGTTGTTATAATCATTTGGGTAATACTACAAATGGCTTGGGCAAACTGGCTCTTCACAATGAAATTCAACGGATGGTGGATGCAGAACAAGGCAGGAGTTAATATTTGGGATATTAGTTTTGAAAAGGGATACTTCTGGACGGCTATATGGATAATACCGTTAGCTTGGTTCTTAGCAGACCCGTTCTTCTGGAGAAAAAGGGCTACAATGAAGATAATATATAAACTCTTTGACATAGACTTCGAAAAATCGAGTTTTACTGGAAGATTTATTCTCGGAGGTATAATGGCAGTTTTCAGAACTCTCATAGGTTTCATTGTTGCGAACATCACTGCACATGGCTTTGCTACTCAATGGTTGCTTGTTGAAACTTACCTTCAAACTCACAACATGAGTTGGCTAGAGTTTATTCAAAGGATCTACTTATCATCAATAAACCACTACCTCTTCGGTGGCTTGCCCTCTGGAAGTTATCTTATAGAAAACACAGTAGTCTTTGACTTTCTTGGCATGCTATTCTGGTTGCTAGTTCCAATACTCCTGTACTATACCATTGTAAAACTCACTGCTGCAGTCTATACAAGCATTAAAGAAGGCAACTGGGTCAGGGTTGTGAGGGCTTTAGTAACTATAGGTTTCATGTGGTTCATATACCTCTTCATCCTTAGAATACCAACAACAGTCGGAGACATAGCAATACCTATTCATATGTGGTGGAGACTTGCTACTGTAGTCGTAGTGAGTGCTATCATCTTAGGCTTGACTCTTGGAGAAAGAAAAATGAGACCTTGGATAGATGAAGACACATTCAAAGTAGGTCTAACTGTCATCTCTGTTGGCTTGCTAATCTGTATCGTCGTTGTAGCCCCCTTTGTCGGTGTTTGGTGGAACTACAGCGTTCAACAAAACTATAGCGCTAGCAAGAATATCTTTGAATTTCCATACAAAATAAATCCGCACATTGATTACGTAAAATGGACAAACGACTTACAAAGCATCCAAACAATTCCCTTAGAATCAATAACAACTCCTCCGGAGTTTGAGGAAAATATTCTAAAAGATATCAGAGTTGTAAGCTATGTTGCTTCTATAAAACAAATGATATATTCCTATGGCACAAGTGTCGGGCAGTCTTGGATGAAGTTAGCTCTTGAACAAGAAGGCGACAAATATCTATTTGGTCCAATGATAGTTTGGACTGATGGACACGAATATTGGGTTCTACCCACATCACCAGTTCTACCAGAGCAGTCTGATGTAGTAGAGGGCAAAAGATACGTCTATACACACTCAGAGGTTATTCTAGCAGTTGATGCAGCTACAGGCGAAATAGTTGATTTCACCAAAATATTCCCGCAGATGAATGCTTCCGCTCTTTCGATGTACTACGGTATAGGGGGCTTATTTAAAGAGCAAGACGTAGTCTACTTGAGAATAGGAAACTGGAATGAGACTCATCTATCAACTTACAAAGGTCCAGAATCATACGACGCAGTTCCCGACTATGTACTCAGCGACAAAAGCAACGTATTTCTTGGAGCGAATGAACGTTGGTGGTATTTCTTCTGGAAAGGAGACATTCCTTTTGCAAATGGCAAGTATGGAGATGAAATATCAGTACTGTTCAAGAGAGATGTAATCGAAAGAGTGAACTCATTGCTGATTAATGGACTTGAACTTGAAAAAGAACCTTCCACTGGCAGACCAATACCCTATTTGGTTGTAGATCCTCAAGGGAATGTATACTTCGCTTTTGCTGTCAACATAAACAGAGGGATAGACAACGGATACACTGACACAATGGGATATCTTGTTAATACCAATGGAAATTTCAGGCGACAATTTGCGATATTACTTGTGAACACACATGACGGAACAGTAAAAGGCTATAGGTATGGAAACTGGAATGAGAACTATATCACAAGGTACTTTGCATCTTTCTATGGTGCTTGGAATAATGACTTGCCTGATTGGCTCGGAGAACAATTAAGATACCCGAAAAGCCTGATGTATGATCTAATTGACTTACAAAATACATATCGTATAGATTCAAACGACTGGCAGAGTTGGTACAAGACATTGAATATGCACGATTTTCCAGTCGATAAAGACTGGAACTACTTCGACATAAAATTCGATGACATCCGCTACGTTCCCATATACTATGAAGGAAAACTAAGATACGCAGGGATAAGAATCGTTGAACTTTACAAACAAAAACCAGAATCAGGACAATGGAGCGCTAGACGGGTAGAAGGAATTTATATGTTTCTAGGAACTGAGGGGAAATTTTTTGTACCTCTGCAGAATGCTTTGGCCGTTCAGTTAATACTTGACTCAGTTAATACAAACACTGAAATTCAATACATCTTGACAACTAGGAAACAGCAAGGCCAAGAATGGGAGGCAGGAAACCTAATGATATATATCATCAACGGCAAGCCAATATTTTTTATCCCATACTATACAATGACCGCAACTGTGATGAAAGTTACAATGCTGGTTGCTATTGACGGTACTACAGGAGACGTAGGCTACTATCTCTTAAGTGCCAACCCAACTTCTGAGGAAATCAAGGTTGCTTCGTCAAAAGCATACACTGCTATGACAAAAGGAATTCTCAAAAGTGAACAAGAAAGGATAGACAAAGTCAAGAATGAACTTCAAAGGCTTGGCTTAACCATACGAACTCCTACGATAGTTAATCCAATGATTGCGGAGCAATATGCAACAATAGACTTCAAGATAACCCAAAACTGGGAAAACGTAAACGCGACAATCCAAATGTTTGTTCAAGATATCTGCATAACTAACAATATCCAAACAGTATATGTGTGGCTAGAAACTCAAGGCACAGCAAAAGTTCTATCAGTCGGGGTCCTCATACAACCGAGTTTGACTATGGAAATTCTATCCATAAACATCGGATAATATTTTCCCCCTTTTTTCTATTTTATTTCTAAAAATAATGTATAGATATTAATACTAATATATTGTTCCCACTTCAATCTATTTATATGAGTTCATTCATGATTACTGTAAGGTGCAAAAGATGAGAGGTGAACGTCTTCACAAATGGTGACTTAGTTCACACGAGAAAAGTTTAGTGCTATTTCTAAGATCGATTCAAAAGGGAGGGTTTCAATTCCTATTGGTTTAAGAGCAAAGTTAAGATTATTGGAAGGTTCTAGGGTTAAGTTTCTTCTTCTGAAAGACAGATTAATCCTTATTCCTGATAATGGCCGGGGTAGTGTAACGGTTAGCAAAGAGGTCTGTGAAACCTCAGGATCGGGTTCGACTCCCGACTCTGGCCCTAAGGCTGATAAAGATGAATAATTTTATTCCTAAAAAATTAAGAGAAAAATACAGAAGAAAATATGAAATAGTCGGACTGAAAGACTACTCAGTAATGGAAAGAGAAGCGATGAAAAACCTTAGAAAGATCATCCCAGAACTTTATGAAAATTTTTTGGATGAAGAGTTTGGTAAATGGGTTCAAGTTTATATGGATTAAGTTATGTAATAATTTTGGAGGGGGTAGTTTGACAGTTGTTCTTGACGGAGAAAGTTTAACGATTGAAGATTTAGTCAAAATAGCAAGAGATAATGAACGAATAGAAGTTTCTCCTGAAGCTTGGGAAAGGATTAAGAATTGTAGAAAGGTCGTTGAAAAACTTATCGAAAAAAGAGAGAAATTGTATGGTATTACTACAGGCATAGGCGAACTATCAGAAGTTTTCTTAACTCCTGATCAAGTGAAAGATTTTCAGAAGTATTTGATATACAGTCATGCTGCAGGTTGGGGCGAGCCTGTAGCGATAGATGATGCCCGTGCTGCTATCGTGACAAGAATCAATACTCATGCTAAAGGTTATTCTGGTTTGAGGCCGATAGTTGTCGAGACTTTAGTCAACATGATTAACAAAGGAGTTACACCAGTTATGTGTCAGAAGGGTTCTGTTGGTGCGAGTGGGGATTTATCACCTATGGGTCAAATGGCTTTAGTTCCGATGGGTGAAGGAGAAGCTTTCTATCAAGGGAAAAGAATGAGCGGTGAAGAAGCAATGGCTAGAGCAGGGATAAAAACTATAAAATATGAAGCTAGAGATGGATTGGCTACAATAAACGGATCGAATGTTATCTGTGGCATGGGAGCATTACAATTGTACGATGCTGAGAGATGGATTAAGATATCTGAGATAGCTGCTGCTATGTCTTTGGATGCATTAAAAGCGAATATGAAGGCTTACGACGAAAGGATTCACAAAGCTAGAGGATATCCTGGTGCAATAATCTCTGCAGAAAACATAAGAAGAATAGCTGAAGGAAGTGAAATACTCGCTGAAAAAGATAAGAGAGTTCAGGATGCCTATAGTCTTAGAAGTACACCACAAGTTGTCGGAGCAGCAAGAGATACTTTAAAATTTGCAAGAAAGATGTTCGAAATAGAGATGAATTCTGGGGCAGACAATCCTTTGTTCTTCGAGGATGATGGTGGGATATGCTTAACTGGAGCTAATTTCCAAGGGACACCACTTGCATTCGCTTTAGAATTTCTTGGTATCGGGACAACTACTGTTTGTGTGATATCAGAAAGGAGATTGAACAGGTTGACTAACGTTAACTTGAGTAGGGGGTTGCCTCCGTTCCTGACTAAAGGAGCTGGAATGTTCTCAGGAATGATGCTTGCTCAATATACGGCTGCTTCATTAGTTTGTGAGAATAGAGTTTTATCTACTCCTGCTGCCACTGGTTCTATACCCACTGCTGCTGATCAAGAAGATTTCGTGAGCATGGGGATGACTACTGCTATTAAAACTAAACAAATATTGAAGAATGCTAACGCTGTTCTTGGAATTGAGTTGATGGCTGCTGCTCAGGCTTTCGAATTTAGAAAACCTTTGAAACCAGGAAGAGGATGTCAGACTGCTTATGAATTGATAAGAAAACATATTGAACCTTTGGAAGAAGACAGACCATTATACGATGATATAACTAAGATGGCTGATTTAGTGAAAGATGGGAAGATCCTGGAAGTTGTTGAGAAAGAGATTGGGAAGTTGAAGTAGTTAGATTTTTCTACATACGTATGTGAAGAATTCTGGATCTTTAGGATCAAATTGTTCTTGGTAATCCCCATAAACTTTAATTTTTTTGAACCCTGCTTTGGTTAGTTTTTCTTTTAATTCCCCCTTTTTCCAAGGATACAGAACTAAGTGTAACTTCGCTCCATTTTTTTTGTGTATGTATTCCATGATAACCATATTTTGGTCATCAGAAATGTAGAAAGGATGTGCATAGACTTTATCTACCCCACAATAAACAACTTTACCAGTATATTTATAATTGGACCCATTTCCTTTCAAAAAAAGTTCAGCATAATTTCTTTCATCGATTATCAATTTTCCACCAAATTTTAAAGTTTTCCAAAAATTGTTTAGGGATTTTGACTGATCGTTTGGTTTGAACAAATAGGTCAAGGAATTTCCCAAGTTAAGCACTGCATCAAATTTTTCAAAGAGTTGTTTATTCAATTCCCTCCAATCATATCTAGTAACACACAATCTAACTCCATATTTTTTCGTCTCTTGTTCAGCAAGTCTAAGAAAATCATCATCTATTTCATTTGAAATCACATTTCTTATTCCTGCTTTTACCAATCCGATTGTTGTTGGTCCTGAACCCAAACACGAGTTAAATATTTTTGGACATTGGTATTCTTTCAACTGACTTAGTAAGAATGGAATCTCAGTTTTTCTTCTTTCCTTGTATTTAACAAAATCTCTCCAGAAACGGGTTAAAATCCTTGTATCCAAATTAATTATTCCTAAATTTTTTAATTCTTGTACGATTTTCCAATTTCTCTTTGATATTGGTTCTACTTGCTCTCTAACATAATCTTCATAATTCATTTTTAATCACTATAAAGTGATACTATTAGAATATAATAAGTTTCTTGAAGAATTTTCGGACAAAACGAAATATTTAAATATTTAATATTTACTTATGACTATTTATGCAAGAAATAAGTAAGTATTCAGAAGAAATTCCAGTGAAATTGGACCTAAAAGATAAAAAAATCCTATTTGAATTAGATTTTAACGCAAGAATATCATACTCACAATTAGCCAAAAAAACGGGTTTAAGCAAACAAGGGGCAGAATATAAAGTAAAAAATCTCTTGAAGAAGGGTGTCATCAAAGGATTTTATCCAGTCATTAACGTACCAAAACTGGGTTACATTTACTGCAGACTTCTTGTAACGCTACAAAGTCTGACCAAAGAAAAGAGAGATGAGATAATTGAATACTTAAAAGATTATAGAAAAGTATTCTGGCTTTTTTCGATGCAAGGCATGTTCGATATTCTCATAGTTATATGGGCTAAATCAATGACAGAGTTTAAAGAATTCATAGAAGAACTAGAAACGAAATTCGGAGAGAATATCAAAAGAAAAGTTGAAACGATTACTACAGATGTGATACATTACCAGCACAGGTATTTGTTGGAAAAGAAAGAGACGAAAGAAATACACATCAAGGAAACAGATGAAAAGATAGAGATAGATGATCTAGATAAGAAAATCATAGATCTGTTATGTACAGATGCGAGAATTTCTTTAATTGATATTTCAAAGAAAGTTAACGAATCGGCAAAAGTAGTTGCTTATCGGATTAAAAAACTAGAGAAAGGGTTTATTGAAGGTTACAGACCAATAATAAATCATAATAAAATCGGATTTACTTATTACAAAGTCGTTATTGATCTGTACAAAATTTCAAAGGAAGAGTTGATCAGGCTAAAGTCATACATCAGGAACAACCCATCTGTTATTTACATAGTAGAAGGAATAGGATTGCCTGCAGATTTAGAGATTGAAATGATGGTGAAATCGAACAAACAGTTGTTTGATTTTATAAATGATCTTAAGTTCAGGTTTCCGAAACTCATAGGTGAGTACAATACAGTTATATTCATGGATACGTTGAAAGTAAAATATCTTCCTTTTTAAATTTCGGTTAACATTATTTATCTTGAGTTTGAAGGATGATGAAATGATAAAAATAGGTTTTGTTCAATTCAACCCAATTTTTGGAAAAGTTGATGAGAACAATAAAAAAATTGAAGATTTTGTTTCTAAAACTGAGGCTGATTTGTTAGTTTTACCAGAGTTATGCAATACCGGCTACATGTTCAAAGGTAAGAATGAGTTAGGACAATTAGCTGAAGAAATACCAGACGGGAAGACGACTCAAGAATGGATGAGGATAGCTAAAGAAAATAAGGTTCATCTTGTGGGCGGTCTGGCTGAAAAAGATGGTTCAGACTTCTATGATTCTTCTGTGTTGGTTGGACCGAAAGGTTTTGTTGGAACGTATAGAAAGATTCATCTGTTCCTAAATGAAAAGAAAATCTTTAAACCTGGAAATCTTGGTTTTAATGTCTTTGATACTGATATTGGTAAGGTTGGTTTAATGATTTGCTTTGATTACATGTTTCCGGAAGCTGCAAGAATATTGGCTTTAAAGGGAGCAGATATAATCTGTAACCCAGTTAATCTAGTATCACCACCTCCAAGAGTTATGACAGTGATGAGAGCAAGGGCCTTAGAGAATGGAGTTTATGTCATAGTTGTTAATAGAGTTGGTAAGGAAAGAAGTCATACATTTCAAGGAGGAAGTGAGATCATCGACCCAAGAATGGAAGTTTTGGCTTTCGGTAGTCCAGATATGGAAGAAGTGAAAGTGGTTGAAGTCAATGTAGAAAAGGCAAGAGATAAGATGTACACCGAGACCAATAATCTATTAAAGGATAGAAGAACTGAATTCTACCAAGAAATCGGGAAGTAGGGTGAAGAGAATTTTTTCTCTTTTAATATTTTATAAGTCTTAGCTGCGAGTGCACCTAGGTTTGTGAGTTCAATTTTTTGTCTCTTTCTACTGATTTTTTTAACAATGATGTAATTATTTCTTTTCAATTCTCTTATGCAGTAACTTATCTTCACGATAGCGCTATTGATACTTTTTATCTTGCCTAAATTCTTGATTTCAATCTTATTCACGAAACTTCTTAAAGAACCAGAGACAGAACCTTTATGATCTAATAAATATTCTAATAGAATTATTTCTATTCTACTCGGTACAACAACTGGGATTTTTAATAGTTCTATTTCTTTGAGCACACCCTTCGATATTTCTCCCAACAAAAAGTTATTCTTTTCTGCAGGCATGTATTCCTCTGCTCTAATGTAAAATGCCTTTGAATTAGTCAAAGATGCAGCAAGCCATGAGGCATAACATACCATCCTAGGACCAGCAAATACGTGAGCAATGACTTCATTATTTTCGTCCTTTTCCTTAGCCATTATTGCAAATACAGTCAAAAAAAGTTCCTCAAAATCTTCATAAGAAACCGTTACATATTTTTTTTCAGCTAACGTGATTAAAGATTCGATTTCTTTATTTATTTTGCTTGCCAATTCGTAATACTTTAGATCTGTTTTAGTTTCGTTTCTGTATTTTAAGAGGTACACTCTGAAGGGTGGAAATTTTTTAAGTAAATGAATTGACCTGTCTTTTTCTAAACCAACAGGTATGATGTGTATGTAGTTGGTCATTGTTATTAATGATAGTCTTTAATTATTTAAATTTATCTATTTTTATTAATGAAGAGATTTTATGCTCTTATTCTATTAAAATAAAATATCGAGGTGGTTGAGAAATGGAAACTTTAAGGTATCTAGAACAAGATACTTATGCCAAGAACTTAATTCAAACTCCTAGGATTATAGAAGAAGTATTATACATAGAATTATTACCAGAAGAGCCTTTTATCGCATCAATGCATGATGGTAGCACGATCATAACTAAAAAATTACCTCCAATACAATCATTTATTTTTTGTCCAAGTGAATCGAATATTCTTTATGCAAACATGTCAAAACCAAAATTTTTACCTCTTAAAACATATGTTAAAAGTGGGGTTAAAGATTGTAACATTATAACTCCTTATAAAAATGCAGTAATAAAAACCAAGAGTTCTGATGGGAAAGTTTTAAATGAAATTATGTTAAAAGCTTCAGTAGAATGCTCAACTGAAAACTTAATAGCAGAACCGACTACAGAAGAATTTATTGCCATAATTGATTTTAAAAGTCTTGATGGAATTCTTGAAACTACGCATATTGAAATGAGTCCAGAAGATTTGCAACGAATGAGAGCAATAAATGTTGCCAAACCCATCAAATATGCAGTGAAATTAGAAAGACCGAGAACAAGAGAACCCAGAAAACCTATAGTTAACATATCATCTATGGTAGATAAAATATTCCATAGAGATCCTGTAATTCAAGTAGGTAATTACACATCTAAACGTTGCAGTAATATAGAAATATCCCATTTAACAGGTGGTATTAAACTATACAAACTTGGGGAGGCTGAATTAATTCCTGTGGAGAATGAATGAAAAATCGATAGAAAATAAAAACTCAGGAAATTTTATATGTTCTCACATATTCGAAGAAATAAAATAGAAAAAAAATTTAAAAAAATAGTAAAGGAATATGAAGGATATATTGAACCCACTCGAATCAATGAAATGAACTTATATTATGATTTATATCCGTCAGTGCAATCGAGCGTTATATCCACCAACCATCTTGAAATTCAATTCAAAACAGATGAGATGAGCATTCCAATTTCCTACGGAATATTAAAAATCAATGATGGAACTGAAGTGTCTTTAGATAAGGGTTTATTATACATTAAGGGCAATTTAGAAGTTACGGTAGAATATAACTCAATGAATAACAAAAAATTGTTATACGAATCTGAAAAAACCATCGTTGAAAAGGCTTTAGGAAAAAAAAATTTGTCAGAGGGGAAAGACCCAAGTGAAAATGCATCATCACCTCTCTATGTAATGTCTGTTGATTATTTTTTGAGAAAGGCAGCAGAATATTTTAAACCAGTCGAAATAACAGACGAAAACAACCGATATATTGAAACAATAAATGTCTGGCCATATGTATTCAAAGAATATTTAGACGATTATAAGCATTTTTTATATCGACTGGCTCGTGGGAATACTCAGGTTCGTATTAAAAAGTATGTTCAAAATTATGGGTTTGATTTTTCATATCAAATGTCTAAAAGAGAAGTAGAATTGATTAGAGTTTTAAATGATACCACTACCCATAGACCTTCTATTACTATCTTAAGG
>Ga0172362_10000880_pt1 | contig 25401 bp, 18 predicted proteins | sample LakKivs1_kivu2a2_FD_114534 | JGI IMG/M metagenome (GOLD analysis project Ga0172362, IMG submission 114534) | Sediment microbial communities from Lake Kivu, Rwanda - Sediment s1_kivu2a2 | ecosystem: Environmental > Aquatic > Freshwater > Lake > Sediment | place: Rwanda: Western Province, Lake... | reverse complement strand
TCGTTCAACACGTCAGCGTCGTTTAACATCCATGAGCTGGATGCCGCCTCCAACAACTCCGTGGACGACATCCGCAACCTCGTCGACCAGGTGCGCATCCCGCCGCAGATAGGCAAGTACAAGGTGTACATCATCGATGAGGTGCACATGCTGTCGCAGGCTGCCTTCAACGCTTTCCTCAAGACCCTCGAGGAGCCGCCGTCGTATACCAAGTTCATCCTGGCCACCACCGAAAAGCACAAGATCATCCCCACCATCCTGTCGCGCTGCCAGATATTTGATTTCAGGCGCATCAGCGTGGAGGATATTGCGCGGCAACTGGCTTATGTGGCCGAGCAGGAGCATGTCACCGCCGAACCCGATGCCCTGCACATCATCGCCCAGAAAGCTGACGGCGCCATGCGCGATGCCCTGTCGATGTTCGACCAGATCGTCACCTTCTCAGGCGACGTCATTACATACCAGGTGGTTATCGACAATCTTCATGTACTCGATTATGATTATTATTTCAGGATCGTCGACGACCTACTCGACAATAACACAGCAGATGTGCTGGTGACCTTCAGTGAGATCATCGGCCTGGGCTTCGACGGGCAGCATTTCATCACCGGGCTGGGGCAGCATCTCCGTGACCTGCTCGTATGCAAGGATCGCGAAACCGCCGCCCTGCTGGAAGTCGGCGCCACTATCCGGAGCCGCTACCAGGAGCAGGCTGCGAGATGCTCCGTCGACCTTCTCCTGAAAGCTTTGGACATAGGTAACCGTGCCGACCTCAATTACAAAAGCAGCAACAACAAACGTCTGCATCTCGAGCTGGCACTTATGCAGATGTGTTCACTCAGGAGCAGGGAGGTCCCTAAGGAAATCAAAACGACCCTGCCGCCACCGTCCGGGAAAGTAGAGATAATGACCCAACAGCCTCAAAGGAAAGCTGCCCCGCCGGCGGTGTCATCACAGCCGCAACCTAAGGAACAGACAGGCGACGCGAACAATGGCACAGCCAGGAAAACTTCACAGGGCTCCGGTGTCTCCATTAAAGAGAGGATGGAGAACAATCATCACCGGCACGCCCCGTCTGATAATACCAATGCCACGCTGGTGGAGAAGCTGTCCGAACCTTTCAGCCAGGAAGAGCTGGAAGCGGCCTGGGCCCACTTTTCGGAGACCCTCACCAAATGCAATCCCATACTGTACACCACCCTGTCGCGCCGTAAGCCGGTGCTGAAAGACGAGAGCACCATCGAATTCATGTTCGACAACAAAGTGCAGGAGGATGAGATACGCAAGACAACACTGTTGGCTTACCTGCGCAGGCATCTCCGTAATGATCACATCCAGCTGGTGACCCTGCTGAACCATGACCATAGCGATCTGAAACCATACACCCCGGCAGAGAAGTACAAGAAAATGGCCGGGAAAAATCCCAACCTGCAGAAGCTGAGGGACAAACTGGAACTGGACATTGATTTCTGAGTGATGAGCCGGGTGTATGCCATTGGAGAGACGTTACTGGATATTATCTTCCATCCCGGCGGTCATATTACCGCCACCCCAGGAGGGGCGATGCTGAACACGGCGATGTCGCTGGGACGGCTGAAGCTTCCTGTGCATCTCATCAGTGAATACGGCGATGACACCACCGGCCGGTGGATAAATGATTTCCTGGAGAATAACGGCGTTGATTTGACATACATCCGCCGTTATGCCGGTACGTCACCTGTCGCACTGGCCTTCCTCGACGAAAAAAGAGCGGCGGCCTTTCATTTCTATCCCGGCACACCGCATACCATATCCTCACCGGTAACACCTTCAATTGCCGGCGATGATATCGTTCTCTTCGGGTCATTCTATTCCCTGAAGGAAGAAAACAGACCATGTCTTTTATCCCTTCTGAATAAGGCGGCGGAAAAACGTGCCCTGATCATTTACGATCCCAATTTCAGGGAGCAGCATCTCGGTGACTTACCACGGCTCATGCCTGCCATTATGGAGAATATCGGCTTAAGCGGTATCGTGAGGGGATCGGACGATGATTTCAGGTTGATCTTTGGAGAGACAGAGCCCGCCAGCGTGTATCGCCGTGTGGCCGGACACGGCTGTGACATTCTCATCTATACCATGGGCAGCGGTGGGGTGATGTTAATGACGGAGACGCTAACAAAGTTTTATGACGTACCTGCCGTAACGCCTGTCAGCACGGTAGGCGCCGGCGACAGCTTCAATGCCGGCCTGATCAGCGTGCTCGTGGCATATGGCCCTGAGGCCTATCAGACAGGGGGATTGAATGAAGCACAATGGGATGAGATCATGACCACAGCCATTGACTTTGCAACAGCGGTGTGCAGCAGCGATGAGAATTACATTCCTGTCGATTTTGCACGTGACAGGATATAAAAAAATAGATATTGAAATATATTTGCAACGGTATCATCCTGATAATAAAAAAATAGAATTCAATGAGGAAGGTGTTGTCGAGATGCCTGTTGGGCCTGTTCGGATGGAAAGTGGTGGGGGGACTGCCTAAAGGTGTTAACAAATGTGTGCTGATTGTGGCACCTCACACCAGCAACTGGGATTTCATCATCGGACGCCTGGCTTTTTACATTCTGGGTGTCAAGGTGAAATTCCTTATAAAAAAAGAGCTTTTCAAACACATCCTGGGACGTATCATCACGGCTCTGGGCGGTATCCCCATCGACAGGACCAAAAACACCGGCGCCGTGGACATGGTGGCCGCTTTGTTTGAAAAATATGACCCGCTGTATATCGTTATTACCCCTGAAGGTACGCGCAAGCTGGTGCCCCAGTGGAAGAAGGGCTTTTACTACATCGCACTGAAAGCACATGTGCCCATTGCTCTCGGTTACCTCGATTACATGAACAAGGAAGGGGGCATTGCCAGGGTGATAATGCCGACGGGAGACTTTAAGAAAGATTTTGCCGAGATCGAGGATTTCTACCGCGGGAAGCATGCCAAGTACCCATGGAAATTCAACTTAAGCGACAATAAATCATAATGATTGGATTTAAATTTTTCTATGGATATTTATAATAAACTGGTTAAAAAGGAAACCAGGCTGTCGGTGGTAGGTTTAGGATACGTGGGGTTGCCGCTGGCTCTGGCATTCGCCGGCAAGCTGTCGGTCATTGCCTTGGATCAGGACAAGGAGCGCATTGTGAGTCTGAAGCAGGGCGTTGACACTTCCGGTGAGGTGGCACCGGAGGCTTTCAGGGACTGTGACATCGAGTTTACTTCCGATCCTTCCAGGCTGGCAGACGCTTCGTTTCATATCATTGCCGTGCCCACACCTGTGAACAATAGCAAGACGCCTGACCTGAGTCTCCTTTTTTCGGCTTCCCGCCATGTTGCGAGACATCTGAAAAAGAACGATCATGTGGTTTATGAGTCGACGGTTTACCCCGGCGCGACAGAGGAAGAGTGTGTGCCACTGCTGTCGCAGGTCAGCGGCTTAAAATACATCGACGATTTCAAGGTGGGCTATTCACCCGAGAGGATCAACCCGGGCGACAAAGAGCATACCATCAGGACGGTGAAGAAGGTGGTGTCAGCCTGCGACGGCGGGACGCTTGATACCATCGCAAAAGTGTACGGCCTTATCGTCGAGGCGGCAATATTTAAAGCCTCTTCAATAAAAGTAGCCGAGGCGGCTAAGATCATAGAGAATATACAGCGTGATGTGAACATCGCCCTCATAAACGAGTTGTCGATACTTTTCGACCGTATGGGGCTTAACACCTATGAGGTGCTCGAAGCGGCGGGAACAAAATGGAACTTCCTGACATTCAAGCCGGGCCTGGTGGGAGGTCATTGCATAGGTGTCGATCCATATTACCTGATTCATAAGGCCATGAAATATGACTATCACCCTCCCATCATCAAAGCGGCACGCAGCGTTAACGACTCCATGGGGTTTTATGTCGCCAGGCAGACCGCTGCGAAACTGTCATCCAACGGCAAGGTCATCCCCGGTTTAAGAGTCCTTGTTATGGGTGTTACTATTAAGGAGAATGTGAGTGATATCAGAAATTCAAGGATAAGTGACATTGTCAGTGAGTTGATCACCCTTGGCATTCAGCCGGAAGTGTACGATCCCCATGCGTCATCACAAACCGTGATGAAGGAAATGGGCTTCCCTCTTGTGGATGTACCCGGCCGGGAGTATGATGCCATCATCGTGGCGGTGGCTCATGATGAGTTTAAGGATTTGCAGGAAGACTATTTCATCTCCCTGTCATCGCCTGCCGCCATCCTTGTCGATGTAAAAGGATTATACAGAGGCAGGATAAAACGAATGGGGTACTGGAGTCTGTGAGATAACCGTTCGTTTATGAGGGCTTTGGCAGACAAAATGCTATATTTGCAAAAAACCTCATCCCCAACCCCTTCTCCTTTTTAAGGAGAAGGGGCAAGGGGTTGAGGTTGTAAAACATGCATTATGAAAACAGCTCTCATCACCGGCATCACAGGACAGGACGGCGCCTATCTGGCGGAATATCTCTTAAAGAAAGGTTACATCGTCCACGGCATCAAGCGCAGGAGCTCGATGTTCAACACGCACCGCATCGATCATCTGTACCAGGACCCTCACGTGAAGGACAAGCATTTTATCCTTCATTACGGTGACATGACCGATTCGACCAATCTGATCAGGATCATCCAGGAGACACAGCCTGACGAAATCTACAACCTGGCGGCCCAGTCGCACGTGCAGGTCAGCTTTGAGACGGCTGAGTACACGGCCAACGCCGATGCCCTGGGCACCCTGCGCCTGCTCGAGGCCATACGTCTTTTAAAGCTGGAGAAGAAAACACGTTTTTACCAGGCCTCCACCTCCGAGCTGTATGGTAAAGCCACGGAGACGCCTCAAACCGAGAAGACAGGATTCTATCCCCGCAGTCCCTACGGTGTAGCCAAGCTCTATGGTTACTGGATCACGGTCAATTACCGTGAAGCATACCGTATCTTTGCCTGTAACGGCATCCTCTTCAACCATGAATCACCCATCCGTGGAGAGACCTTCGTCACGCGAAAGATCACCATGGCCGTCAGCAGGATAGCCCTGGGCATGCAGGACAAGTTTTTCCTCGGCAACCTGTCGGCCGTGCGCGACTGGGGTCACGCCAAGGACTATATCGTGGCCATGCACCTCATCCTGCAACAGGACACCCCCGACGATTACATCATCGCCACCGGCAGCGCTACCGAGGTGAGGGAGTTTGTCAGGATGGCCTTCGGCGAAGTGGGTATGACACTTGATTTCAGAGGCCGTGGGATGAATGAAAAAGCCTATGTGGTGAAATGCGATCACCCCCTTTATCAGCTTCCTGCCGGCAAAGTGGTGCTGGAGGTGGACCCGCGCTATTTCCGGCCGACGGAAGTGGATACACTCCTCGGCGACGCCACCAAAGCCAGGGAGAGACTGGGATGGGTGCCGGCTTATGACCTGAAAGCCCTGGTGAAAGAAATGATGGAATCGGACCTGGCCCTGATGCGGAAAGAGAAATTCCTGAAAGAGAACGGTTTTACTATAAGAGGATATTTTGACGATTGATCCGTGAAGGATAGTCTCTTATGAATGCATTTTCATGCGGATGTCGACAGTACGAAATTGAATATGGAAAAAAACAGTAAAATTTATGTAGCCGGACATACCGGCCTGGTGGGCTCAGCCATCACCAGAAAGTTATGTGAACTCGGTTATGACAACTTAGTCGTGAGGGATTACCCCGGCATGAACCTGATGAGCCAGCATGAGACCGAGGAATTCTTCCGCAGCGAGCGACCCGAGTACGTCTTCGATGCGGCGGCACACGTGGGGGGTATCATAGCCAATGACACCTACCGGGCCGAGTTCATCTATGATAACCTGATGATACAGAACAACCTCATCCATAACAGTTATGTTCACGGGGTGAAGAAACTCCTTTTCCTGGGCAGCAGTTGCATCTATCCCAAGCTGGCACCGCAGCCTATCCGTGAGGATGCGCTCCTGACAGGACTGCTGGAGCCCACCAACGAACCTTATGCCATCGCCAAGATAGCCGGCATCAAGATGTGTGAGGCTTACCATGACCAGTACGGTTGCAATTTCATATCGGTGATGCCCACCAACCTTTATGGGCCTAACGATAACTACGACCTGAAACGGTCGCATGTGCTGCCGGCGCTCATACGCAAGATGCACCTGGGTAAGTGCCTTATAAGCAATGACATGTCCGCCATCCGCCATGATCTCGCAAAACGGCCCGTGGAAGGAACGGGAGGCGGTGCCGGCGAGGAAGAGATCATCAGGATACTCGGGAAATACGGTATCATGAAGGGAAACGGTAAGAAAGAAGCGGATCATGCGGTGACGATCAGGTTGTGGGGTACGGGCTCTCCCTTGCGTGAATTTCTATATGTGGAAGACCTGGCCGATGCCGTCGTCTTCCTCATGAACCATTATGATGCGCCTGATACGCGAAACGGGGAAGGACAACCGGTGCCAAGCCATATTAACATCGGCTGCGGCAGGGATCTGTCGATAAAAGATCTGGCTTACAAGGTGAAGGACATCATCGGTTTTGAAGGGACACTCTCTTTCGACAGCACCAAACCCGACGGCACACCGCGCAAGCTCCTCGACGTGTCAAAGCTCTTCTCCCTGGGATGGCGGCCCCGCATCACCCTTGAAGAGGGCATCCGCCGCGTTTATAATGACTATATCAGATGACATGGCTCCAGGCCTCCATCCCTCATTCCATCGCTTCTCCGACAAAATGCACAACTACCCGGTTTATGGCATCGGTTTTATCTACCGGCTCGCCCATGACGAAGATCACCGGATCATGGGTTCGTGCCCATTTATTCTTCACCAGCATGCCGTCGACTTCCCTTATGAATTGGCTTCCGCTGGCGGGTTGCTTCATGAAAAGCGGTGTCAGTCCGTTGAGCAGTGACATGTGTATGAGCCGTTGCGTGTCGGCGTTGAAGGCCAGGATGGGGCAGGGGATGTGGTACTGCGACAGGGCAATGGCGCCGTCGCCCCGCGACCATACGATGATCATCTTTATCTTCAGGTCTTTAACGATGGTCTTAACGCCGTGTGCCAGGGCGTCGCTGCGGTTGGTCCTGGGCATGGCCTCGGCCATGAGGGGGTTCTCGAAAAAGCCTGCCCGGATGTAATCATTTGTCCTGACGGCGATGCGGTTCATCATCTTCACCGCTTCCACGGGCCATTTACCAACGGCGGTCTCGCCCGACAGCATGACGGCGTCAGCACCGTCGAGGATGGCGTTGGCGACGTCGGAGACCTCGGCACGTGTAGGCGTGGACGCTTCGATCATGCTCTGCAGCATCTGCGTGGCCACGATGACAGGGATGCCATGGCGGTGACAGGCGGTGATGATCTGTTTCTGCAACACAGCCACTTCGGCCAGGTCCATCTCGACACCCAGGTCACCCCGCGCCACCATGACCAGGTCGGTCTCTTTCAAAATACCGTCCAGATGATGCACGGCCTGGGGTTTCTCTATTTTGGCTATGACGGGCATGAGAGCCGGCAGATCCGCCTTCGTCCGTGCGCCGGTGATGGCAGAAGCCGGCGTATGCGATCCTTTCCCATGCCTGACGCCCATCTCTGTCATTTTCTGCTTCAGGGCAGCCAGGTCTTTCCCGCTGCGCACAAAGCTGAGGGCGATGAAATCAAATTTCTTTCTCACGGCATACGACAGGCATGTCACATCCTTCTCCGTCAGGGCCGGCAGGGCCAGATCGGTGTCGGGCAGGTTAACCCCTTTGTGCGAGGATATCATCCCTCCTTCAATGACTTTACATGTCACCTGCCTGTCATCACCCGACCCACCGATGCCCGTGCATTGGAGGATGACGTTGCCGTCATCGATGAGGACACGCTGGCCTCTTTTAACTTCATCCACGAAGAGGGGATAATTGACACTCAGAATGACCCGGTGGTTTTTGGGTTCAACGATGGTTTCTTCTTTGCCGGCCTGCTTTGTGAATACGACCTGCATGTCTTCACGCAGCAGGATACCCTGACCGCTGACCGTGCCGATGCGTATTTTAGGTCCCGGCAGGTCACCGATGACCGCTGCGGGGATACCTGTTTTTCTTGAAGCTTCACGGATGCTCTCCAATAAGGAATCGAATTCGCTGAAAGAGCCATGCGAAAAATTGATACGGAATCCCCTGGCACCTGCGAGGATCATCTCTTCGATCACCGCCGGGGTGCTGCAGGATGGCCCCACGGTGGCGATGATCTTGGTCATCAGAAATGGTGTCATGACATGTTTCATAGACAAATGAATATAACCGGAGAAATAAAAAGGTGAACCTATAAATATAACAATTCTCAGTAAAAAATGACCTGAATGCCGGGATGATCCTGTTTAAATTTGGCCACTTCTTTTTCATTCAGGGCGGTGTTATAGCATTTCACCGTGGTCAGCCGAGGCAGGTCCCAGAGGTATTTAAATGAACTGACCCTGGTATTGTGAATGTCTATTTCACGGAGGTTGGTCAGGGCAGCAATGAATTTAAGGTTTTTAACAGGCAGGCCCGAGATGTTGAGTATGCGCAGGCCTGTCATAAATCCTGTCAGCTCGAGGTCTTCCACATGGGTGTTGGCGATGTTAAGGCTGGTGAGGGCAGCGAGGCCTGTCAGCGGCGCGATATGTTGCACCGGATCATCGGAGCAATCCAGTGCTTCGAGGCGTTGCAGGGCGCCAAGGGGTTTGAGGTCACGGACCGGCAGGTTCGACAGCGTCAGCGTCCTTAAGCGTGTCAGCATCGTCAGTGGCTGCAGGTCGTTGATGTCACGGTTTTCTTTTATGGTCAGGCATTCGAGGGCGGCGAGGTCATGCAGCTGCTCGGATGTCGGCACAGGGCTCATGTTGCTGATGCTGCCGAAGAGTTTCTGCCAGGCCTGCGGCAGGTCGTTCCACCACGTCTGGAGCCGCGCCGTCTGCCACAGGATGAGGCACATGGTGTCGGCATCCATGAAAGTGTTAACGTTACCGTTGTCGAGCAGGGTGCCGTCGGCCCGGATCAGCTTAAGATTATCGAGGCGGGAGAGAGGCACAATGTTGCTCACTTTTGTGTTTTCGATCTTCAGTTCTTCAAGGTTCAGGAGGCCGGCGAGGGGCGATATGTCGGTGATGACGGTGCCTGACAGGTCCAGCCGTTTCAGTGCGGGCAGGTTTTTTAACGGCTGCAGGTCGGTGACCGGTGTTCCGGATGCATTCAGCACCTGCAGGTGGATGCTCTGCTTCAGAGGCGCAAGGGAGGCTATGGAGGTCCCGGGACAGGAGACCTCGGTCAGATTGATGAGCTTGCGCAGGGGCTCCAGCGACAGGATGGAGGAATCGCCGCCGATGTCGATGGTCTGTATCTGCGTAATCTCATGCAGCTGCTCACGCGTCGGCACCGTGTCGACGGTGATAACGGACGAAAATTCACTCTTCCATGCCGCCGGCAGCGCATTCCACCAGGAGGCCAGCTCACCGGAATCATATACGACCAGGATGCCGTGCTTTTGCTGTATCAGCGTGTTGGCCATCTCACGGGTCACTAAGCTGTGATCGCAGTACACACGTTCCAGCGCGGTGAGCCCTGTCAGCGGGGTGAGGTCTCCGACAGGTGTGTAGTCCATATACAGAAAACGCAGGTTACGCATGTTTTTCAGGGGCCCCAGGTCGCTGACCATGGTGTTGCCGATGTTAAGGTAGGTCAGGTTCACCAGACCACGCATAGGCACCAGGTTGTCGATGGGGTTGTTGGAGAGATCGATCACCGTGAGGGTGAGGAGGTTTTCGAGCGGTGAGAGGAAGACGATACCGCTGTTGTGGCCACGGAACTCGGTGAGGGCCGGCAGGGCGGCCAGCGGTTCCAGATCAGCAACGGGCGTGTTGTCACAGTTCAGGTACTGCAGAGCGGTGAAATGACCGATGATGCCGAGGCTGTCGAAACGGGTGTTGCTGATGTTGAGCTCTTTGAGGCCGGAGCAATAGTATAGCGGCTGCAGGTCGAGGACGGGGGTGCCGCTGCAGTTCAGGCTCTCGAGGGTGGTGAGGTTGCGGATGGACGTGAGATCACCGATAGCTGTATTGGCGATATTCAGGCTTCGCAGGCTGGTGAGTTTCCTCAGCGGCTCAAGGGTCCGGATATCGGTGTTACCCGATATGTCAATGCCGGTGAGTGACCAGAGCTGACGGATATGCTGGTAGAAGGGCTTGTCGTCACCGGCGAGGGTGTCGGTGACGGCCCTGACGGTGGTATCGCCGAGCAGGGTATCGTAACGGATGAAGTAGCGTTTCCAGGCGCCGGAGAGTTCATGCCACCAGTTGGCAACCTCTTCTTCCTCACTGAGCTTGGTGGTGTACACGCTGACCATCTTCAGATCCTGGTTGCCGTAATCGAGGTTGATCTCCACATAACGCACCCGGCTGTTGTTGACGGTGTCACCGTCAAGGGTCACACCCTGAAGGTGGCGGTCCAAAGTCGCCAGGAAATAAATACCTCCGGCCTCGGTGTATTGCTGCACGATGGTGTCGATGAGAAAATTGAAATGCACCTTCCTGTAAAAAAAACCGATGTCTTTGAGATAGGCCTGCACATCCTTGTTGGTGACAGTGGTACGGTTCATGTCGAGGTCATCCTCGATCTGGACGTTGGGATCGCGGAAGATCTTGGAGTAGCTTTGATTGATGATGATCTCTTTCTCTTTAACGGCCACCCCGGGGTCACCGATGGTGTTGACGGCAAATTCAAGGTAGGAGACAAGCCGGCGGCACTGCTCCTTGTAAGTCTTCAGCTCCTCAGCCGTCAGACTGTCATGATGAGGGAGCTGAGCATCGGCCCTGGCAACGGTGAAATAACCTGCCAGTAAAAGGATAGAAAAATGAAAAAATGAGCTTGCTGTTAACCGGAACATTCCTCAAAATTAGGGGATAAGAGTAAAGTTTTCTTATTTTTCACAGATTACTCATGGTAAATGAATTTGAGTATCATCTCTTTTTCCTCATCGCTGATCTTGATCAGGTTTGATATGAGCCATCCCGCATTATACCCCGGCCTGTTGAAGTCCTCGAGTTCGAAGTACCATCCGGGCACCTGAAAGAAATGGAATTTGACATGCCGCACGGTCTTGAAAACGAGCTCTGAACGGTTCACCTCGTAAATGAAAAGGGTCAGGTAATCGGGTTTGTAATCACGGGCGGCATAATCCTCCACCGAGTGCTTGTCCTTGAACACGTTGATGAGGTTCATGAAATCGAGCTCATGGCTCAGGGGATGCAGGAACTTGAGCGAGTCGGGTGTATGATTGGCAAAGATCTCATGAAAAGGTTCGAAGTAAACGTTGGTGATGACCCATTTGGATCCAACGTTCTCCTCCTGTAATCTGAGGAAGAGGGTCAGCGGCATCTCCTGTCCGTGATAGAGAAATACGGTGGTCACCTCGGCAAACCAATTACCGCCGTGAAAGTCGAGGTAAAAAGGATGACCGTCGCCGTTTATGTCACGGATGAAGTCGTCTTTCAGGGCATCGGTCAGACGGGTGTTTTCGCGGTTGAACAGGATCGACAGGTATTTGTTCCGCAGAAGGGCGTTGCGGTAAAGTGAATCGCCTTCATAGAAACGGGTGCCGTCGGTGCCTTCCTCGCCGTTGAAGCGCCGGAAGAACTGGTTCACCTGCTTGGTCTGGGCATTGAGGATATCCTCGTCGCCAAGGTACCTGCCTATGGACTGACCGTGAAGGTGAGAGAACAGGAAGATGCCGGCCAGAATGCAGAACAGATGTTTCATGGTGTGGTCTCGGTCACCCTGACATCGCCGAGCAGGACATCCCAGAAACCGATGAGCCGGCCGCTGATCTGTGTCTGCTTGCGTTCAACATAGACGGTGATATCCTTTTTGGTGACGTCCTTATAGATCAGCTTGTCGCCGGTGCTGCCCTCGAAGCGCTGGAAGATGGTGATGACGCCCACGTAGCGTCCGTCGGGCTGCAGCTCCAGATCGCTGATGTATTGTATATTGTACCACTGGATGTTGACTTTATCGTAATTGAGGGCCATCAGACGTTCGAGGTATTCACGGATGCCATAGTACTTGATGTCGGGGCTGTTGAGCGATGACACACCCATCTGGGCATTGTCGGCGAAGAGCTCCAGAGCCCTGTCGATGACGCGGTTGGCCTCGGACCAGGCCGTCTGTTTATTGCCGATGATGGCGATGTATTTGCTGAGGTCCCTTACCTTCTCCAGGGCCAGGGAGTCGATGGCAGCCTTGCGCTCGGGACTGATATTGGGCTGGGCCCGGAGAACCGGCGACAGAAAAAGGCCGGATAACACGAACAATAGAATACCTGCTTTCTTCATAGGGTCACTTTTTTATGAGGTCTAACTCGCTGATCTTATGATTTGCATCGTACTTGATGCTGTACACCGCATTGGGATTTTTCTTCTGGTCCTTGAGAAATTCAAGGTATTTTCTGATCGTCGTGGGCTCGTCATAGTCCACGTTCTCCTCGTCTTTATAAATGATGATCAGGACAGGCACATTGTCGCCGGCGAAGAGCCTGAGGGTCTCGCCGACGATGGCGTTGGCTTCCTGGACACTGCCGGCCTGAGAGATGGCTATGAAGTCCTGCTCGAGCATCTGTGTGTCGCGTGAGGAGGCGCTCATCTCCGCTTTTTGTTTCTCCTCCGCCAGGCGGGCCGCCTGTTCCTGCTCTCGTTGTTTGGCCAGCACCGCCTCGGCCTGGCTGATGAGATCGTTGATCTCCGGATCATCGAAATGCTGGGCTTTGACGCCGTTAAGCTTCATCTCTTTCTCATCAAGGGTCATGTGACCCTGGTCGTTGATGATCGACAGCAGGACCGCTTTGGCATCGGCCAGTTTCTTGGCTCTGGCTTCGGCTTCCTGCCTGGCTTGCAGCTCGGCCTGCTGTTTGGCCAGCTTTTTTTTGCTGGCACACCCCGGACCCGTGACTGCCATGGTGGCTGCCAGGATCATGACCAGCAGCCCCTGAACCGCTATGGATTTTCGTGTCATCGTCAATCGTTTTATTGATTTTTATTGATTTGCTAAGGATATTTTATGAAATACGCTGACCGTGAGTGCTCACGAGACTGTAAAATTAACGCAGGGAAGGGAATATATTGTGTGATCGGGTGAATTGTTGCTAACAACCCGGTGTTGAAATTAACGGCTCACCTGCCATACGAAAGTATGACCGTAATAAAAGACCTTGGTGATATTGAAACCGACGTTATAGATGATGAGGTCCTTTATGAGGTCGAAGCTGTCAACGGGCTCATAGGTGACGGTGAATTTCTGGCAGTCTTTCACCGCTTTGATGTTTTGGTTTTCATCGACGTAGGCGATGGTATGCCAGTCGATCTGGTATTTTTGGGGCATGTACCTCTCGATGATCTGGATGGAACCGTTGCAGTAAGTCTTAAAGTAGCCCTGGTCGTTGAAGACAATGACGTCATCGTCAATATCGTACACGGCGGGGGTATAGGTCAGTATCGTCGTCACATTGCCATCTTTGAACAACTTGAAGTTGCCGGTGTTGTCGACGTAGGCTACCATGTCGTCACCCATTTTAAATGACTGTGGTTCATAGTATTCAAGGTCGTAGCTGCCGCCTTTGTAAAAGACGGTAAAGGTGCTTCGCGGCGCATCGAAGTAAGCGACGATGTCGCGTCCGGCCTTGTATTCCATACCCTCACCGAAATCGTCAAGCACGGTGGTCGCACCACGGTAAAAGACCTTGAACTTGTTAGTGACGGTGGTGACATAGGCCACGATGTTGTCGCCGCTCTGGAAGTTGTCGATGGGAAAGGTGATGAGGCCGTCCTCGATGGTCAGGATATCACCTTTGTAATAGACTTTTATCCGTTGCTCCAGCCTGTCGTAGAAGGCGATGAGGCTGTCCTGGATGTCGTAGGCGTCGCAGGCGGTGCTCAGCACCCTCACCTTACCGTTTTCGAAGACCTTGAGGAAGTCGTAGATGGACCACCCGAGGAGGTAGTCGGTGGCCGTGTATTTTATCGCCGATCCCTGGTCCAGGGGATATACCACGCCGTTGTAATAAGCCTTGAAAGCACCCGCGTTGTCGATATACGCCACGCACACACCGCCCACCTGGAACGATTGCACCTTGAGGATCTCGAGCTGTTTGAACTGGCCCGCGTCGAAGACGTAGAAATAATCCCTGTAGGAGCTGAAAGCGGCCAGGTGCTGAGCGGCAAGAGGCGTCGTCAGCAGGAGAAGAGCTATCCAGGTCAGCGTTTTTTTCATCATGATAGGGTTTTTGAGGGTGTCGGTTTGGATGGGGTAAAATTAAGCAATTCGATGGTTCAATTGACAACCTCACCCCTGACCCCTCTCCTGGAAGGAGAGGGGAAAAAGATAGTTTGCGCGCGTTTGCAACGCGTGCCGGAATTTTTTTAGACTTCTATTGTCCAATTGTTCAATTGTTGAAATCATATTGTTGTACTGTTGGTGGGTACAATTAGACGTTAAGAAAAAATAGGCGAAGGTGTGCAGGTAACAGATACCTAATATTACTGAGAACCTGAAGACCTGCCGACCTGTAGACCTGAAAACTGACGACTGCCAACTTGCCTGCGGCTTGTTAATTACACGAAGTACACGAAGGGCGCCGCGACGCCTCACGAAGAACATAATGATTGCACGAAGTTATTCAACTATTTCCTCTGAAATTTATAAAAACACTCCTTTTGGTTTTGCTATGATACTGAGGAAGGAATTTGGTCCTTAATGCTATTATTTCTGAAATTTTTTAAAGCGATCAGATAATTTCATAAATCTATCGAACGTATTTTTTTTGATAATTTATGTATTATCTTTTATTAAATTTATGATTAAGTATAATTGAATTAAAATAGTAAGGAAATCTCATTACCTGTTGTTAGGTGAATCCTGATCAATAGAAACCTTTGCAAACTTTTTATACTAACCATTAAAACTAACAGCTATAAAAAAGATCTTTACACTTCTGACGGCGATGGCAGCGACTTGCTTGCTTTACGCCCAACCCCAGTGGGTTACCTTCTCGAAATCAACGCCTCAGCCTCCAATTATTCAATTGGCGTCTTCAGACAGCTTATCGGTCAATTTTACAGCGGAAATTTGTGGTATGTATGAAACCGATACGACAGTGAATAATATCGAATTTCAACGTTTATACATACCAAGAGGAGGGTGTTCTCATATTGTTGGTGACCCGGAAATGCCTTATGTACGACAGTTAATTGCCATACCCGAATGTGATAGCGTAATTCTAACTGTTGATATTAAGGACAATACATCTTTCGAAAATTATTATGTGTATCCAGCGCCTGACCACCAAACAGTCATGGATCATGATAGCAGTCTTTATGTTGAAGAAGTTTTTATTCTTAATTCAACAACCTACAATTCAAACCAGTACTATCCGAATATCACCGCAGAAATTCATTCAATTGGTCATTTCAGAGGTCAAAAATATGCTGAAATTTTTCTTTTCCCGGTCAGGTTTAATCCCATTTTAGGGGAAATAGACGTAGACATAAATTATGATGTGACATTAACCTTTGTGAATCCTACGACCTCGATTAATGTAAATGTTGGGATATTTAATAATATCGCAACAAATGTGCTGTTAAATTATCCTTCTACAGGAATCTCACCACTAATCAATGATGATGTTGATCCCAATGGATCTGTAGAATGGGTTACTCTGACCTCCCCCAATCAAGCCAGTTCAATAAACGCGGATTATCTTATTATATGCGAGGAAACATTATTTGATCCAGAAGATTCTGAATCAGAGGTACTGCGCATCGCTAATCACAGAGCTACTTATAACGGGTATAATGTAACTATATTAAATGCATCGAATATAATTTCTGATGAATTAGGTTTTTATTATGAGGGGTCTGAGAAATCTCCTTTAAATGATACTTACAAAAAAGAACAGCGAATTAGAACCTGTATTCGGATGATTTATGAGGGAGCTAATGCACTTCATACATATGATGGACATTTGGCGTACGTATTGTTAATTGGTGATACATGTGGGGCATGGAATCTTGGGATGCCTACTTCTTTTGATCCAAATCCAGGAGATAATTATAACGGAGATGAATATCCATCCGATTATTATTATTCATGTGTTACTAAAGATGAAAATGGAAGTTATGATAGGGAAGGAGATTTATTTATCGGAAGGTTTAGTGTTGAATATTTTTCCCCATACAACGAGATCGAATTACATAATATCGTCGAGAAAACAATGAAATTTGAAACTGAGTATTGTTTAGAAGGATATAAGAATAATGTGACGCATACAAATGGTAATATTGATATGCACTCTGAACATTATTGGGAGGATTTTTATTATCCATTTATTACAGGTTTACTTAATGCATACAATCCTAATATCATACTTAATTACGTAGATGGGTATATAGTAAATGGACAGATTAAAGAACCGACTTTGGATAATCTAAATGAAGGCGCACTAACTATGTTATATTGCGGGCACGGCTTTCAAACAGCATGGCAAAGTTTTAATGAACAAGGTGGTGCAGACGATTTGCAAATTGCTGATTTTGAATCTGACTTAACGACGGATTATACATATCCATTCTGTTCTGCAATAACGTGTTTAAATGGTATGTTTGATACGCCTGTAGATTGCTTAGCTGAGGCTTTAACCACATATTCGTCTACAAAGGGATTTGTAGGTTGTCTAGCGGCGGGTCGTGAAGTAATCATTGGTTTTAATAATCCATATCACGTTCATGACATACAATCAATTATCCCATATGTTATTTGGAACAACCATTCATATATAGTAGGAGAATATATATTACAAGCTAAAACTGAATCGATACAACAAACGGATCAGTTTGCGTATAATTTATTCGGTGATCCTGGTTTAAATATCATGGCACAGGGCTATGAAATTACACATGATGTGACAATTCCAGAAACTGCATCAATAAATAAGGAGGTCTATTTACGTTCTGATAATACAGTGACTGTCCCTTCCAATTCGACTCTATATTTAGAAAACGATGGCAAATTAATTATAGAAGATGGAGCTACTTTGGAACTCGAGGATAATGCCGTTGTTCATGTTACATCAGGAGCTGACAGCCTGATTGTTTATGGTGATATAGATGTCGGATCGTATGTGAACTTTGTCGCTGATGAAGGCTCCTCCCTGGTTATTGATTTTAGAAATGACGACCTTATTAAATCAATCGGACGCGCTATTTTTAATAATGTCAAAATTACAGGCAGGGCATCGGTCCTTATTATTGCTTCCAGCGATTTTACGAATTCAAATATTGAATATTACCGGTTGACAAATTCCCAATATGTTTTGGATAATTCAACCTTTACAAATACAACAGTAAAGGCTTGTCGTGCAGATGGGCCTGCTACCGACGCAGGAAATTTGGTAATCACTGGATGTACATTCGATAATCAAATTGGTGAGAGTGTCGTAGATCTTGAGGGATTTCATAACTTTAGATTCCATACGGATACGCTTCGCTATTCAACAGGAGACGGTATCAGTCTATATCACGCTGGTAGTGCAATCGGAACATTACAGGAAATTATGAATTGCGAAATATATTTTACGGGAGACCCATCAGAAGGGAATCATCAAGGAGTAATTGCCTATCGAAGTTATATAACAATGGCTAATAATTATATTCATGGTAATACTATCGGGGTATCTTGCCTTAATCAAAGTGATCTGGGTCTTCTTGGAAATGAATATTCAGAGTCGCCCGACGAGACCCAGCAAATTCTGAATAACTGGACCAGTCAGGTATACAGCGATGGATCGAGCTTTCCTTATGAATTTGAATACAATTATATCGATAACGAAGTGAATGATGATTATCTGATCTGTGTTAGTAATTCTCCACGAGGTCAGTATGTTGTAAGAAACAATTACTGGGGAGAAGATTTTTCACCGAATGATGATTTCTTTCCCAGAGGTGCTTTTGACTATATCCCTGTTTGGGAGCCTTCATGGCATCAGTTTAAAAGCTCGGATCCGGCAAGAGAGATTTTTTATTCAGCAAAACAGAATATCATCGACAGCAATTACATTTCAGCGAAAGAAAAATTCCAGGACATAATCGAAACCTATCCTGAATCGAGGTATCAAAAAGCGGCGGTAAAGGAATTGCTTGCATTGGCCGAAATAAACGATTATGATTTTATGGGACTCCAGACCTATCTTGATTCTGTTCCAACATTATGGAATGACGATGATGCTATTCAGATTACTGAACATGTGATGAACTGGTGCAACATTGAAGTGGGGGATTATCCAACGGCTATCGATTGGTTTGAAGACCGTATAATGAACCCTGTTAATTTTGTGGATTCTGTCCTATGTGTAATTGATCTGGAATACACGTATACTTTGATGGACAATATAAGTGGCAGAGAAGACGGATACATTGGGAAATTTCCACAATATAAGCCCACTTCACGTGAGAATTTCGAAAAAACACGTTCGTATTTAATAGATTTATTGATTGGAAATAAAAAACAATCCTCCCAGAATGATAATGAAACTTTAGATGGAGAAAAAGATATGAATATGTCAATATTCCCGAATCCAGCAAATGACGAGATAACAATACATTATTATCTCCAAGATGACTCCAAGGTGTCCATTAAAATATTTAATCCCGTTGGAGATCTGATTAAAATTTTAGATGAATCAATCAAATCTTCGGGAAATCAAATGATTAAACTTGATGTAAATAATTATTCACCTGGCGTACTATTTATGGCTTTATACTTAAATGATAAGCTTGTCGAAGTAAAAAAGATGATAATAGAGAAATGACTGTTGATTTCAATATTATAATGAGGGGCTTAATCCATTAATGACGAAGTTAAAAAAAGGAGTGGTTAGTAAATTTTACCAACCACTCCTTTTAAAAATTACAAGTAATGTTTAACTTCGAAGTTAAATTTAGAGAAAAATTTCAAATATAAAATCCAATTATTGTTTTTGTTTTCTATATTGACGAATTAATTCATATATTATGAAATCAATCAAAATTATATCTTTTTTTATATGTGCAATTTTTATTCATTGTACCTTAGTGGGGTCAGGTCAGATTACTCGTGGAGCATTACCTGGTGAAATATATCTTTCAACCCAATGGTATCATGATGGCTATATACTTCACTATGGGATTTTTCATTCAATTGATAATGGCTACAATCTTGAATTAGTCTATCAAAATATTGCAAATCCCCCATCAGGCCAGATGGGAGTTGCAACGGTGACCGGAGATGCATCAAATGGGTTCCTGTATAATTATTCGTCAACTAATTTATGGGTGAGCATGGATTATGGGGAGGATTGGGACTTGACAGATGAGAATTATGGTTACGCAAAATATTTTAGTGGATCTTTACCCGGATTGGTCTTTAAAGGAAATAATGATGGACTTTTTAAAAGTACAGATTATGGTCATTCGTTTGAACTTTTACCGATTACGGTTACTTGTCCATTCACTGAACTTGGTTATTATGAAAATGAATTTTTTGGCATTAATGGTGAATCAGGAATAGGTTATAATATAGTTCATTCATTGGATTATGGACAGACTTACACTGAAATCCCACTCGATACCACAATTGCCCTTTGGCAGATATGGGACAGGCCACCTAAGGTTGTAAGAGGTGCCTCATCAGGAGAATTATATTTAGTTTCATGGTGGCCAGATATAAGTTATAAGATTTTTCACAGTGTGGATACCGGCTATACCTGGACACAACAATATGTTTCAGCTCCAATGGATCATAATATTTCCTACACTCCGGGTAGAGAACAAGGAAGTTTTTATGTTATGAGGCTTGAAACAGCTCCGGACCAGACTCATAATTGGCTTTATATTGATTATAGCTGTGATTATGCTCAGACTTTTACAACTTATTTTCATGATCTTGAGCCTACATTTGGCATCGATAGAGGTTTAGTAAAAAGCTCTTCAATTAAGACTTATCCAAATCCTTTCAGTCAATTTATTACATTTGAGTTACCAAATTATGATAATGGAAACGTGGTTCAAATATTCGAAATTAACGGAAATCTGGTTAAAGAATTGGAATCTTTGGGAGATAAGGATTTTATTTGGGATGCGACAAATCAATCAGGTCAGAAAGTGTCTGAAGGAACCTATTTGTTTAGGGTATTGAATAATGATAATCAGGTAACAATTAATAAAATAATTTATATAAAAAACTAAATGTAAATAAAGCATTACATTTATTCTGCTTGTTTTTGACGTTTTAATTTTTCAATAGAATGATCATTACTAATTCGAATAATAATTATCAGACTATCTGATTATCATGAACAAATTTTTATGTTCGTCCATTTTGATTCTCTTATTCAATGTTTTGAATGCTCAGACCTGGAATTGGATGAATCCCTTGCCTCAGGGCAATGGTCTTACTTGTACAATATTCATTGATACGTTAACAGGATATGCCGTTGGTAATAATGGAACGGTAATAAAAACTACAGATGGAGGAAACACATGGACTATCCAAACCTCCGGAACAAACACAACTTTATATTCCGTCTGTTTTACAAATGAAGATGTGGGATATGCTGTAGGGAATGAAGGGGTCGTACTTAATACAATAAATGGCGGGCTTAGCTGGCATACCCAGAATTCAGGAACATCTGAAGAATTGAGGTCGGTCTATTTCACAAATGATAGCGATGGAGTCATTGTTGGTCGCGACGGAACGATATTAAAAACTACCGATGGTGGAACAACATGGATAACAATGATTTCGGGAACGAGTAATCATTTAAATTCAGTATATTTTATAAGTCCTTCCACCGGTTATGCAGTTGGCCAAAATGGAACTATTTTAAAAACGACGGATAAAGGATACACATGGGTTAGTCAGGTATCAGGTACAATACATATAGAATTCAATTCAGTGTTTTTTCCGAATGAGAATACCGGTTATGTTGTAGGTTTGGCCGGAACGGTGGTAAAAACAGTAGATGGGGGTTTGAACTGGGTTATACATTCATCTGGTTATTCAGGAACTTTATATTCAGTACATTTCACTAATATAGATACAGGCTTTGTTGTCGGTACTCAAAGGGTGATATTAAAAACCATTGACGGGGGATTGAATTGGACGAGTGAATATTATGGCATTCCATTTGCCTTAAATTCTGTTTGTTTTATAAATAATAGTACAGGCTATTCGGTAGGCTCGACCGGAACAATCTTAAAGACAACTGATTGCGGTGAAAATTGGACCTTTCTTTCATCCAAAATGAACAGCTGGTTGTTTTCAGTGTATTTTACGAACTCGGATACAGGATATGTAGCTGGCGATCTGGGAACCATTTATAAGACAACTGATGGCGGTACTAATTGGATTCAGCAGGTATCCGGAACATTGTACTGGCTATCCAATATATATTTTCTGCCAGAAAGCCAATCATCACTCGGTTATGCCGTAGGTGAGTCAGGAACTATTCTTAAAACAATAAATGGTGGAACAAATTGGTTTAGCCAGTCATCAGGGACCTATAATTGTCTAAATTCTATAAGTTTTCTATCAGCCGATACAGGATTTATTATCGGAAACAATGGTATAATACTTAAAACGAGCGATGGAGGTTTAAACTGGATTAGATTATCTACCGGCATTTCTTTAGGTTTGTATTCAATTGCTTTTAGTGATTCTCACACTGGTTTTATCGTTGGACAGGCAGGACTTATTTTAAAGACAGTTGACGGAGGTAATAGTTGGATTATTCAGAATTCAGGAACTTCAAATAATTTACTATCGGTCTATTTTACTAATTCTAATACTGGATATGCAGTCGGTGGTTTTGGCACCATACTTAAAACAACAGATGCAGGTGAAAACTGGGAGTGCCAGAATATAGGAAGTGGTTATTCTTTATTTTCTGTATGTTTTACTGATGATTCTATCGGATACACCGTTGGTGTACCAGGTAAGATTATGTCAACCATTAATGGTGGTTCAAACTGGTTTGATCTTTATTCAGTGACTGATAATATTTTAGATGCCATCTGTTTTCCTGTGCCTAATATAGGCTATATTGTTGGTTATGGAGGAACAATTTTAAAGACCATTGATGCCGGGGTTGGCTATTCAAAAATATCTGTCAAAAACAATGACTTCTTAATCTACCCAAATCCGGCCACTGATAAGCTGACCATTGAATTATCGGAAATAACTGTTACAAAGCACACCGTATTATCAATTTATTCTCTGAAAGGTCAATTGTTGTTGCAAGAATCGGTCACGCAGGCTAAAACAGAAATAGACCTGACAGGTATTCCAAGAGGCGTTTATGTAATTGATGTGAATGATGGTATCCATAGGAGATCTCAGAAGATAATCAAAGAATAACCCTGTGCTGGGCTGAATGATTTCCGATACTTCGAACATCGAAAATGTAAAATCGTATCTCCCCCAATCATTTTACTATGCCACCCCTTCAGGGTTTACGTGTCATTTATTCGTTCCCGGCTATAATCATGTCATCCCTTCGGGATTGTCGCGAATAAAATGTGGAAATGTGAAAATGGTTGCAGGTTGCTAAAATACAGTAAGATAGAGGGTGTAACAGAACAACGTTTTTTTCATAAAACCGCAGAGAATGCAGAGGGCGCCGCGCAGAGATCGCTGAGGAATACAGTGCTGATTTTAAATACTCTGCGTTTCCTTTGCGAACTCTGCGGTTAACAAAAAAATCAGTTCTGTTACACCCTCATAGGGGATGAGGTGAATGAAGACCTGCCGACCTATAGATCTAACAACTGACGACTGAAGACTGACGACTGCCGACTGCCTTGCTGGGCCTTTTCGCCTTCTTCATGTTGCTACTCAATAACTTTTTTCTGTTACCGAAATGATTCAATAGAACACGGATGACGCGGATTTGGCGGATTTACGCGGATTTTATTAAAAGGAAAAATTATTGATTACGTCTAAGAAAATATATTCATGCTATAACGTAATCCGCGATTATCCGCCTGATCCGCGTCATCAGCGTTCTATTATGTTTATTTGAGTGACAACCGGAAAATTTGCTGTTTATTTATATTGAAACTGGTGCCGGAAGATATTTATAGTTAATGGAACAGGCCATCATCATTAATAAACAGTACCCTGCCGGTCAGAACATTCCCGGAATTATATTTTTCATTTACCATGCGTATCAGCCTTTTACTTTGCCTGCCAAAGCCTGTCATCCAGAAAACTGCAACAGTGTAATCATTATCTGCCAGCGACCTTGGATCAACGGCGTTTCCATTCAAATCCGAAATCAAATCAACTAATTGATGTAAGGTAAGCAATGAATCCGGCGGAACTGTCGATTTAGCCGGAACCGTGTCAAGGTTGTGATCCCGGTTCCATTTCAGATTGGGAAACCCACCGGCATAGCAATTATTCAGAAAGGAAACCAGCTTACCCTCCCTGTTGAAAAACAAAATTTGAAGCGGCTGTGTATGTTCTTTTATCGGCCCGGCAGTAATGCAAGACTCCGGATTATAGCCATAAAGGAGGCCAATGCTGTCGAAATATTTGATATAGGAATCTTTCAGGAAAAACAGTTCATTGGAGTCTATTCCTTGCGAAAAGGCTATATCCATAGCATCCTGTCTTGTATATCCTTTGAAAGTTTAACTCCATACATGGCTGTCATAAAAGAATTACATCCCGTCAGGATCGTTATGACAGGGATAAGAAAAATAAATCCGATGAAGGAAATGATGTGACTTGTAGTTGTTTTCATTCGTATTAAAAGCATAAACAGGATCGTAAGTTAGTTTTTTTAATTTTAAAAGATGTTGATCCAAAAGGATCTTATTATTGCAAATGTATTTTACTATTGGGATGTATAAATGTAAAAGATGATTTACAAATCGACAAATTAATTCAGAAGCCATGGCAGGTTTACAAGTTACAGGTTGCATGCACTTCATCCCCAAACCCCTTCTCCTAAATGAGAAGGGGTTTATTTATTCCAGATAATATTTCAACTGCCGACTTGTAGACCTAAAGATTAGGATTATAACAGCATACCATCAAATGATCCTTCCTATGAATTCAACAATATGCCCTTTGATATTTTTCTTGTAACTTTCTTTAATATATGGACAGATACAAAAATTTCGTCCATTGGGATTGGTTTCGCGAAACACCGTCAGCGGAAAGACATTAAAATTATCCGGATTAATTTTGCATTCATAAGCATCGACAATGTCATTCTGGTGTTTTACAATAAAATCAATCTCGCGATTTGATTTATCCTGCCAATAGAAAATACCGCTGGTCGGGTAGTAAGATCTCAGGAGGTCGAGTACGAGATGTTCCCACAAGACGCCCCTGTCTTCTTCCCTTATCACATTCCAGCCTTTGACGAGTGTGACCATCCCGGTATCAAACGCATAATATTTGGGACGATGTGTGAGTTCCCTTTTCCCCCCACCATGGAAGGGTCTCAGAATAAATATATTACCAGCTATCTGAAGAGATTCAAGGTAAGAAGCGACCGTGGGGCGCGACAACTCACTCTGCTTGGATAGTTGTGTATAATCAATCAAATTACCGCTCGACCTGTACAATAACTGCATTAAACGCAGATAGCCTGTTCTGTTTCTGACATTGAATAATTCCTGGATGTCACGTGCAAAGAAACTGTCCATCCATTCCGAAAAGTAGCCGGGATCTTTTTTGTCAGCCAGCAATGGTTCGGGCAAACCACCATGTAACAGCCTGCGATCCAGGTCGGATATATTAAAATTATCCTGGCATTCATCCCATAGTACAGGGGGTAAATAGATTGATGTCTTGCGACCTGTCAAGCTGTCTCTGAATTTTTTTGTCGCCTCAAGCGTCGATGAGCCGGTCGCAAGTATTTTTATACCGTGGTACTCATCTGCAGCAATTTTAAGGATCCGGCTTGGATCGCTTAATCGGTGGATTTCATCGAAGACAACAATTGTTTCTGCCGGAAGACCTGCATAAAACGATTCCGGGTCTTCCAGGCGACGTCCGACAGAGGGAAGGTCACAATTCATGTATGTGGTGCCGTCGAACATTTTCGACAGCGTCGTTTTACCGCTGCGCCGTGCCCCACTCAGCCAAACGATGGGGCGTGACCGCCATGCATTTTCAATGGTCTTTATCCAAAAAGGTCGTTTAATCATGAAAGTATATTTTACAAATAGACGTCCAAATGTAAAATATAATTTACAAATTAGCAAATTAATTTCAAAATCCGGACAGATTGCAGGTTACAG
>Ga0172362_10000879_pt1 | contig 25401 bp, 24 predicted proteins | sample LakKivs1_kivu2a2_FD_114534 | JGI IMG/M metagenome (GOLD analysis project Ga0172362, IMG submission 114534) | Sediment microbial communities from Lake Kivu, Rwanda - Sediment s1_kivu2a2 | ecosystem: Environmental > Aquatic > Freshwater > Lake > Sediment | place: Rwanda: Western Province, Lake... | reverse complement strand
GGAGGACACGACGAACGGGAGCAGACGCTGAACCAGCTGCTGGTGGAAATGGACGGTTTTGAGAATAACGCAGGAGTCATACTTATCGCCGCCACAAACAGGCCGGATGTGCTCGACCCTGCTTTGCTGCGGCCCGGACGGTTCGACAGGCAGATTGTGGTTGACAATCCTGACCTGAACGGCAGGGAGGGAATTCTCAAAGTTCATACGCGCAATGTGCCGCTCGACGAAAATGTGGATTTGAAGGTAATTGCCCGCGGCACTCCCGGGTTCTCCGGAGCAGACCTGGCAAACCTGGTGAACGAATCGGCGCTCCTTGCAGCCAGGCGCGACAAAAAGGCTGTTGGCATGTCCGAGCTGGAAGAGGCAAAGGACAAGGTGATGATGGGTCCTGAAAGGAAAAGCCGGCTCATCAGCGACAAGGAAAAAAAGGTCATTGCCTTTCACGAAGCAGGCCATGCACTTATCAACAAGCTGCTTCCCGGCGCAGAACCCCTGCACAAGGTGACCATTATTCCGAGAGGCAGGGCGCTGGGACTTACTTCGCGGCTGCCCACCGAGGACCGTTATAACCGGACAAAGGATGAATTTATGAACGATATTACAATTCTCCTCGGGGGAAGAATGGCGGAGGAACTTCTTCTGAATGAAACTTCCACAGGCGCCCACAGCGACCTGTCGACTGCCACGGATATTGCCCACAGGATGGTCTGCGAATACGGTATGAGCGAAACACTGGGCCCCCGTACTTTTGGTCGCCGCGACCGCGAAGTTTTTCTGGGAAGGGACTGGCTCAGGGAGAAGAATTACTCGGAAGAAACATCCAGGATTATCGATGAGGAAGTCAGGAAGATTATTGATGAAGCGTACAAAAAAGCCAGGGAAATTATCACCCAGAACAAGAATAAACTTCTCAAGCTTGCCAATGCACTGCTCGACAGGGAAGTGCTCGACGGAGAAGCTGTCACACAGATTATCACAGAAGAAAACGCCTGATGGATAAGAAAAAAATTGAGAAAGCCGTAAAACTCCTGCTGGAGGCAATCGGCGAGAATCTGTCCCGCGAAGGCCTGCGCAACACGCCTTCCAGGGTTGCCAGAATGTATGAGGAAATCTTTTGCGGAATAAACCAGGATCTGACAAAACTTTTGAATGTTACGTACATACAGGAACACGACGAGGTTGTTCTGCTGAAGGACATTCCGTTTTTTTCGATATGCGAACACCATTTAGTGCCGTTTTTCGGAAAAGCGCACGTGGCTTATCTGCCTGCAAAAAACCGGGTGACAGGAATCAGCAAGTTAGCCCGGGTGGTGGACATGGCTGCCAGGAAACCGCAGCTGCAGGAGCGGTTGACAAGCGAAATTGCGGATGCGATAATGACAGCCCTCAAGCCCAGAGGCGTGATGGTAGTTCTTCAGGCAGAGCATTTATGCCTGACAATGCGCGGAGTCAAAAAACCCGGTTCCCAGATGGTCACGTCAGCTGTCAGGGGAATTTTCAGGACAAATCCTGCGACAAGGGCAGAGGCATTTTCACTGATAAACAGGTGACGCAGAAAAAGGGGCCGCTGGCAGGCGATGGCAGAAGTAAAAAAAGTTTTCAGGTGCAGGCAGTTTTGCATGGATTTGAGCAAAAAAACATATCTGATGGGGATACTGAATGTTACTCCGGATTCTTTTTCCGACGGAGGAAAATATTTCGACCAGCAAAAAGCCGTTGAAGCTGCTTTCAGAATGATTGAGGAAGGTGCGGACATTATTGACATAGGCGGAGAATCAAGCCGTCCCGGTGCCAGGGCTGTAAACGCAAAGGAAGAATGGAAAAGAATAGGTCCTGTTATTGCCTGTCTTGCCGGAAAAATAAAAGTGCCGATTTCCGTTGATACCTACAAGGTCGAGGTTGCAAGGAGGGCATTTGATGCCGGTGCTGCTATTCTGAACGACATCACGGGTTTAAGAGGCAAAAACAATATGGCGGAGCTGGTCGCAAAAACAGAAGCAGGTCTGGTGATAATGCACATGAAAGGCATGCCGCGGACAATGCAGAAAAACCCGGAATACGGCGACCTGATAGGTGAAATCCGCGCTTTTCTTAAAAAATCAATCGTCATTGCCCGTGCGGCAGGCGTGGATTCCGACCGCATAGCAATCGACCCTGGTATAGGATTCGGCAAGACTTTGGAGCATAATCTTGAAATTCTGAAATATCTTTCCGAATTCAGCTTCGGGTATCCGGTCCTGGTTGGCCCTTCGCGCAAATCGTTCATAGGAGGAATACTTGACCTTCCTGCTGACCAGCGACTTGAGGGAACAGCGGCAGCAGTGGCTGTTTCAATCCTGAACGGCGCGAAAATTGTAAGGGTGCACGACGTCAGGGAAATGAAGCGGGTTGCAAAAATATGCGACGCCATATTAAAGGCAAAATGATAATTTCAGGAAAAGACGGAATCTCTAATGCTTGAATCACTAAGAGTAATTTTCGGCAGCATCAGGTGGCAGGATGTTCTCGACATTGCCATCGTTGCCTGGGTTATTTATTATTTCCTGATTTTAATCAAGGAAACAAGGGTGATGCAGATGCTCGTCGGGCTTTTCGTGCTTCTTGTGGGCGTGTTCATTGCCCAGAAACTGGAGATGTACACCATTAACTGGATTCTTCAGCAGCTCTGGGCTGTATGGATTGTGGCATTTGTGATTCTTTTCCAGCCGGAATTAAGGCAGACGCTGGTGAAAATCGGCCAGCGGAGATTTTTCACCATGTTTTTCAAGAAACAGGAAGCGGAAATTTACCAGGAGATAATCAGGGCTGTAAGCATGATGGTAAGGAAAAAAATCGGCGGGCTCATAGTTCTTGGACGCGGCACCAGTTTAAAGGAATATGTCGATACAGGCACACACATGGACAGCGAGGTCTCGGCAGACCTGCTGATGACGATTTTTTCTCCGAAGACGCCCCTGCACGACGGCGCTGTGGTGATAAAAGGCGACAGGATTCTCGCGGCGGGATGCATCCTGCCGCTTTCGCAGAACCAGAATCTGGACAAATCACTGGGTTTAAGGCACAGGGCCGCGATCGGGGTTACGGAGGAAACCGACGCCATGGTTGTGGTGGTCTCCGAAGAACTGCTCAGTATCTCTCTTGCCAGGGCAGGCAAGCTGACCCCGCCGATAGGCGTGGAAACCCTGGAGGAAATGCTGGTGCTTTACAGTCCGAGCAGGTGAAAAAATGAAATTTAATTTCAAAAGAATTCGAAACTGGTTTTCAAACGACCCTCTGCTGAAGATTCTTTCAATCGTTCTTGCAATTATCCTGTGGGCTTATGTCACCGGCAGAGAAAACACCGAGGAGAATTTTGAGGTCAGAGTTGAAATCTACAATGTGCCGGCGGGTCTCACCGTTATGGGGGAAATGGTCAGCAATGTCAACGTGCGGGTGAGGGGTCCGAAGCTCAGGATGCAGACGCTCAACCAGCAGAGTTTGAAGGCTTATGTGGACCTTGCAAATGCAGGCGAGGGAAAACAGGTGATTGAACTTAAGCCGGAAAACCTTGTAGTTCCGAAATACCTGAAGGTCCTGAAAATCCAGCCAAAGGAATTGACAGTAAAACTGGAAAAGATAAAACAATAATTTATGTCTTTCCTGAATGTGAACATCGACCACGTCGCTACCCTGCGGCAGGCAAGAAAAGCAAAAATCCCCGACATTCTTAAAGCCGCAGAGCTTGCCGAGAAGGCAGGCGCCGACGGAATCACCGTACATCTCCGCCACGACAGGCGCCATATACAGGAGTCGGACGTCAGAGCGCTTAAAAAGAACGTTAAGACCAAGCTCAATCTTGAAATGTCGACCCACCCGGAAATAGTCGCGATTGCCCTGGACGTAAAGCCGCAGTGGGCAACGCTTGTGCCTGAAAGCCCCGGGGAAGTGACGACGCAGGGGGGACTGGATATCTCCGGAAACAGGAAAAGAATTGCAGAAGTCACAGCGACCCTTAAAAAATCCGGAATCAAAGTGAGCCATTTCATCAACCCTGAACCCGGCACGGTAAAATTATCCGCGGAACTGAAAGCCGACTTTGTTGAACTCCATACAGGAATTTATGCCGTAAAAACAGGCCCGGCGCAGAAGAAGGAACTGGATAAACTTGCAGAGGCAGCCCTGCTGGCAAAACAGTCCGGACTCAGCGTAAATGCCGGACATGACCTGGATTACAGAAATGTCAGGGCTGTTGCGCTTATAAAGGAAATCGACGAATTTTCTATAGGGTTCAGCATCATCGCCAGGGCAGTGCTGGCAGGACTTGAAACCGCAGTCAGGGAAATGATGGATCTGCTCAAATGATGCAGATCGGGATTGTAGGACTGCCCAACGCAGGCAAGTCCACCCTGTTCAACGCCCTGACAAAAGCCGGTGCAACTGTCGCCAGTTATCCGTTTTGCACAATCAATCCCAATTTCGGCGTTGTGACTGTTCCCGACACGCGGCTGAAACGTTTATCTGAGATATTCCAGCCAAAAAAACTCACTCCCAGCGCAATTGAATTCGTTGACATAGCAGGACTGGTGAAAGGCGCAAGCCAGGGACAGGGACTGGGCAACAAATTTCTCGGGCATATAAGGAATGTCGACGCCATAATCCACCTTGTCAGATGCTTCACTGATCCGGATGTCAGCCATCCCTCTGGAAAGATTTCTCCTGCCGACGACATAGCCGTGGTTGAAACAGAGCTTGCCCTGGCTGACCTGGAAATGGCGGAAAAACAGGTTGAAAACACGTCGAAACTGGTGAAAGGCGGGCAGAATGAGAGAGCAAAGGAACTGGAATTTTTCAGGAAAGTAAAGGATACGCTGGGACGCGGCACGCCGCTGAGAAAACTGGTTTTCGGGAAAGAGGAAAATGAGTGGCTCAAACTGGTTTTCAGGAATTTTCTTACGTTAAAGACGATTCTGTTCGTGGCTAACCTGGACGACAAATACCTTGAGACAGGAAAAAATGAATATTATGAAAATCTGCTGACTCTGTCAGGCGAAAAGGAAACCGTGATTCCGATCTGCGCCAAAATTGAAATGGAAATAGCGGAATTGTCCGAAGACGAAGCAAAGGTTTTCATGAAGGAACTAAAACTTGAAGAAGCAGGTTTGAACCGGCTGATACGCGCCGCCTATAAACTGCTGGGTCTTAACACGTTTTTCACCTGTTTTGAAGGAGGAGAACTTTCTGCCTGGAGTTTTGAATCCGGCACCACAGCTGTAAAAGCAGCAGGCAAAATACACACTGATATGGAAAAAGGATTCATAAAGGCGGAAGTTATGAATTTTCAGGACCTGGACAAAGCCGGCTCTGTGGCGTCTGCCAGGAGCCAGGGCTGCTGGCGGCTGGAAGGCAGGGATTATATTGTCAGGGACGGAGATATAATTACCTTCAAGTTTTCAAAAACTTCCTGACCTTGACAAGTTGTCATAAATATGCTACAGACGGAGACATTATGTCAAAAACAAAAATAAGATTTCAAAAAGCGATCTTAAACGTTGATTTTTATCGCGAAGGTAAAAAGTTTATCGCCTACAGCAATCCCTTAGATCTTTCCACATGCGGGAATTCTTTTGAAGAAGCAAAGAAAAGATTCGGGGAATTAGTATCGGTATTTTTCCAGGAAATAACAGAGATGGGGACTCTGGAAGAGTTTTTGATGGAATCCGGCAGGGGGAAGTTTACAAATGCGTTGCCTTGACAATAGTTTTTAAATGGGTTATACTAATCACGACCTGATAAACCGAATTTTCCGAAGAGAAAACAGATTTCCGGCATTAAAGAAGTAGATACCCACAGGCATAGCCCGTGGCACTAAATACCTCGCCCACAAGTGGGCGACCAAGAGAGTAACTTCTCTTGGCACTCTCTTTTGCAAGGTTTAACATTTTATTGGCGTTCATTCCTCCATGCCTGAAAAGCATGGTCTCCTGAACGCGGCAAAATTAAGTTAAGGAGGAATAAAATGTCTTTGATTCCCAGGGAAGAAAAATTCTTCGACCTTTTTGAAAGGTCAACCAAAAATCTGCAGTTGATCTGCCAGAAATTCAAGGAACTGGTTGAAAATTACGATAACGTAGAGGCAAAGGTGGCGGAGATACGGAACATAGAGCACGAGAGCGACATAATAGTCCATGAAATCATGGACAAGCTTAACAGGTCTTTTATTACGCCGTTCGACCGCGAGGACATCCAGGAACTGGCAAAGGAAATCGACGAGGTCGCTGATTTTATCCAGGCAACAGCCGACCGGTTCGTAATATACAGGATTGATAAGATACGCCCTGACCTGCACAAGCTTCAGGAGGTGCTGATGCATTCCATCGAGGATTTGAGCCAGGCAGTCACCGGGTTGCGCGATATGAAAAGACCGAGACGGCTCCTGGATTTCTGCATTGAAATCAACAGGCATGAGAATGAGGGCGACAAACTTCTCAGGGAAGCAATTTCAAGGTTATTTGACGAAGTTAAGGACCCGATAGCTGTCATAAAGTGGAAGGAAATCCTTGAAAACCTGGAAATAGCGCTCGACAAATGCGAGGATGTGGCGAATATCATTGAAGGAATAGTCATCAAGCATGCGTGAACAGAGCGGCTGATTTCCCATGACTCTGAGTGTTTGTTTATTAATACTTCTCGCGCTTACCTTTGATTTCCTGAACGGTTTTCATGATTCCGCAAATTCCATTGCAACAGTCGTCTCCACAAGGGTGCTCAGCCCACGCCTGGCGGTTTTATGGGCGGCTTTTTTTAACTTTATAGCATTTCTGTTTTTCGGACTGCATGTCGCCAATACAATCGGCACGGGAATTATTGATATTTCAATCGTGGATAAAGGAATTATTTTCGGGTCGCTCATGGGTGCATGCTGCTGGAATGTCATTACCTGGTATTTCGGTTTGCCGACGAGTTCCTCGCATGCGCTCATCGGAGGAATGATAGGTTCGGCATTGGTAAAGGTGGGACCTGATGCGCTTGTCTGGAAAGGCATAGTAAAAACAGTCACATTCATAATTGTCTCGCCGGTTTTGGGCCTTATTCTGGGATTGGCATTCGGCGTAATTGTTTACTGGCTTTTCAGGAACAGCGTCAGGCTGAAAGTCGACCATATTTTCAGGAAAGGGCAGTTGGTATCAGCGGCGCTTTACAGTCTGGGACACGGCGGCAACGATGCCCAGAAAACAATGGGAATCATTGCAAGTCTTCTTTTCAGCGCCGGGATTCTTGGCGACAAATTTTACATCCCGTTTCCGGTCGTGATGGCATGCTACAGCGCGATTGCGCTTGGCACCATATTCGGCGGATGGCGGATTGTCAAGACAATGGGACAGAAAGTCGCAAAGCTTAAACCGGTCGACGGTTTTTGTGCGGAAACCGGTGCTGCAGTTACCCTGTTTACTTCCTCAGCACTTGGTATCCCGGTCAGCACCACTCATACCATTACAGGAGCTATTACAGGTGTGGGTTCAGTGCGCGGAGTGAGCGCTGTCAGATGGGGAGTTGCAGCCAGGATAGTGTGGGCATGGATACTGACAATTCCGTGTGCAGCCGTTATCGGCGCTTTAACCTATTTACTGGTGAAATAGTTTGAATTCCATCCGTTAACTCAGGCAGGAATACTTTTTACTTTCAGCATGCCGGCTAAGATTTCAGCACAATCCTGACCTGGCGGCTGTCGTGCCTGTAAAAATTGAAGGTAGCGCCGGTTTTCTTTCCGTTGATTATCGCTGTTGCCTGGTAATTGCCGAAGAAAGCTCTGACTTTGGTTTTTCCGGTTTCATCGGTATTGACGTCGGTGTCGGTTGTCCAGTGTTTATGGAAAGCGTCCATCAGCCACTCATACAGGGGCTTGGGTGTAAGGTCTTTCCGGGTCAGGCCTGCGGGCGCGCCCTGCCAGGCGCCTAAATCCGAAAAATCCCACCAAGTTATCGCTTCAACCGACGGGTGGCTGAAAAGAATGGTATAAAATTTTTTGCCGTATTCCAGCTGGTTTTTTTCTCCGTCCGGAGTGGTTAACCAGTCGGACTTCCGGTTATGCCAGTCATCGTCCTGCTTCAGGTTTCCGGAAAGAATCGTTACCTCGGTAAAATGAATCGGCAGATTGAAACGGCTGTAGGTTTCACAGACAGACCAGATTTTTTCAACGGGCCAGGAGCCCTTGTGCATGTGGCTCTGAATCCCGATTGTTCCTACAGGTGCATTTTTTTCCTTCAATGCCGCAAGCAGTCGCTCGTAATCCTCAGAAACATTGAAATCATTGTAAAGCAGAGTTGCGCCTGTATTTGCCCTGTGCGCCCAGTCGAGGGACCGGGCGACGCAGTTCCCGGCGCTGTTGCTCTTGATCCAGCGTCCGACAGCATTATTGAAATTTTTGCTTACGGTTGCCTCGTTGACAACATCCCAGATATTTATGAGCCCCCTGAAACCCCCTACGATTTTCCTGACTCTGGCTTCAAGCGCTTCCAGCACCTGGTCGTCGGAAAGTTTACCCGCCCAGTCAGGGAAAACCTCGTGCCAGACCAGAGGGTGTCCTTTCGCTGTGATATTATTCGCCCTGCACCAGAGCGCCATTTCAGTCAGCCGTTTTTCTTCTGTTACACCCTGCTCAGGCTCGTATGCGCCCCAGTAAAACGGGAGAGTGGCATAATTGAGCAAGGCAGCAAACCGGTCGTTATACGCCTCCTGAAGTTTCCGGTCCTTGATTCTGCCGACATTAAAGGCGTTGGCGCCCAGTTTGAACTCGTGGCTTGTCAATTGCAGGTGGACACTGCTGCTTTTCACGGGTTTTCCTTCGGCGTCGACAAAACTGAGTTCAGCCTCTGCAGTGCGGCATTCCTGTATCCTTTGCTCGGCTGTCTTCAGTAATTCTTCCTCTGTCATCTCTTTCGACATAACTTTCCCTCCAGGCCATGCTGCAGCCAGCATGGTTAAAAAAATTAAAAAACAATTCAGTTTGAATTTTCCCGTGAATTGAAACCTATTTCCGGTAAGAAACCTTCCAGATATCGTCGGCATACTGCATTATTGTCCGGTCGGTGCTGAACTTTCCTGATTCTGCCACGTTGATTATGGATGTTTTGATCCATTCGTCCTTTGCCTGGTAGAGTTTCGACACCTTTGCCTGGGTGTCCAGGTAGGAGTTGAAATCAGCGCATACAAAGAATGGATCGGAAGTGTTCAGCGTCTGGAGGATCGGTTCAAATAATCCCATCTCAACCACGGAAAAGTAATTGTTCCTGATTAAATCCAGGGTTTCCTTAAGTGCGGGGGAACGGCTGATGTAATTCTGTGGATTATAGCCGGCAGCCCGGAGCTTCTGGATTTCGTCTGTTTTCAGCCCGAAAATAAACATGTTTTTCTGTCCCACGGCTTCCATCATCTCTATGTTAGCTCCGTCCAGCGTGGCAATGGTCAGGGCTCCGTTCATCATGAATTTCATACATCCTGTTCCGGATGCTTCCGTGCCTGCGGTTGAAATCTGCTCGGAGAGTTCGCTTGCGGGAAAAATCAGTTCAGCCAGAGAAACCCCGTAGTTTTCCAGGAATATGACCTTCAGGAGGTCGTGAATGTCCTTATCCTTGTTGATTATATCCGCCACATTGTTTATGAATTTGATTATGAGCTTGGCTGTCTGGTATCCTGGCGCCGACTTTCCCCCGAAGATAAACGTTCTGGGCTGCACATTGCTGTTGGGGTTCTTTTTGATTTTCAGGTATTCGGCAATTATGAAAAGGCAGAAGAGGAGCTGCCGCTTGTATTCGTGTATGCGTTTTACCTGGACGTCAAACATGGATTCAGGATTGACCGTAACACCCGCGGTGTCCTTGATGTATTTTGCAAGGGTCTCCTTATTGGCGGTCTTGCATTCCTGCCACGACTCCCTGAAAGAACTGTCGTCCTTGAGCGGCAGTATTTTTTTCAGCTCAAAAAGGTCTGTGACCCATTTATCGCCTATTCCCTCGGTTATCAGATGCGAAAGTTTCGGGTTGGCGCTTCTGAGCCACCGGCGCTGAGTGATGCCGTTTGTCTTGTTGTTGAACTTGTCAGGAAAAACCTCGTAAAAATCCCTGAAGAGGTTTGTCTTGAGCAGGGCAGAATGCAGTTCCGAGACGCCGTTTACGGAGTGACTGCCGACAACCGCCAGAAAAGCCATTCGCACCATGTGCGGGGTTGCTTCTTCTATAAGCGACATTCTTCTCTGTCGGTCAACGTCGTCCGGAAACTTGGTGGAAATCTCGCGGAGAAACCTGGAGTTAATTTCATAAATTATCTGCAGATGCCTGGGAAGGACGTTTTCCATCAAAGGCACAGGCCATTTTTCCAGGGCTTCAGGCATCAGCGTATGGTTTGTATAGGCAAAAGTTCTGACGGTTATATCCCATGCGTCTTCCCATTCCAGGTGGATATCGTCCAGCAGAATCCGCATAAGTTCGACGATTGCAAGCGCAGGATGGGTATCGTTCAGCTGGATTGCGTTCTTGTCCGGGAAATGCCTGAAATACGTGTTTTCCGCCTTGAACCTGCGGATAATGTCGGAGATGGAGGCAGCGACAAAGAAATATTCCTGCTTCAGGCGCAGTTCCCTGCCCTGATAAACATTGTCGTTCGGATAAAGAACCTTGGATATGTTTTCCGACAGCACCTTGTTGTAGACAGAGCGTTCGTAGTCGCCGAAGTTGAACGACTTGAAATCGAATTCCTCTGTACTGCGTGCGGACCAGAGCCGAAGGGTATTGACCACCTGGTTGTTGTAGCCGACGACCGGCACATCGTAAGGCATTGCCAGGACGTTTTCGGTGTCGACCCATTTCGCTGTAAGTTTCCCCTGGTTGTCCTGCGCCATCTGGGTGTGTCCGTAGAAATGCACGGTCACTGCATATTCAGGCCTGACAAATTCCCAGGGATTGCCTTTTTTCAGCCATTCATCGGGATATTCCACCTGGAAACCGTTCACGATTTTCTGGTTAAAAATGCCGTAGTCGTAGCGGATTCCGTAGCCGTGCGCGGGAATTCCGAGCGTTGCCATCGAATCCAGGAAACAGGCGGCCAGTCTGCCGAGTCCTCCGTTGCCGAGTCCTGCGTCGCTTTCCTGGTTGTATATTTCCTCCAGGTCAAGACTAAGGTCGCCGAGGGCTTCCTTTACCTCGTTTTCGCACCTGATATTGATTATGTTGTTTTTCAGCAGACGGCCCATCAGGAATTCCATTGAGAGATAATAGACCCGTTTCGGATTTTCGTTGTGATACCTCTGCTGGGTGATAATCCAGTGCTCGACAATACGGTCGCGGATGGCAATCGAGAGTGCCATGAAGTTATCGTGCGGTGTCGAGGTATACTTGTCCTTTGCCAGCAGATACTGCCGGTTATACTGGAAAGACGTCTGCAGGTTTTTCATTGATTTATCATCTTGTTTTTTTGACGTCACCCAGGATGTATCTGTTTTTTTCTTTTCCATATTATTGCCTGATTATACAGTCATTTTTACCTTCCGTCAAGATAGATAAGGTGACATAATACTTAATTCCAAAGCAAAAACCCGCGGTACTAAAGGCGAGATAGATAAAAATTCAAAAAAACAGTTATTGACACCCGTGTTTAATTGCTTTTTTACCTATCTAAAAATGACGTCTACACCTGTGGTTTTTTTGGAATAATTAAGTATTGTGTCACCTTAATTATTTTCTTATGATATAATAAGCAAACAGGGGGAATAAAAGATGAAAAAAACAAAAGGCATGTCAAAGATAGTTATAATAATAATAATTGCCCTGGTGGCTGCTGCTGCCGTTATCGGAGCAAAATATTTCGGCAAGCCGGCAACTTATATTATCGCAGGACCTATTGAACAGGCAAAGCCGGCCATTGACAGAGCCACTGAGGTAAAGGACACAATGAACAGGACTACTGAGGCTGCAAGACAGGCAGTGGAGAAGGCAAACAAGGCAATAGACGAGTCAAGATAACAGCCAACCTTAAAAAAATGAAAAAAACAAAAAACCGGATCCGGCTCGGCAACGACGGCTATTTTGTGCGGAACGGGCGGCGTTTCGTGCCTGCAGGAGTCAATTACTGGCCTGCTTCCTGCGGAGTCGAGATGTGGCAGTGCTGGCCGGACAGGGAAATCAGGCACGACCTGGATGTAACTGCCAGACTTGGATTGAACACAGTCAGGTTTTTTCTCCGGTGGCCTGATTTTGAACCACAGCCAGGCAGGTATGACGTCAAACAGTTCAAACGCCTGGTGCAATTTATCTGCTGGTGCCGGGAACGTGGGCTCCTGGCTCAGCCGTCGCTGCTGGTCGGCTGGATGAGCGGCGGCACCTTTTACCCGGAATGGAAAAAAGCACGCAACCTCTACACTGACCCGGAGATGCTCAAACTGGTCCAGGCATATTACCGTCATTGCGCAGAAGTGCTGTCGGAACATAAAGATGCTCTGCTGGCAGTGGAATTCGGGAATGAAATGGATGTATTGGCTGATACCGGCGCTGTTGAACCCCTCCGGATAGTGGAATGGATCCGGTTGATGAGCCGTGCAATCCGCTCAGAGTATCCGGATGCAATAATCGTCACAGGAGCTGACAACAGCCAGGTCGTTACAGACTGTGGGTGGCGGCTCGGGCAGCAGCCGGGGACAGATTGCTACACAATGCACGGTTATCCCGTGCCGGCATGGCAGTCGGTGGGATTCGACGGCCTGACTGATCCGCTGGCGCAGAGTTTACTGCCGTTTTTTGTCAAATCAGCCAGGGCTTTCGGTCCTGTGTTCCTGCAGGAATTCGGAACTGTCCTGACTTTCGGAAAAAAACAGCAGGATTCTTACCTGAGAGGGATTCTGCCTGCGTGCTGGTCAGCAGGTGCAAATGGATTTCTGTGGTGGTGTCTCAGGGACATCAATGCAAAAGTTTACCCGTATTCACAGTCGCAGTTTGAAGGTACGCTCGGGCTGGTCGACTCCAGGGACAGGGTCAAGCCCGGTCTGGAATACTACCTGGAATTTGTCAAGACCTTGGCAAAACGTCCTGCTGCCGGGTATTCCATCACCAGTGAAAGCGTCGGGCTCTACTGGCCGGCAGGATATTATTCAAGGGGGAACAAAGACGCTGCTTTGAACGATTCGAGGAAACTCAGCAGAGACATGATACTGGCCAATTATCTCCTGGAATCCTGCGGTTTCAAAGTGAACATAGTGCGCGGCGACCAGCCCCTGAAAAATGTTCCGAAGAGAATTCTAATCACAGGTGCCGGGTTAAGCGAAAAAGAAATAAGAGCCCTGGCAGCCTGGGTCAAAAACGGCGGCAGATTAGTATGGCATGGTCCTGACCTGAGCAACTGCGGGCATGCCATGATTGACCTGCTTGGCGCACGGCCTGTTGATTTCCGGGTAGCCCGCAGGGTCAGCGCGGAATGTTTCGGTGTTTCCTGGACTTTTCCTTCATTTCCCAATAACACCCGCGTTGAAGTGGAACCCTATCCCGCGGAAGTGGTATCGGCGGACAGCGACGGTGTTCCTGTGCTGATGAAGAATACTCTGTCAAATGGCAGCATTGTATGGTCGCAACCCTCCATAGAAGAAGCAGTCCTGGAAGTATCAGGAGTGCCGGCTGAACGCGAAAAATGGCGTGCCTGGTACCAGGGTATACTGTCAGCCTGAAACCTTCCGAAAAAAAATCACTAATATATCCTTCCTTAATCTGATATAATCCATCCTATGAAAGTCAAAGAGATTATGAGCAGGTCGGTAGTGACCGGCACCAAGGATTCACCGGTGGTCTATCTGTGCCGCCTGATGCGGGAGAACCGCATCGGCGCTGTTATTATTGTCAAAGACCGGCATCCTGTGGGAATAATAACGGAAAGCGACGTGGTGGAATGGGTGAGCAGTTACGACTGCAGAGAAATGAGCAGTCTGAAAGCCGGGGCTGTCATGAAAACCCCTGTTCTTTCCGTCGGCCCTGAACACGACGTGAAAGCCGCCATAGGACTGATGATGAGTCGCAGGGTGCGGCGCCTGGCAGTGGTGGAACACCATCGGCTTGCAGGCATAATTACATACGGCGATATACTCAGCGGTATCCAGCGGGAACTGGCGGAGTCAAGACAGCAGACAGACCGTCTCAAGGACCAGGTGGTCAGGGACAGCCTTACAAAACTTCACAACCAGCTTTTTTTCAAGAACTCGCTTTCCAACGAAGTAGAGCGTGTAAAGCGCTACGGAGGTTTGCTTTCCCTGCTGATGATTGATATAGACCATTTCAAGAAAGTCAACGATACTTTCGGACACGATGCAGGCGACTATGTTCTGCAGAGAGTGGCTTTTCTTATAAGGAACAACGTCCGCAAGATAAACATGGTATGCCGTTACGGAGGCGACGAGTTTGCCATTATAGCGCCGATAAGCGACCTGTCGAGCGTCATACGCATGGCAGAGCGCCTGCGCCAGCTGGTAGAGCGCACGAAATTCCACATAGGCGGAAAAATCATACACACGACAATCAGCATAGGAATAGCAGCCTGGCATGCAGGACTTTCCGACGGTAAAAGCCTGATGGTTGCGGCAGACGAGAACCTCTACAAGTCCAAGCGCGGCGGCAGGAACCGCGTGACTTTTTAAAAACAGTTATGCCGAAAAAAATCCTGGTTATTTCTGGAAGTCCAAAGAAAAACGGGAATACTACGGCACTCATCGAATGGTTTTCCGAAGGGGCACGACTGAAAGGAGCACGCGTTGAAATTGTGCGCGCCGCTTCCCTGAAAACCAGAGGCACCGGCTGTATGTCCTGCAGGTCGTGCCAGAGATCCGGGAAATATGAATGTGCCGTCAGGGATGAAGTTCAGCCGGTTCTGGCGAAAATGGCAAAGGCAGATGTAATTGTCATGGCAACACCCCTGTATTTTTTCTCGGCCAGTGCCCAGATAAAGGTAATCTTCGACCGTATGTTTTCGCTGTATAAATGGGACAACGATACCGGGACCATGACAACTCCATTAAAAGGCAAAAAACTGGTTCTGATAGCAAGCGCATTTGAGGATGAAGGATTTGATGCTCTGGCGCAGCCGTTTATTTTAACAGCCGATTACACAGGGATGGAATACGATTCTTTGCTTGTGCCGGATGCAGGCGTATCGGGAGATATCAGGAAAAAACAGGGTATCCGCGATAAAGCGGTTGCATTCGGAAAAAAAACAACGTTGTAGCAGTTCAAGGCATATTGAAAAATTACAGAACGGTCTGACAATACACATCAGACTGACCTCGAACACAAACATACACAAATATAAATTCTTGTATTATGCATAAAGAAATAGGCATAATGTGCTATAATAAATCAATGAAAGCAGAAAAGTTGCATATATCAATTGTACCAATAGAACGGACAGAGCAGTCTATTTTTCTGATCCGTGGGCACAAAGTCATTCTGGATAAGGATTTGGCATATCTTTACAAAGTGAAACCGATAGCACTCAGGCAACAGGTAAAAAGGAATAAGGAACGTTTCCCGAACGACTTTATACTTCGACTTACTGAAGGGGAAGTAGAAATTTTGGTATCACAAAATGTGATACCTTCAAAGAAAAGTTTAGGAGGATATTTACCCTATGCTTTTACCGAACAAGGGGGTAGCCATGCTTTCTTCAGTACTTCGTAGCAAACGAGCAATTCAGGTAAACATAGCCGTAATGAGGACATTTGTTAAGTTACGAGAGATACTCGCGACCCACAGGAAATTGACGCAAAAGTTGGATGAACTGGAAAACAAATATGACAAGCAGTTTGCCATAATATTCGAAGCTATCCGGCAACTGATGACTCCTCCAGAGCGGCCGCAACGCAGAATTGGTTTTCGTACCAATTAAACATGCTCACCTTCTAATTTCGATGTGTAGTTAAGTAAATAGACAAAAACTATACCACGTCCGGTTAGACGTTAAATAAATCAAACGCCTGTTTCAGCGCGGCTAATTTATCTCCCTTGGGCATGAACTCGTGTCCGACATAACGGTCGAAGCCGGTGCGGTTAATGGTCCTGGCAATTTCCGGATAATAAATTTCCTGTGTTTCGTCCATGTCGTGCCTGCCCGGATTTCCGGCAGTGTGAAAATGTCCGATGCACCCTATGTTTTCGCTGATTGTCCGGCACAGGTCGCCTTCCATAATCTGCATGTGGTAGATGTCATATAATAACTTCACGTTCGGAGAGCCGGTCTGCCTCACAACTTCCACACCCCAGGAAGTATGGTCGCACTGATACCCGGGATGGTCAACCTTTGTGTTTAACAATTCCAGGTTAAGCATTACGCCTGCTGATTCTGCCTGTTTGCTTACCAGTTTAAAACCTTCAGCCACAATTCCGATGGAGGTTTTATCGTCGACGCCATACCTGTTGCCGCTGAAACAGATCAGGTTCGGGATTTTTCTTTTCTGGGCAGTGTCTATTTTTGTCAGCAGTTCTCTGCGGATCCTTTCGTGGTTTTCCCTTTTGTTCAGGCCGTCGGTCAGGGAGCCGTGTCCGCATATGCTTGCCACTGCCATTCCGTTGTCCTGCGCTGTCCCGCAGACCAGGTCGAGCGTTTTTTCATCGGCGTCCCAGAGTTCTACTGCCGGATAACCGATTTTCGCCGCTGTTTCGATGGCCGTGCGGACCGACTTCGGTTCAGAGTTTTCCAGAAAACACGGCAGGCAAAACGATTGTTTAAAGCGTCCCATTGTTTTCGCTCCTTTTTTGAGAAAAATAAGCCCCAAAAGAGGGCTTGAAAAAATAAGCCCCAAAAAACGGGCTTGAGAAAGATAAGCCCCAAAAAACGGGCTTGAGAAAGATAAGCCCCAAAAAACGGGCTTGAGAAAAATGGTAACTGTCCCTATTTTTTAGTATAATACTACCACAACAGGAGGATAAAATGAAGCAAAACAAAGCGTTATATCTGGATCCGCGGCTTGACGCGGATATAAGAGTCAAAGATTTGCTGGGCAGGATGACACTCGACGAGAAAATCATGCAGCTGGGTTCTGCAGGACCCGGTGATTTACTGCAAAAAGAAAAATTATCCGGGAGAAAACTGAGGAAAGTTTTAGGGAAGGGCATAGGACAGCTTACCCGCATAGCAGGATACTCGGCGATGACGCCGGTGCGCGCAGCAGAACTTGCCAACAGCATACAGAAATTTCTTGTGAAAAACACCAGGCTGAAAATCCCCACGATGATTCACGAAGAATGTCTTGCCGGACTGCTTGCAATAGGCGGAACGACTTTTCCCCAGGCAATAGGACTTGCAAGCACATGGGACCCTGATGCGATAAACAGAATGACAGGTACCGTGATAAAAAAACAGGTCAGAAGCGTCGGCTCCCACCAGGGTCTGGCGCCTGTTGTCGATGTCGTGAGGGATTTAAGGTGGGGAAGAATAGAAGAAACCTACGGCGAAGACCAGTATCTTGTCGCGCGTATGGGCGCTGCCTATATAAGCGGTCTGCAGGGAGAAAGTCTGGGCGACGGTGTAATAGCAACGCCGAAGCATTTTGCGGCTCACAGTTTTTCCGAAGGCGGAAGGAACTGCGCGCCAGTGCATGTTGCCCCAAGGGAATTCAGGGAGGTTTTCCTGTTCCCGTTTGAAGCCGCTGTCAGGATTGCGAAAGCATGGTCGCTGATGGTTACTTATCATGAAATCGACGGTATACCGTGCGCAGGAGACAGGCATCTGCTCACGGAAATACTCAGGGAAGAATGGGGTTTCAAAGGGTTTATTGTCTCGGATTACTGGGCTGTACAACTGCTGAATACAGGTCATAAAACAGCGCCGGATATTAAAGAAGCCGGAGTTATGGCAGTTGAAGCCGGTATAGATATTGAATTGCCAGCCATGTCGTGCTACAGGAAACTTGCGGAAGCAGTCAGGGAAGGACTGATATCAGAGGGAACAATAGATGCTGCGGTATCAAGAGTGCTGAAGGCGAAATTCCTGCTCGGGCTTTTCGAGAATCCTTATGTGAAACCTGCGGCAGTAAAACGTATTTTCAGCGATAAGCGCAGCAAATCGCTTTCCCTGGAAATCACCAGGAAATCTATCGTGCTTCTGAAAAATGCCGGCAACACCCTGCCGCTCAGGAAAAATATCAAATCCATAGCAGTCGTGGGACCTAATGCCGACGCATTGAGGAACATGTTCGGGGATTATCATTATCCGGCGCACTATGAAAAGCCGGAGGAAGCAAAGATGGCAATAAGCGTGCTTGCAGGCATAAAAAGGAAGCCGGGTTCCCCGGTGCAGGTCCACTATGCAAAGGGCTGCGGCATATCAGACCCGTCGAGAGAGGGTTTCTACGAGGCTGTGAATGCCGCGGAAAATGCCGACGCGGTCATTGCGGTGGTAGGAGAAGTTTCAGGTTTTGCTCCGTATTGCGTATGCGGAGAGGGAAAGGACAGGACAGACCTGGGTCTGCCGGGTGTGCAGGAAGAACTGCTGAAAACTTTGCATGCGACAGGCAGACCGCTGATAGCGGTGCTGATTAACGGCAGGCCAATCTGTTCGAAGTGGATGACAGAAAACTGCAGCGCCATAGTTGAAGCATGGTTTCCTGCCGAGCACGGCGGAACTGCGATTGCGGATGTGCTTTTCGGCGACTATAATCCCGGGGGGAAAATACCCGTGACATTTCCGGTTTCAGCAGGACAGCTCCCCTACAACTACAACAGGAAATATACATCCCGGGGTGATTACGTGGGGATGAAATCCGAAGCCCTGTTTCCGTTCGGCCATGGTCTGAGCTACACAGAATTTGAATACAGCGGACTGAAAATAACGCCGAAGACCACCAAAGGCACAGGAAATGTGTCGGTCAGCTTCGCTGTAAAGAACAAGGGAAAGGTCAAAGGCGATGAAATAGTCCAGCTTTATCTCACGGATGAATTTGCAAGCGTCTCAAGACCCATGCTTGAGCTGAAGGGATTCAAAAGAATAACCCTGAAACCAGGAGAAAGAAGGAAAGTGGAATTCACTCTGTATCCTGAACAGCTGGCATTTCTGGACAGCAACATGGAACTTGTTGTTGAGCCCGGCACGTTTCGTGTGTCGATTGGCAGCTCATCCCAGGACATCCGCCTCAAGTCCAGGTTCAGGGTCGGCGCAGGGAAAAAAGTGCTTCCGAAGAAAGAAAAATTCTTCAGCGCCGTCAGGGTTTGTTAAGAGGGACGGCCATGAAACAATTGCGCGTGGGAGTGATAGGAGCCTGGGGACGCGGCAGTCTGGCAGTCAACTGGCACCAGCCCCGCGGCAGAAGCATTGTCGTTGCCGGCGCTGATGTGAGCGAGAAATCCCTGGAAGAGTTCCGTCGCCACATAAACAAAGATGCTTTCACCACCAGGGATTACAGGGAACTCCTGAAAAGGAAAGATGTGGATGCAGTTGCCATAACTTCTCCGGACTGGACCCATGAAAAATACGCTGTGGCTGCTCTCCGCGCCGGAAAACACGTTTACTGCGAGAAACCTCTGGCAATAACGATTAAGGGATGCGACCATATCCTGCTTGAGGCGAAAAAAACCGGAAAAAAACTTATGATTGGTTTCAACATGCGTTACATGAATTTTTTCCAGAAAATGCGGGAACTTATCCGGCAGGGAGTGATAGGCGACGTCAAGGCTGTGTGGGTCAGGCACTTTGTGGGGATGGGCGGAACTTTTTATTATCACGACTGGCATGCCAACCGCAGATATTCCACAGGACTGCTTCTCCAGAAAGGGTCGCACGACATCGATATGATTCACTGGCTTGCCGGAAAATACAGCGTCAGGGTTTCCGCGTTCGGCGGGCTTGATTATTACGGCGGGAGCAAACCGGACAATCTTAGATGCCGCAGGTGCCGGCTCAGGAAGACCTGCTGGGAATACGACGGCCCGAACCGCCTGTGCTGCTTCAGGAAGGAAGTTAATGTTGAAGATAACAACGCGGTTATCATGGAGCTTGAAGGCGGGATTAAAGCCGCTTACCTGCAGTGCCATTTCACCCCGGAATACTGGAGAAACTACACTGTGATAGGCACCGAGGGCAGGATTGAGAATATGTACGACAATGCAATCATGGTGAAGTTCAGGGACGGCGCAAAGAAATTCAGGAAAAGGTCCGATACCGTGATTAAATTAAAAGAGGTCAAGGGCGACCATGCCGGAGCAGACCCGGACATCTGCGCGGATTTTGTAGATTACGTGCTCAGCGGCAAAAAACCCCTGACCAGCCCGGTCGCCGGCAGACAGAGTGTCGCTGTCGGCTGTCTTGCCACGGAATCAATAAGAAGCGGCGGAAAAATATTAAAGATTCCGTCCCTGCCAAAAGGGATAAAAGAGTGAACGATATGTGGCTGAAAGGAACACTGCATCTTCATTCTACTGGTTCAGACGGCAGAACAAGCATACCTGAACTGGCAGAACTGTACCGTCAGCATGGTTATGACTTCATTGCAATTACCGACCACAATACGGTAAGCGGTGAGCCGTGCCGGGTTAAGGGTATTAATGTTATCAAAGGCATGGAAATCGGGTTCAACCTTATCCATGCCGTAGGTGTAGGCATAAATAATGTTCCGAAAATAGAAATCAAGGAACCGGCAGACCTGAGTATTATAAAGCAATATGCGGGATTTTCGTTTTTATGCCATCCATACTGGTCTAACCTGGATTCATCGCATTTTGACCTGCTGAAACAATTTCCTGCGATGGAAGTTTACAATTCAGGCTGTGAATTGGAAATCGCCAGGGGTAACTCAGCATACTTCTGGGACGGTGCATTGTCGGCAGGCATTTGCGTCAACGGGCTGGCGACCGATGATTCGCACCAGCGGCTAAAAGATTATTGCTTTGGCTGGGTCATGGTGAAGACATCAAAAAACACCGAAAACGATATTATCAATGCCCTGAACAAGGGAAATTATTATTCATCAACCGGACCTGATATTCCGGAGATATCCGTGAACGACGGAAAAGTGAAGGTCGCAACCTCTCCATGCAAACAGGTCAGGTTTATTGCAAACTTATATTACGGTTCTGTTGTCAACAGCGGCAAGGCACCTCTGACATCCGCGGAATATCAACTGTGCGGCAGGGAAAAATATCTCAGGGTTGAATGCCTGGATTTTGAAGGTCGAAAAGCCTGGAGCAATCCCCTGTATTTTTAAGAAACCCGCATAAACTTCGCTAACATAAAAGTAAATATCCACCTCTTGACAAAATAACTCCAGGGGTATATAATATATAAAAACATACATTATATATATTCAGGAAAAAACAATGATATACACGAAACTGGCGGAAAAACTAAGGAATAAGCTTTTTTTCGGCATAGAAGATGTGGCCGGGGTCCTCGACATAAAAAGAGGCTCCGCGGCTGCCAGGTGCAAGGCCTATGCTGATTCCGGGATGTTCGTCAGGCTCAAGAAGAACACATATACCCTTAAAGAGAGATGGCTGTCCCTGGAAAGGGATGATTTCCTCAGGATCGCAAATGTACTGCAGGTACCTTCATACGTTTCTCTGGCGACCGCTCTTTCGTATTACGGGATCACGACCCAGGTCCAGAGAGGATATTATGAAAGCGTTTGCCTCAGGAAAACAGCATCTTACAGGGTTGAGGGGATTGAGTTCGTTTACAGGAAAACCGCGAAAAAATATTATTCCGGGTTCGGGCTCAGGGACAGGATTTTTATTGCCTCTGCGGAAAAGGCCTTCCTTGATGCGGTTTATCTGTCGTCGATGGGAAAATATTCTTTTGACATTGATGCCGCGGATACAACAAAGCTGGACAAATCCGCGCTGAGGGAAATGATGAATGGTTATCCCGGGAAAACAAGAAAAGAGGTGAAGGAGAAATGCAGGATCTGAAAAAGCAGGAGCAGTTTGAAATAGAAGTGCTGGAGCGGCTGAACGGCGGACGCCTTCTTGAGAAGCTTGTGTTCACGGGCGGGACAATGCTCAGGCTCTGCCACGGCCTTGACAGGTATTCAGTCGACCTCGATTTCTGGGTGGCGGAAAAAAGAGGACTGCCGCTCCTTTATGGGAAGATTGGCGACGTCCTGAAAAAATATTACAGGGTAAATGATTCTAAAGACAAGTTTTTTTCCATGCTGTACGAGATCAGCTCCGGCAATTACCCGCAGAAGCTGAAGATTGAGATAAGGAAAGAAAAGAAAAAAGTGCGGACGGAAAAATCGATAGCATACAGCAGGTTCTCGAACATCCAGGTCTTCCTTAACGCATGCTCTCTGGAGGATATGATGAGTATGAAGGTGAATGCTTTCCTGGACAGGAAGGAGATCCGGGATGTGTTTGACATCGAATTCATGCTGAAGCGCGGGATTGATTTAAAAGCTGAAAAAAAGAAATTATCCGGACTTCTTGAAGGGATCAATGCCCTCGGCAGGAACGACTACAAGGTCAAGCTTGGTTCACTCCTTGACCCGAAGGAAAGAGAATATTACAACGGGGAAAATTTCAGGATTACCAGGAATAAGATAATCAGTATCATCTGAATCTGCCGTGCATCTTCAGGAATTTCCGGGTGAGCCGCCGCTATCTTCCTGAATGTCTTTGAGGGGTAACAATTATGAAACTGGTGATATATACCACTAAAATCCTGAAAAAACAGGCAGAACAATTAAAGGTCTTGTCCGAAAAAAATCAATACACCCTCGCAACCATATCATAGACATAAAAATTAAACCCTGTTTTGGCATGCTAAAAAACTTGACAAATATACTATTATCATATATGATAATAGTATGGAAACCGCGGGAATATCTTCACTGATAAAGGCAAAGCGTATGGAGGCCGGCATGTCCCTGGAGCAGTTGGCCCGCAAAGCCGGGACATCCGTGCCGAGTCTCTCAAGATATGAGAACGGCTGGAACCGTTTTGAGCTGTATACCCTGAAGAAGATTGCTGCGGCTCTGGAATGCCGGCTTGTTATTTCTTTTGGAAAGATAAAAGAGAATGAAAAAAAATATGACTGGAGAAAGTTAAGACGGCTTTTCTGGGACCATCCGCTGAAAGAAGAGGATTTAACCGGATATTCCACCTGGGTGATAGAGCGCGTCCTTGATTACGGGAATCTTGCGGATGTAAAGTTTCTGTTTTCCCGGTTCGGGAAAAACCGTTTTCTCGACGAAGTTTCAAAAGCCAACCTCGGATTTCCCAGGACAAGGAATTACTGGAAAAAATACCTGGAACTGGAAAACCGGCAGAAGCAGGAGGTGCGTTCAAATGCATGAAAAAGTCCTTCCTCAGGGCAGCAGAAAACTGCTGAAAAATATGACCGGCATCAAATCCAGGGAAATAAACGGATGGACCCTTGCAGGAGGCACAGGGCTGGCATTACAGCTGGGACACAGAATTTCCAATGACTTTGATTTTTTCAGGCCTGACAAAGTAAAACTGCGGAATCTGCAGAATGAATTAATGCGGATCGGACCGTATGAAATTTTGAATGAAGACGAAAATACACTGTCGGTGATACTAAACAAGGTAAAAATGTCGTTTTTTATCACCAGGGAACCATTCCTATTCAAGGCGATCCCTTACCATTTTTTTAAACTGGCCGGCATAAATGATATTGCCCTGATGAAACTGCTGGCTGTTTCTCAAAGAGGAAGCCGGAAGGATTTTGTGGATCTTTATATGATACTCAGGGGTGACATCTCGCTTCGGGAATATCTTGAAATGCTTCCGAAAAAATACGGGGCTGAAAAAGTGAACGCGTACCACATTTTAAAAAGTCTCGCGTATCTGGAAGACGCAGAGAGAGAGCCGATGCCGAGGATGCTGATACCCTTCGACTGGAATGAATGCCGGAATTTTTTTACCCGTGAGTCCACACGGATATTTCACTGACTGCCGTTTAACGCAAAATCACAATCAAGGCATGTATAGTGGTAGCAATCAGCGCCAGAATTGCCAGTGTCTTGTGATTCTTGAGTTTCCACCTCAATAAATATCCACGGCCGAGGCCGTGGTATTTGAAACGCTTTGTGCGGCTGCGCCGTTTTTTATTGCCGCTTCATCCACGGGCAAGCCCGTGGTTTTCGCGGTCTTGTTATAAACCGCTTACAAGCGTCAGCAAAATCAGGACGTAAGTGGTAATACCCAGCAGCTTAACGATTTGCCATATTCCCATATACATTCCCTCCTTTTTTCAAAGTAATACTTGCCATTCGAGCTTTTCCATCTCAGTGGTGATGGTGTGTGCCGGGCAGGTGGTTGTGCATGTGTCCTGCTATGTTCTGTTTCGCCTGTTCGAACATCGCCATGAGCTTTGCCTGCTTGGCGTCAGTGTACCTGATGGAAAGATTTTCCAGGTAGGTCAGCCCGCCGTCGATAAGCGTGAGCATGTACTGCGCGTCGTTCATGTTGAACTGCTTCCTGCCTCCGACGGTCACGTATACAGGCGAAGTATGTCCTCCAAGGTGGATGGGCCAGCAGTGATGCACTTTCAACACGCTGCTGCATCTTGCGGCTATCCATGAACTGCCTGTGAGCTTCACCTTCTGCCTTATCTTCAATGACTTAGAACCCTCTTTGCTTGCAGTGGCAGCCACGACCTGCCCGTTGACTATTACTTCCAGGCGGTGTATCGGCCATGCGCAGTCAGCTGTGGCAAGCACTTCGACCGTTCCTCCGCCTGCTCCGAATTTAATGTCGTCCCCTATTCCGTGGCCGTCAACGGCAAGGTCCATAATCGGGCCTGAACTTGTATAGGTCCTTCCTTTGCGGACAGCCTCTCCCCAGTTTTTGAAGCTGAACCCCTGGTTTTTGTCCAGTTTTGCATATGTGCGCACTCCGCCGACAGGCATTCCCGCGCTCATCTTGTCGGTGCCGCCCACAGCAGCGACCCTGTACCCGCAGTTAAGGTAACGGTACCATTCTTTGAAGGGAAAGAGGTCCAGATTGCCTGCAGCAGGATTTGCGAAATCACGCAGCTCCAGTCCGTCGACCTTACCCAGCGCTATATAAACAGGCTCCTCGCAGGTCGGAACAGGAAAATGGGGCCTTATCACGACGCCTTCGCGCTTTTTGCATGTGTCAGCCCATTCAGTCAGGCACGTCATATCAGGGTCGCCGAAGAACGCCTCGTCAACGCCTCCTGAGCACATCGGAAAAAGAGGATCGCCCTTTGTACCCAGCAGGGAAATATGGCCGAGCAAATGGTGCCTGTTCTCTGTGCCCACCCACACGATCGTCTCGTCGCGTGAGCATCCCGATGCATTTCCGGTGATGTCGCCCACATTGGTGAACAGGTTGCCCCATTGCGAAGCCAGCAGATTGATGAGGTTAAGCCCCTCTGCCTGTCCCTCCAGCCAGGCGGTCTCAGGGGTGATAAAATGCACAT
>Ga0172362_10000878_pt1 | contig 25405 bp, 21 predicted proteins | sample LakKivs1_kivu2a2_FD_114534 | JGI IMG/M metagenome (GOLD analysis project Ga0172362, IMG submission 114534) | Sediment microbial communities from Lake Kivu, Rwanda - Sediment s1_kivu2a2 | ecosystem: Environmental > Aquatic > Freshwater > Lake > Sediment | place: Rwanda: Western Province, Lake... | reverse complement strand
TTATTTAAATAAAAAAGTAATCATTAATTGATGGTTACAACTTCATAACTTTTTAATTAAATATTAATATTATTTCTTTAAATTGTTTTATTATATTATTTTTTTAATAATTTATATATATATGAATTGTCAAGAAATATAAACTTTTTTGCTACTAGTAGCAACCCATCCATTCCAAGCAATTCCATTAGATGTAGGAACAGGTTCCATTTTAGAATCAACAGTTTTATAGTAAAATCTAATTTTGTCAGGTTTATTTTTTCAGTCGTTTTTCATGTGTTTATATATAATATATTTATATATTATTTTAAGGTATGGGCGGAGATATTTTGGAATTTATGTTAATTTATATATACTAACCAAATCTAAACCAACACTTTCAATATCTCTAAGCCAATCTCCAAGTATTTCAAATGAATTTATATTTTCCAAACAATTAACAAAATCATTTTTAGATAATTCATCATATCTATCAAATCCATTAAATCGATTTGGAGATTTTTTCCAATTCTTTTCATCTAATTTAATTGTAAATTTATTACCAAACCAATTTAACTTGTTAATTTTGTAAAAGTGATTAATAGTATATCCTAATTTATCACATCTAATTTTAACCAATGGAGTCAAATCCAAATTATTTAATTTTGCCAAATCACCTGAAAAAAATGTTTGAACAAATTCTATCCAACCAAAATATGCTAAAGATAAATCGATATTATATTTTTCAGGTGCTTTAAAATACCAAGTTGACTTGTCGTGTTGATTTGATATATCCAAATTAATATAATTATCTGTTCCGGTAATAAAATTAGAAATATTTTTCATATTCCAATTACAATAAGTAGATTCTTGAATCGGGGTATGTAAAGGATTATTACCAATAATTTTCCATCCGATAGCTTTAAATGTTACTTTTTGTTACAATTTGTTATAAATTGATTGTTTATAACACTAACTTTTTCACATTCCTCAGGATGTATCGTATCCCACGGTCTTACGACCTTTTTTATATTTTTTATCAAAATATTTCTTGCACCATTTATGTCTCTATCCATTTTACAACCACATACACATTGTTTTATTCTATTTTTTGAATAATTCATACTATGGATACCACAATTGGTGCAAGTTTTTGATGTATATTCTTCTGTTACTTCTACTAATTCACTGCCATACTCTTCACATTTGTTCAAGAGGTGCATTTTAAATTTATAGTGTGATAAATTATTTAATACAAATTTTACTCTACCATTTAATTTTCTTTGTTTATATACTCTTCTTATTTCTTTTTTACATTCTTCTTCACCTTTTTCAAGATTTAATTTATTAAAATATTCTTTGTTGAATTTTTTATTTCTTAACATATTTTGAGTTTCAAATTTTGGCAATAATATTTTATCATAATTTTTTGCAAAATATAATGCTGTTTTATTATGTAATTCCTTGACTATATTTTTAATTTTTTTATATAATCTTCTTATTTTTGTTTTAATATGTTTTTTATTTCTTAACACATAATTATTTCTTAACTTGCTTTTATTAATTTTTTTACCTTTTTTATTATATTTTACTTTTATTTTGTTTAATTTATAATCTCTTAATCTTTTACCATTTATTTCTTTATAGTCATTTTTTTTATTTGATAATATCCTTTGATATCTTCTTATTTTTTTTTAAATAGGTAAAATTTTATTTCTAATGTTTTTACCTATATGTCCATAATTTATTTCTGAATAAAAACTTGCAAATATTTTTTCACCGGGATCTATTGACACAACTCTTATTTTATTATTATTTTTTGTTATTTTTTTATAGTAAGGTATTGATAAATAATACTCATTATTTTCTTTATCACATATCAATCTACTGTCTCCAATATCATCTAAATTTAATTTTAAATTAACACCTTTCATATTTTTTAAATGACTAAGGTAAAATCCATTACTTTTAATACTTGTTTTAGGTAAAAATATGGATTGTGATTTAGAAACATCTTTTGATTTTAATTCAAAATGTTTAATATTACCATTTTTCAAATTAGTTTTACAAGATTTTAGATTGGAAAAAAATATACGAACTTCATCACTCAAAATATCATATGGAGCATTTTTTTCATTTAATTCATATAAATCATTAAAAATTTTTACTTTATCACTCCTATCCATATTTATAAAATATGATTTATCATAGTTATATTTTCTAACACAAAAATCATAAACTCTAATACATTCATTAAACCAATTATCAAGTATAGTTTTTTGTTTGTTATTTGGATAAATTTTAATTTTTAATGTTTTAGTAGTTCTTTCAATATTTTTAATCGCTTTATTTTTTTTGGTTGTTAAAGTTTTAATTTTAATTTGTTTTTTTTTATCATCAAATTTATCGCATTTATTAATTTTTTTGATTTGTTTTTCAAAATTATCACTAATCTTTTTTTCTTCATCATTGACATCAACAACATTATCTTTATAAAAAATTAAGTTACTCAATAGTAAATCATTAAAAAAATAATTAGTATTAAAGTTAACATTATGTTTGTTTAATCCAAAATTAATATTTAATGGAATATTGATATCAATATCAGAAGAAGGAATAGGAAAATATGATGATATTTCTTTATTCCACCATTCTATCATATGTATTATAATATATATTTTATTTCTTTAAATTGTTTTAATATTATTTATTATAATTTGTTATAATTTGTTATAATTTGTTATAATTTATTATTTTTAATATTAAAATGAAATAATTTAAAAATAAATCAATATATTATAAATACCCAAAAAATGAATAATAATTATTTAACAAGAAAAGAAGCAATAAAAATATTAGGCATTCATTATCATACATTATATAAATTGGCAGAAAATAAAGAAATAGAAACAGTTAAAATAGGACAAAGACAATTATATAATGTAAATAAATATTTACAATCCAAAAAAATAATGAATATAAATCAAATAAGAAGAAAAATATGTTATTGTAGAGTATCAAGTTCAAAACAAAAAGAAGATTTAGAAAGACAAATTGGAGCAATGAAAAAATTATATCCAACATTTGAAATAATTAGTGATATAGGAAGTGGATTAAATTTAAATAGAGATGGATTAAAAAAAATAATAGATTATGCTATAAAAGGAGAAATAGAAATTTTAGTAGTTGCTTACAAAGATAGATTAGCAAGATTCGGATATGAATTAATTGAAAGATTAATTAAAGATTATTCGGGTGGGGAAATAAAAATAGAAAATCAAGATGAAGAAAAAACTCCGATGGAAGAATTATCAAAAGATATAGTATCAATAATGAATGTTTATGTAGCAAAAATGAATGGATTAAGAAAATATAAAAAATTATTAAAAGATGATATAAAAAATAATGGAAACATTAAAAAATCAAAAATATAAAAAATTGAAATTTATTTTTTGTTATAATAAATTATAACAAAAATCTATACCGTAATTTGAAAAAATATTAGATAATTGATAAAATTTACCTGTAATGATTTGATTTGGATAAAAATTTAATTGAAATTTGGGTTTTGAACTAGAAGCCGTCCAAGTTATTTGTTTTGGAGTAATGACGACATATTCTGATGAACCAATATAAACCAATTGGTCTATCGATGGTAATTTTGCAAAACACGTTAAAATTATAATTCCAAATACAAATAATAAATACATTGAGATTAAGTTGATATCAAATTAATATAAATTAATTTTATATTTAATTCAATAATCAATTTTTACTTATAAAGAAATTAGTATTTGATTAACTTGATAACATTTTCTGGTATAGAATCCCATATTTTAAACATTCTATGAAATAGTGTACCATTTGAATTAATAAAATATTCATAACATCCTGTTTCAACATTTCCATTGAATTCAATCATACCATAAAAATAATATTTGTTACAAGTTTTATTGTTTTCATTTTGATTTATTGATTCAATACATATACAATTATATTGGGCTAACATTGAATCTAAAATAAAAGGGAACATATGATATAAATCTGTTTTTTCTTCTTTACCAATATTTGGGGCATATGTATTTATCCAATATTTAGGTTTATTACCACAAGCCAAATGAAAGATAGTCGATTTAATTTTATTTTCAGAAATAACAATTGTATTAATATTAGAAGTGATAACTTTATCAGTATTATAAACAATACTATGATACATATCTTCATAATGTGGTTGTTTAATTGGAAAATATAATTTAAATAATTTTTTAATTACAACATCTTGGTTAACAAATTTTTTGCTATCATATATAATAAATTTATTATTAGTTAAACCTAATTCATAATTATTAATGATTTGTTTAATTTCATCTTCATAATCGATAAGAATTTTTTTTTTGAAGAAATTAATTTATAAATATTTTTAATTTTTTTAATATATATTTTAGGTTCAAATTCCAATTGGTTAACATTTGTATCAGATTTATCTGAATCAGTATTTTCATTTGATTCATCATCTGGAATTTTCCAATATAATTTTGAAACATACTCAAATATATTTTTTAAATTATTTGTAATGTGATAATCAAGTCTATCAGCTATAATAGTTGAAAAAATATTCATCCATTCATAAAAATCATCTTTAATTTTTTTGATTTCATCATATTGATTAATTGAATTTGTGATGTTTTGATAAATATTTTTAAAATAATTTAATATGTTTGAATGTGTTTTTGTATTATTGTTTATATATTGTATTTCGTTAATAATTTTAATTGAATAATATAAACCATATAATATAACTAATTTATTTTCTATCGAATTATATTCATCAATACTAAGTGCTATTTTTTTTTCATTCCAAGATAAATTATAAATAGGGTCGGTAAAATCAATTGATTTTAATTTAGATTCAGGTACAAAATGTTTTAAAATTGATTGATTAATACAAATATGTTTCATAGCATAATCAAATAAATAATTTTTAATAATTATATCACTATTTAACCAGGAATTAATTTTTGGAATAGTGATTAAATAATTAAAACAATCTTCTCTGCTATACCGTAAACACAACAAAACACTTGTGAATAATTTAATATTTTTTTTTGTAATTTTATGTAGGATACTATTAGATTCAACAAGAACTTTTAAAGTATCTAAATAACCTAATTGAATAGCAAAACTAATAGGGTCATTGTTTATAAATGGTGGGAATTCATCATCCCAATTTACAATTGGTTCTCTGATTTTTGCTCCTAACTCAATCATAAATTTAACAAATTCTGAATTACCATATTGAATTGATGGAAATATCAAAGTATATCCAATATTATTTTTATAATTAATGTCAGCACCATTTGAAACTAATATTTTTATTATTTTTTTAAGATCTTCAAATTTTTTATTATCCATTTGTTTAAAATCAGTCATTGTTATCACACAATCAATGATGCTATGTGAATCGTATGTTATTTCAAGAGATTTGGGAAATTTTTTACAATATATTTCAATTAAATCAATCATTCCATAAAAACACAAAAATTCTAAATAATTACCATTTTCTGAATTTACTTTTTTATAATCTAATTCTTTAATTGTGAAAAAATATCTTAATAAATCTTGATGATTTTCATATAATGCCATATGAACAATTGTATTTGAATCTTCATCTGAAGATTTATTTATACTATTGGGAAAATTATTTAAAAATATTTTAACGATATCAATTTGATTATAATAAACACTTGTTCTTAGCGAACTCATATCATTTTTATCTAATTTTTTTTTTCTCTTTAATAATAAATCCAATAATTCCAAATATTTACTATTACCACTATCAATCTTTTTAATTATTAAATCAACTAATGAATATAATTTATTAGATTCATCTATATTTACTCTAGAATCCTCAAGTAATACTTTGGCACAATCAAATCCATCTGATACAATTAATGATATTATTAAAGGGGTATTTGAATCTGTTTTTTTTAAGTTTGGATTTACACCAATATTTAAAAAATATTTTAATATTATTGGATTTGATGCATGAACACAAGTAAAAATTATATTTGAATTAGATTCAGTTATTTTATTAAAATTTGCCCCTGATTTTATTAAAAGTCCAATCATTGGAATATCATTCATATAAACACAAAATTCTAACCAATTAACATTTTTTTTTGAAATATTTTCATTGATATCACATCCAAATTCCATATACTGTTTAAATTTATTAATTCTTTGTTGATCTTTATTTTCAACAAAACTTAAAATATAATTATCAAATGTTTCTTTACAATGAGGTGATTTTTTAGATTTAACTAGTTTTACATAATTATTGAACAAGTCATGACATATCATAAATATATATTATTATATTTATTATAAGTATTCAATCATAAAATCAATATTTTTTACTATTTTTTACTATTTCTTAATTTATTTAATTTTTTTTTATATTTAAGGTATTTTTCTTTATATGGGTCCCCATCTTCTGTTATTTCAAAATCATTATCTGTATCACTTGGATTTGATTTTGAAATAGATATTTCTACATTATCTAAAATATTATCGTCAAATGTATATTTTTTTTTTAATTTTTTTTTAAATTCATCTATTTTTTCTCTTTTATCCATAATAATTTTTTCTGAATCTATAAAATTAAATAAAGGTTTAGAAATATTTCTTTTATTAATTTCAAATTCAATAAATCCATAATTTGTATTTATACTATTGATTTCATATGTTATTTTAAATAAAGATTTAATATCAGCTAAATTATTTTGAATTTCTAATTGTTTTGTAAATGTTTTCATTTCATCTGTTATTTCTAAATTTTGTGAATTTTCTTTATGGTTTGAATTTGATATTCCCACAATAAACTGATTTATATTTAATGTCCCAATAATTTTGTTTTGATTATCCATTTTTTCTAAAGTAATTGTTGATATTTCATTTCTGTTATTTGAATCACCACATATATAACTTATATTTAGGTCTTTTAGTAAATAAAAATATCTGTCAATAAATTCAAAAAAAATCATTGATTTATTTATCTCCATTTTATTATTTTGATATTCACAATTGAATAAAGATGATTGTGAAATAAAAATAATTGATTTAATATTAATGTATTTTTTTAAAATATCACCCAACTCTTCCATTTGCAAATTAACCAAATCATTAATAGTCATATTAGTTTTATATTTGGATTGATTTATATCTAATAAATATTTTAAACAAGTATTAGAAACTAAACTATTATTCGGTTCAATTAAATTAATTTGATTATTTAAAAATATTAATAGGGTATAGTCTATTATTTTATAATCCAAAATAAAAATTTTTTTAAAATTATTTTGAGAATTATTAGATATACATAATAAATTAATTAAATTATCAGATTTTAATAAAGTACCATTATTATCTAATCCAAAATCAAATCCACCATACATAATATATTTAACTAATTTTTTATCTAATAATTGAATATTTTCCAAAAAATATTTATAATTATTATTTGATATATCAGTGTTGGAAAAATAACTATTACCCCCATAAATTAATTCTGTATTTGACATATTTTCTTTATATTTTTCATTAATTATATTAATATTATTTTTAAAAATGTCATTTTGATAAATACCATTGGTCAAATAAATAAATTTCATTTTAATATTAGTTTATATAAATAAATTGACAAATTAAAAATTAAATTATTTTTTTTAAATAATACAAATTAATTTTTGTATATCCTAATTTTTCTAATACATATTTTGAATTTGAATCAGACAATGGAACCGAAACAATATACTCAATATTATTTTGTATACCAAATGATTCTATCCATAATCTTAATTTTTTATTTAATCCCAAATTTCTGTATTTAATAAAGGTATACGAATAATTAATATGAATATATTGTTTTTCAATCAAATCTGGGTTAATTTTATTTATGTAATTACCAAACCAGATAAAACTAATTATATCTTGATTAACTTTATTAATCACACATACCACAATTTCATTTGGTTTTATTTTTTTTGGTAAAATACAACCTTCAATAGTTCCATTTTCATTTTTTATTTTTTTACCCAATAAACTTAACATCCCAGTTTGAATTGGTTTTATTAAAAAATTATCCCAATTCATTTATTTAAATATATATTGCAGATTAATAATAAATATCATATTTAGGTGATTTAACCTATATCAAATATTGTAATAATCAATTTTTTTAATTAAATCCATAATAATTTTCTGTTTTTTTTTGTTCTTTATCTAATTGAGAATTAAATTTATTTATTCTTGGTCTATTATGTCCACTTAATCTCATTGTTATACCCATTAATTTAAGAAATCCATTTATTCCCGAAACAAAATTCATAGGTTCCGATACAGAACATGTTTTTATCTCATTTAAATATGAATCTTGTTTAACCAATATTATTGTGGAATCAAATTCTTGTGCAAATGCTACGCTCATCATAATATCATGTTCTATAATGTATGCGGTTTTACCATAATTCATAATAAATTTTTTTATTATTTTAGTAACTTTTAATCTTTTTTCAATATCCAAATTAGCAGAAGGTTCATCTAATAAATATATATCAGCAGGTGTTCCAAGACACAATACAATTAACACTCTTTGTAATTCACCACCTGATAATTCATTAATTTTTCTTGTGTGTAGAGATTCTATATCTAATTGTTTAACAACATCAGTTTGAAAAGTTGAATTGAAATAATTCGATTTAATACGATGATGAAATAATTCAAGAACGGAAGGATAAGAACCATCTGAATTAGCATATTTTTTAATTCCACCAGATTGTTCTTTTACACTAACACAAAGTCCTAAAGTTTTTCCTAACCAATTAATAAAAGTTGTTTTACCTGTTCCATTTTCTCCCAATATAACATTTATTCCGTTTGATAACTTTACAGTACCAGACGGAATATTTAACTTATAACCTGGAAATTCTATATTTGAATTGGAATAATTTAAACTATTTGAAATTGTTTTTTCATTTGGACTTTGGTTTTGACTTTGGTTTTGACTTTGGTTTTTTCCATCAAGCTCAATATCTGTTGAATTAATCAAATTGGATGAAAAATTTGTTCCAGGTTTTAAATTAAATTCTTCATCTCTAAATCTAATATTTTGTGAAGTAATATATCCGCTCAAATACATATTTATTCCTTCTAATGTTGTTAAAGGTTTTGACACTATTCCATATGCACCTGATTTACCATATATTATATATAATTCATCTGATATGTAATCAAGAATTGATAAATCATGTTCAATAACTATCACATATGAACCAGGATTGGTATCACATATTGATTTAATTAATCTGGATACTTCTAATCTTTGTTTAACATCTAAAAAATTAGAAGGTTCGTCGAAAATATAAACATTTGCTTTAGCAGAAGCTGTAACCCAACATAATAATCTTTGTAATTCACCACCAGATAAGGTGTCCATTTTCAAACTAATAATTTTATCTATTTGTAAAGAATAAAATGAATCCAAATCAATCAGTAAATTTAAGTCTATACATTTTGATTCTATAAATTCTTTTACGGTCATATTATTTTTTGGAATCATTTGTTTAATTTTTTGTTCCTTGATGGAAAAAGTTAAATTATTACCATATAATGATTTTAAATAATCTTGAAGCACAGTACCTCTAAATTTAGCGATAATTTCTTTTGGAATAAAAGCCTTACCAAATTGTTCAAAATTTGGCATAAATTTTCCAGATAGGATATCAATCAAAGTTGTTTTTCCTACACCGTTTTCTCCTACTATCCCTATAATTGTATTTGGTTTAAGAATTGGTAATTTGTATAATCTAAATCCATTGGGAGTATAACGATGAATTATATCTGCTGGATTTTCTTCTGGTAAATTTATTATACGAATTGCATCAAAAGGACAAGCCTTAACACATTGATTACAACCAATACAAAGTGATTCTGCTATTTTGGCAATTTTTTTTTTATCAGTTAATTTTGCAATTGGATTGGGTTCAGACCTAACTAAATCGGATTTATTTGTAGGTTGTTGAGCATGAGATGGAACTATATCTTCAATATCAATAACTTGTTTGCCAGATTTTTGCGGAGGACATTTTTTAATACATTCTTTGGCACATTTATCTGGTTTACATTTATTTGAGTCAATAATTGCTATTCTAGGCATATTTATTATAATAATAAATTATGATTATTTTATATAAAAATTATTTATATTATATTGCCAAATCAACTTTTATTTTCAACCAATAAATTAATATCTTTTTCAAAATTTTTAATTAATTTTTGTACAGATGAATAAACTATATTTTTACATGGGTGACCAATATTTATTTCAATTAAACTTGATGGAAGATTTATTAAATCTGATAATTTATATTGATATTCATTATCTTCTTGTGTCATATCAAAAAAATTTAAAAGTTCTGAAAGATATATAATTTTTATACTGTCTGGTAAATAATCTAAATTAAATTTACATTTGGAATTTAATATATCTAATAAAAATATTTTGGTGGGAAGTTTTGATAAATCAAATGGTATGGATGAAATTATTTTTAATTCCTCTAATTGTTCTGGTAAATTAAACAATTTAAAACAATTTGTATTTGACAAAAATATTTTTGAAGATAATGAATCAACCATTATTATTATTCTATGTACATTTTGTGGATAATTAAGGTTTTCAAATAAATTAACAGGATTATCATCATTAATTTTATGCAAACATAATTGTAATAAATTATTATTAACATTGGTATTTAACCTTTGATTAATTTGTTTGAATATTTTTAATGAAAAATGTTCTATTGAATTATAATTTTCAAATGAAATTTGAATATCTATATATACTGATGTAATTAACATTTCAATACATTTTATATTATAATTTGATTTAACTAATTCATTCCATATTATCCAATCTGTCATATTCATAATTTAATTTTTAATATTAATTATTTATAATAATCAATATTTTTATTTGTAATATATTAAATATTTGTATTTAATTACAAAATTAATTTTTAGAAGGAGGGTTTGTATTGGTGATTTAATCCAATCAAATATTCTGTTTTTTCATCAAACTTTTCAATTAATTTTTTGGTTGATTCAAAAAATTCATAGCAAATATGTATCTCAATTAGACTAGATGGAAGATTTGATAAATCTGACAATTTGTATAAATACTTATAGTTTTTTTTTAAAATTACTGGAATATTAGGTAAATATAATATTTTAATACTATCTGGTAAATAATCTAAATTCAATTTACATTCGGTTTCTGAAATATCTAATAAAAACAAATTTGTTGGCAAATTTGTTAAATCTACTGGTACTGCTGAAATTATTTTTAATTGAGATAACTTTTCTGGTAGGTTAAATTTGATAGGGTAAAAATCGGGTACATTTTGGTTAAGATTTTCTATTATAATTTGAATATTATTCACATTTGGTGGAAATTCTAATTTTTCAAATGTGAAATTTTTTTCATTATCTTTTTCAAATGCTAATTCAAATTTAAATGAATTTGAAAAATTATTAAAATTAATATCTATACAGTGTTTTTTAAACATTTGGATTGAAAAATTATTGAACGATTCAAAATTATCAATCTGAACTTCTATTTCTAGCAAAATAACATTTGAATTTGTTTGAACAATATGGTGATGTATTATTATATGGTCAATATCAAAATTTGATTTTACTAATTCATTCCATATTATCCATGCATTTGAATTCATTTTTTCCAATTGGTTATTAGTATATTTAATATATTTTTACAAAATCAATTTTTATTTGTCATATAAAAATTTATCTATGTCCATTATGAATTAATATTTTATTATAATCAATATCACTTAGATATTCGGAATTATCGGAATCCAAATCAGATTCTGAGTCAGGTTCTGAGTCAGGTTCTGAGTCAGGTTCAGAATCAGGTTCAATATATTCGGGTTTTAAAATATGATTAGTGTCATATCTATCAATTTTATTTTCATATTGGGAATCATTATAAATAACTTTTGGATATGATTTGAGTAATTTTCGTCTTAATGCATTATTATCTTCTGGATATTTAACACATTGGATATTTTTGGGTAAATTAATTTTAATATTCGCTTGGGAATTCAGATGTAAAAATTTTAATCCGATTGGTAAATTTAATAAATCATTAGTATATTCACTTAATAAAAATAAGTTTTCTAATTGGGAAGGAAGGTTATCAAATTTGTATTTACAATTTGATTCAATTACAAGAGTTTTAAGTCCTTGAGGTAAAAAATCTAAACAACAATCACAATTACCTCCCAATTCTAAAACTTCCAATAACAATGGAAGATTATCTAATTTAGATATCACATTAAAAAGTTTAAGTTTTTTTAATTTTTCTCTAATATATAATTTTACTAATTCATTTGGTAAATTATTAGAATCTAATAATTTATTTATACTAATATTAGAAATTGTAATAGTTGAAATATCAAGTATATTTTTATTACTTAATATAATTTCTAAATTGTTTTTTGGTTCATCCAATATAATTTCAAAAAAATTATATTTTTCTTGATATGTATTTATAATAGTTTTAAATATTTCTAATGAAGTCATTGGGGATTAGATATAGATATATTTAATTATAAAAAAAAATCAACTTTTATTATTGTAATTTTTTGTTATTAGTTAAATCAAATATTTATAAAAAATTGAATAAATAAAAGTATGTATAATCCTTAATAATAATACTTATATATAAAATCATTAAAATGAATTCAGATTTTACATCTCAAATGTATATGTTAATGGGTTTAACTCAGATGGGGATGAATTCAAATTCATCTCACGGTGAATTTTCTTATATAAGGACATATTTACCATTATTAATGATGTTTTTTCCATTAATGATAAAGTTGTTTAATATTTTTTATGATTGGGCAGAAGAACTATTATATCCAGATACAATTGATAAAATTGTAAGCATTAAATTTCCAGTTCATGAGGTTAAAATTCATAAGGATTCATATAAATCAGATAGTTCATCAAGACAATTATATTCTATTAATTATTTAGCAATTAATGATTATATTAGAGATAATTTGGATAAGATTAATGGGATATCTAATTTGATTGAAATTCTTAATGTGAATATGGATTATTATTCAGATGATACTAATGAAAAAAATTTTGTCCTTATTCCATCTGATTCATCAGAAATTTTAATTGAACCTGATAATAAAATTTATTGTAAAATTATATCAACCGAAAAAAAATCAGATGATTCTGGAGGAGAAAATGATAAAAAAAAGTCTCAACCATCAAATGATAAAGTTAAAACATATGAATTAATATTATTTTGTAAATCTGATAAAAATCTTAAAGAAATATCTGATGAAGAAAAAAAAAACAAAATGATTATGCTTAATAAGTTTATTGAATCTTGTGTTAAAAAATATAATGAAAAAAATGAAGAAAAAAAAGAAGGTAAACATTGGATTTATGAATATTATCATTCATACAAAGATGAATATTCTGGATTAGAATTAAGATTTAAAGAATCTTTATTTGAAAATAATAAAGATTTAGATGCCAATATATTTTTTGAAGGTAAAGAAAAATTAATTAAATATGTGGATAAATTCATTTATAATGAAGAAGAAGTTGAAAATAAAACCCCAAATAAATATGAACTTGAATATAAATCTATTGGATATACATATAAAGCAACATTTTTATTGTATGGGTTTCCAGGTTGTGGAAAGACATCTACAATTAAAGCAATCTTAAATAGAACAAAAAGACATGGAATAATTATAAATTGGAGTAAAATTAAAACTTGTGAAGAATTAGAAACCATATTTAGAAATAGAATAATTAATCATAAGGAATATGATGCTAGAGAATTATGTTATATTATTGAAGATTGTGATGCTTCAAAAAATAATATTTTATTATCAAGAAAAAAAGATGAAGATGATGATAATGTAGATTCAAAATCTGAAAATTCGTTTAATATTGTGGAAAAAGATAATAATGATAAAGAACTTGATAATCCAGATGATAATATTATACCAGATGTTGAATTATTAGAAGAAAAAATTAAACAAATATTAAAAAAAAAAGAAAATAGTAAAGATAAATTAGGTTCTATAGAAAAAATTTTAAAAAAAATGGGTAAATCATCAAGTTATAATCTTGAATTATCCAAATACAATGATGATTCTCTTAATTTATCTTGTTTATTGAATATTTTAGATGGAATAATTGAATTACACGGAGTAATGGTTATATTTACAACAAATCATTCTGAAAAATTGGATGAAGCTTTTTTACGTCCAGGTAGAATTGATTTTAAACAAGAATTCAAAAGAGCAAATATAGATACACTTATTTCAATTGTCAATACTAAATTTAAATTTGATAGTAATAATAATTTAACTTCATCTGAAATTGATTCATCTAAATTTGATTCATCAAAATTTATTGATTATGTTTTATCTCCAGCTGAAATTCAATCCATTTGTTTTAAAAATGATACAATTGATGAATGTATTAAAGAATTATTAGAAGAACAAGAAAAAAATATATCTAGAATAAATAGAAATAAACTTTAAAATTTGTATATAAAACATCATCCTTCCTTAAACTTTTTTTATATAATTCAAATTTAGAAATAGTATGGTTAAAAAAAAAAAAATTGCAATTTTAATTGGAATAAATTATATAGGTTCGCAAGTACAATTGGCAGGATGTCAAAATGATGTAATTAAAATGAAAGATGTATTGATGAAAAATTATGGATATAAAAATGAAAATATATATATGTTAGTTGATAGACCAGAATTTATTCAACCTACTGCATCAAACATAATTGCACAACTAAATTGGCTTTATTTATTGTCAGCAAAAGAAGTAATTGGAGAAATATATGTTCATTATTCTGGACACGGTACCAGCATTATTGATAGAGATAGAGATGAAACAGATGGTAAAGATGAATGTATAGTACCAGTAGATTATACCAAATCAGGAATAATTTCAGATGATATTATATATTCATTTTTATCTAGAATTAAACAAGTAGAAAAAAAAAATTATTTGGGTATTTGATAGTTGTAATTCTGCTTCTTGTACAGATCTTCCATATTCATTCGTAATAGACAATAAAAATAAAATCACTAAACAAATTCTTAGTAAAAGAAAACCAATTACTAATAATAATAATATATTTGTATTATCAGGTTGTTTAGATGCAAAAGTAAGTTATGATGTTGTTGAACTAGATGGTACTCCTTGTGGATTATTATCATATAATTTAAGAAAAACATTAGAAAAATTTAATTATACTTGCACAATATCACAATTATTAATTAATATCAAAAGTGGATTTGGTAATCTTGACCAAGCACCAGTTCTTTCAGTTAATTTAAATACTTTTGGACTCAACACAATTGTTTTTCAAAAATAATTGAATTTTTAAATTAATAATAATTATTACTATAACTATTATTAAATTATTTATAAGAATGAATGGAAAAGAAACTAATATTAACACAATATATGAATATGATAAATATGATATAATAGATTTTTTAGAACCCGAATATATTGATGATTGGTTATCAATTTTACCTAATGATATATGGATAAATAATAAAAAAACAATTGAAAACCATATATGTAAATTGAAAGATAAAAAAATAATTTCATTTGTGATTAAAAAAATAAATGCTAATTTACCAAAAATCATTGTTAATAATTTCGATAAAATCAATTTGGAATTGTTAAAATATTGTGTTGAAACAAATTTTACACAATTAATAAACGAAATTAAAAAAAATCAATATACTTATAAAGAAATAATTAAAAAGTGCATTTTAAATTATGATATTGAATTTAATAAATATTTTTATGAAACAATATATTTTAAATTAGAACCAGAACATCAAATAAAACCAAATCCAAATTTAACAAATTTATATGGAATTTTAGAAGAAGAAGTTCATAAAGATAATATGTTTCATAATTTTATTAAAAACAATAATGTATCATCATATAGTTGGATTAATGATTGGGAAGTATTAAAGTACTATAATGAAAAATTTAAAAATATTTTTACCAATAAAAATAGAAAACTATTATGTGACACGTTTATAACAATTTTAGTTAAAAATAAAATAGATAATTATAATAATTTTTTAAATCTCAAAAATATGCTAACAATAACAAATTCGGAATTATCTAAATTATTATTTGGTTTTGATAAAATAAGATATATTATTCCTAATGTGTGCTTGCTGGGTGATATAAATTATATTTTTCAGATATTAAATTTATGCGATGATAATTTATTATTAAAAAAAGAAAATGTTGTAATATTAATGGTATATACATCACTCTCAAATAAAACAGAAAATGTTTTTTTGGTTTATAATTATTTGATATTTGGAAAAAATTATAAATTTACACCAGAAATATATTCTGAAATTATCACAACGATAATTCGTTTAGGTGATAAAAAACACTTTGAATATAAAAATATAATTATGGAATTCATTAATTTAGGAGGTATTGTGAAAGGTTATTCAATGTATACTGATTATATTGAAAGATTAAATATTAAAAATTAAAAATTAAAAAATAATTTATTTATGTTATTATACAGGCTTATAGATTTATTCTTCATATTTAATAAACTAATACTAATTAGAATAGGAATTAATGTATATAAGATTATGATATTTGTATGATTATTAAATATTTTTGTTGAAACAAAAGGACTTGGTATAATTTCAATTATTTTTTTACAATAAAAACATAATAATACAATTAAAATCCAAGTTACAAATAATTCTACTAAAATAAAATTATGTTCTCCAGAAGGAAATAATTTTGAAATTGATATATCAATTAGCATTGAAAAAAATATTACAATTATAAAAATTATAACACCATAATATAAAAATTCTAATATTTCAAATAAATTTTCCATTTTTTTATATATAAATTATATAAAAATTTTTATAAAAATAAATTATATTGATTTATCTTTGTATTGCCATTTCTACACGAATAATATAATGATCTAATGGATATCCATCCATATTTTCAATTGCCTTAAGAGCAGCCTCTGGATATACATATTTTATAAATGCCATAGTTGAATCATGATATTCTTTAATTTTAATTCCACCTCTTTCTTCTATTCTACCATACAAATCAAATAAATCTGCTAAATCTTTTGTTCTAATATAATACGGTAAATTAGTAATTCTAATTGTTGAATTTTGTTCTTCTTTAATTTTATATAATGTATCGTCAATATCATTATTTGATGAATTTGATGCTATATATATTCCATTATTATTATTATTGTCTTTAGGAATAGGCATTCCTGGAACCCAATTTTTAACAACATTTGTTTCTTTAACCTTTGGTGGTTTCCAATTTAAATTCATTATTTTATTTGTTTCATCAATTAAAGTATTATTATGATTTAGGGCTTCTCCAAATCTATTAAATGTTTTTTTTTCATCTTGTTCCGATTTTTCTTCTTTTTCTGATTGTTTAGTATTTTGCTCATTATCAATAATAAAATATATTTTAACTGAACCATCTTGACTAGCTGACATAAAATTTTTATTACAAGGTGATTTATCAATATATCTTATTGGACCAAAATGACTCCCAATATGGTTAGTTAATTTTTGGTCTGATGTACGATAAATTTTAATATTTAAATCATTATCAGAAGTTTTGGCAACATTCATCGCTTCAATACCACCACCTAAAATAACTTTTCTATCATTATGATTCCAAATAGCATAATTTACTGGAACTGATGATTTGTACGTGTTTATAATGTTAAATCCATTTGCAACATCTAAATGTTTTGCTGTACAATCTAATGAACCAGATAAAATTTGTGTGTATGTTTTATTCCATACAATAGATTTTATTTGTCCAGAATGAATTTGATATTCTTTTTCATTATTTCCTTCTAAATCATCAATACTTCTTACAACAATTTTACCATCATCACAACCAATTGCTAATTCAGTATTTGATATCCACGTTAACACATTTGGTTTTGATTGTCTTGACCACATTAATTTTATTTCTTCATTAAAATTTTTTAAATTAATTTTATCTAAATCATAAATACTTATATAAGTTAAAGATTTTTTTGTAATTGCTTCACAAATTATAGCAACTAAATTACTTGATTGTATAAATTTTTTTTGAGTTGTAACATATTTTGGTATACATTTTTCATTGGATTGAAATATTTTGGTTCCATTTTTAGCATCAAAAAAACCGATTGTTAAATCTCCAGAAGCAGTAATTAATAAATTATCATCTTTTGATATATCTAAATTCCATATAATTCCATTGTGTCCAGAAAAAGTACCTATAACATTATAATCTTGTGTATCTATTGCCGTAATAGTTTTATTATCTTTATCTCCAATATAAATAATATCTCCATTATTGTTATATTTACATACTGTCATAAATCCACATCCTCTAAATTGTTTAGTTTTCACTACTGAATATTCGTTCATTGTATTGGTTATTATAATAAATGATTCTTTAATTTGTTAATAATATGTATATATTATTAAATTTAATTTTTTATATATTATCTATATAAATTAAATTTTTTAAAAAGTTATCAATTATTTCACTTTTTTTAACTTTAAATTTAACTTGTAATTCAATTTCATTTGAATATATGTCAATATGATTTGATATATTTTTATCATATTCTTCTATAAAATGTTTTTTGTATTTTTTAAATGTTTCCAATAATTTATTATTAGTAATAATTAAATTTGGGTAATAATTATTTAAAAATATTATTATGTCATTATTATCAGAAATTATTTCATTCAAATAAGTTAAACATTTTATTATTTCATTAAATATTTTTGTAGAATCATAAAACATAAATAAATCTAGAGATATTTTTTGAGTTAAATAAATAATTTTTTTTATTATTAATTTTTCATCATCAATTTTAGCTAATTCCTCAAAAATATAAAATATTAATATTTTTTTTGATAAATTATCAAACACATTAGTAATTTTATTAATCAATGTTTTATAATCAATTAATTCCTTAAATAAAAATTTATCAAAAAATGAACCAATCCATAATGATAAAATATTTATTTTATAAAAATCTAAAATAATAATTAAAAAATTTTCTTGGTCAAGATAAGTTATTTCGTTTAATTTTTTAACATAAGTAAATAAATGTTCAATAATAACAAAATATTTATTTTGTATTTTATTTTTTTTTTTTAATATATATATATTAATTAAAATATCACAAATATTTTCATCAAAAATATCCAATATTAAATTATAATCATAGTTCATTTGAGAAAAAATTTTTTTTTTATAATTTAAATAACTAATATCATAAATTAAATTTATATAAATATTGTTTTGTTCATCATATATTTTTAAATTATTATATAATGAATTATCTTCATTTTCATTATTTTTATCTTCAATTTTATTATTTATTTTATTGTCAAAACTTACCATTTAATTATAAATATGGATATAAAATAAATAAAATATTTTATACTCAATTTGTCTCCATAAATTAATCTGAATTTATTGTCATTATCAATTTTTACTAATATGTCTATAAAATAAATTAATGAAAAATTTATCATTTTTATCCAAATCAACTTGTTTATAAGTTTGATTAACCATTGTATTTTTAATTTCATTTTGATTATTATTTTTATTTGTTGTTGAATTCATATTTTGATTATTAATATTATTTAATGTATTTTCATTATTTTCATTATTTTTATTATTTTCATTATTTTCATTATTTTCATTATTTTCATTATTAATATCGTTATTTTTAACTTTTTTATTTTTAATATTTTTATTTTCATTTGAGAAAAAATTTTTGAATTCATTTTGAAAAATATTAAAATAATCACTATTAATATTTAATTTACTTTCTGAAACTTCTGAATATTCTTTTTTCTTTTTTTGATAAAACATTTATAAAATATTAGTTGTTATATAATTTATGTTTTGATATTAATTTTTTTATATCTTTATTATTTTCGTCACTTTTAGAAAAATATAAATTATAGATTATAAATAATTTATTTGTTAAAATTAATAATGTATCATCTATTACTTTATCTTGATTTAAATCTAAATCATAATTTGATTCATCAAATGAATTTACCCCAATAATATTTTCTTTATCAAATTTCCAAACATCAATATTATCATCTACAATCATTGTTTTATTAACAAATTCACTATAATTTATGGTATTATATTCAAAATGTAAATCATCAATATTATCGTAAAATATTGAAAGATATTTTATTAAGGAAGAATTTTTTTTTCTACAAATAATTTTTTTTATTTCAAAATATAAATATTTATTTCTTAATAAATTTATAATATTATTGCAATAAATTTCTTGACTATTTGTGTAAATGTAAAGATTGTAATACATTTTAATTGTATTTAAAAAGTATATAAAATAAGGTCTAATATAAACTAAATATGTTTTATCCTTAATAACAAATTTTCCCAATAAATTATTTTTTTTGAATATTTCATAAAATTTAATTTTTAATATATCATTTGAATCAAAAATTTTTGTATAAATTATAGTATTATCCAAATCCAATACTATATTAAGTTTATTATCATTTTCTTGAACAAACTTATTTATATTGCTAATTGTATGTGATTTTATTAATTTATTTCGTGTATTAATCATTTATTATTTTATATCTATTATTTTTATAACATATATTTACTACACAAAAAAGTTTTTATTTATTAAGTGTATAAATTTAAAAAAGAATTATTTTGATCAGGAAATTTTAATAAATTAATATTTTTTATTTGAAATTTACCATTGAAATTATATTTATTAGTATATTCATCTAATGTTACTAATTCATATATCTTTGTTAAATACATTTGTATTTGTCTTATACCTTCAAATATTTTTGTTTGAGAAATGATTTCATCAATTACTTTTTCTTCTATTTCAATTTTATCTAAATTATATTGTGAATTTAATTTTGGTATAATATATTTTGAAATAATTATTTTTTTATCTTTGGTTGTATATCCTGGAATATTAACAATATGTAATCTATCTTTAAGAATAGGATTTACATTTGATATATTATTTAAACATACAATCATCATAGATTCTGATAAATTTAAGTTGAATTCACCAAAATAAGCATCTCTAAATTTTGTATTTTGTAATGGATCAAAAATACCTAGCAGAGTATTTTGAACCTTTTCCTTTGTTTTATCTAATTCATCAAATAATAATATCCCATTAATACATTGATTAGATATTAATCCATTTGCTATACTTCCACATTGAGAACCCTCGTAAGTGTATCCATGTCCAATTAAAGAACCTGGTTCATCCACATTAGCTAAACTAATATAAGAATAAGGTACACCTAAACTTTCTGATATTGAATGTACAATAGAAGTTTTACCAACACCAGCTGGACCACATAAACATAAATATTTTGATGATTTTTGATTTGGATTATTTATTTTTTGACATATCCAACTTATTATTGAATCTTTAGTTTCTTCTAATCCATATAAATCTGAATCTAATTTTAAATATAAATTTTTAATAAATTGAACTTTTTCTTCCTTTGGAACATTTGGCATTGACATTTGGTCTAATATATTTGGTTTTCTTTCCCATGGTAATTTTATTAAATTATTTAAAAGATTATGTAATTTAGGTTGGTCTCCTCCAATAACTCTATAATAAATGTCTTCTAATTTTGTTTTTAAATTTTTAGGCATTATTTTTGATTCAACTTGTTTTCCTAATTCTTCATAATCATCAGATTGTCTAATTTTCTTTTGTTTCAATAAATTTTTAATTTCTATTTTAATTTTGTCTGATTCATCAGAAAATACTTCATCTTCTGTTGTGAATTTTATATATTTGCGAAGTATTTTTACTTTTAGCTCTTCATCTAGTTCATTATCTAATAAAATTTGAGAAATATTTGGTTTTTCTTTAACTTCCTTATAAACTAATTTTTTAAATGTATCTTTTAATTTTCTAATTATATATTCATTCTCAGGATTAGTTTTTAATTTAGCTTTATATTTTCCGTTTATTTCTTCATTTAATATTTCTTCCCCAATCATCTTAAATGGGGTATGAATTAAATGATATTCTGCGATTGAATTAATTTTATTATCCAAATCTTTAATTTCATCAAAATTAACAATCAAATTTTTATTTTTATCCAAATTATTTATTTGGTTTTTATTTTTTTTATTTATTTTATTACTAGTTTGTTGATTTAGATTAATTTGTTTTGTATTGTTTACTGTTTTTAATTCATTATTTTTATTGTTATTTACTTCATTTTCATCTATTTCTAATCCAACACATTCATCCCCAATTAAATATGAAAAACGATTTGAATCTGATTGATAATGTTTATTTGATGGACTATTTTGGTTTTGATTTTGTTTATTTATGTTTGCTAATGAACCAGATGATTTTATTTTTTTTACTTGTTTTAATACATCAGTGAATTCGATACCAGAATTAATTTCTAAAATAATATCCCCAACCATATTATAACTTGCATTTTTTCTAATCGAATCTTTCATTTCTTTTACTTTAAAATTATTTGATGATTTTGATTTTGAAATTTGATTTGGTAATATTGAATTAGTAATATTTTCATTAGTTATTACATTATTTAATTCATTCAAATTACTTAGACTTTTACTAATATAGAATTCATCAATATTTTTAGATTCAATATAATTATTATAATCTTCATTAATTTGTTCTTGTAAATTTCTTTTATTTCTTTTTTTTTTATTTTTACCACCATATGTTTTTTTTTTACAAAGTTGAATATAATTTATCCTATTTTTATTATCTGAGTTATTTTGATTATTTATTTGATTAATATTTTCCCCATTTGAATTAGCCATATTGTTTGAATTATTTGTATTATTTGAATCAATGACATTTTGTGTAATATCATTATTATTATTATTATTATTATTGTTGTTGTTATCTGATTTATCAGATAATTTAGAATTTTTGGGTTTTTTAGAATTAGGGAAATTAGGATTATTTGAATTCATCTATAAATATAATATAAAATAATTTTTATATTAACTATAAAATTATAAAAAAAATATAAAAAATTATATGGAAAATTTTATTTTAGATATTTCTAAATTAGCTAATTCTAAACTTATTGATTTATCTATAGGTGGAACGTAATAATACCTATCTGTAATTTTTACAATATTTCTCGAACAAATATACTCGTGTAAATATGCTAAATCCTTTTTTAATTCATTAAAATACAAATACATCAATTTATTTTTATCATTTAAAAAAGCCAAATCATGAATAATATTTCCTACAGTTATATTTGAAATGTTACTAATAATATTTATATAGTGTATATTCTCTTCTCTATACATAAGTATTGATTCTTCAATCTCTTTTAAATTTTTTAACAAATTAATAATTTTGTCATTTGATTCTTTTAAATAATTTGATTCCAATTTATAATTTGATTCAAATTTATAATATTTGTCATTCGCATTCATTTCACCATCTAATTTAATATTAATTAATTTTTTTTCTTCTTCTAAATCATTTAAAATCATTGTAACATGATACATTTTTTTAAATATATTATCTTCAATAAATATTTTTATTAAATCATTAATTGACACAAATATTTGTGATATTTGATGTGGTGGAGACTTTAATATACACATATTATTAAATGTATTAACAAACTTAATAATATCTGGGGAAAAATTAGATTCAAATTTTTTTTCTTTTATTTCATAAATATTTGAATCAACTAAATCAATTTGTTCTGTGTCTAATTTCAATAATAAGCATAAATTATCAAATATCAATATATTAATATTTTTTTTCAATAATCTAAAACAATTAAATATATCTAATTTATCAGAAATAATTTTTGTAACACATAATTTAATTTTATTTTCTTCATCATCAAAATTTAATATTTGTTCTTGGTTTGTTTTAATCAATTTATTTTTAATCCTATTAATTGTTCCAGATAATTTATCCGGATGAATTAATTTTAATAAATGTTTTCTTTTTATTTTTTTATTCCCAATAAGATTTGAATTTGTTTGGCTAGTTTGGTTAGTTTGGCTAATTTTGTTAGTTTTGTTCATTAAATTTAAATCAATATTATCTAATTCAAAATATCCATTACATAATTTATTAAATTTATCTAAATGTTTAATCAAATTAGTATGTTTATTAAAATTATCATATTCATTGACAAATTTACTTGTTAAATTATTTAATTTATTAATTTGTTCTTGCCAATTCATTTTTATATTTTGAAGTTAATTATATTTTTGATATAAAAATCAATTTTTTTTGTTTTAATAATATATATAAAATGATTATCAAAGATGGTATATTTACTACAGGAGTTAGAACAAATAATATTATTTCACAATTTGGTGAGATAGAAAATTTAAATATTTCTAATTGTAATATTGGATTACTTTATGTTAATAATATTGAAGTTAGTGGAAATATTGATGTGTCTGGTAACCTACTTGTATATGGTAATGTTGAATTTAATTCAAATCTTGATGTTAATGGAAATGTTAATATATCTGGAAATTTAAGTGTTAATGGTAATGTTGAATTTAATTCCAATTTGGATGTTAATGGAGATATTGATGTGTCTGGTAACCTATTTGTATATGGTAATGTTGAATTTAATTCAAATCTTAATGTGAATGGAAATGTTGATATATCTGGAAATTTAAGTGTTGATGGGAATGTTCAATTTAATTCAAATCTTGATGTTAATGGAAATGTTGATATATCTGGAAACTTAAGTGTTGATGGTAATGTTGAATTTAATTCAAATTTAGATATAAATGGGGATGTTGATGTATCTGGTAACCTACTTGTATATGGGAATGTTCAATTTAATTCAAATCTTGATGTTAATGGGAATATTGATGTATCAGGTAACCTACTTGTATATGGGAATGTTCAATTTAATTCAAATCTTGATGTTAATGGAAATGTTGATGTATCAGGAAACTTAAGTGTTGATGGGAATGTTCAATTTAATTCAAATTTAGATATAAATGGGGATGTTGATATATCTGGTAACCTACTTGTATATGGAAATGTAGAATTTAATTCCAATCTTGATGTTGATGGGAATGTTCAATTTAATTCAAATTTAGATATAAATGGGGATGTTGATATATCTGGTAACCTACTTGTATATGGAAATGTAGAATTTAATTCCAATCTTGATGTTGATGGTAATGT